>Ga0172379_10005435_pt1 | contig 17832 bp, 16 predicted proteins | sample GrowelOW334metaG_FD_119756 | JGI IMG/M metagenome (GOLD analysis project Ga0172379, IMG submission 119756) | Groundwater microbial communities from an aquifer near a municipal landfill in Southern Ontario, Canada - Groundwater well OW334 metaG | ecosystem: Environmental > Aquatic > Deep... | reverse complement strand
CAGCAGAGGACTAATGCGAGAAATAGGTCTACAAACCTTCGGACTTGCTTAGTTCACCTCTGCTGTTTACTTTCTTAAAATAAAATAAGTATTAGTTACGATACAAACCTAAAGGCGGACTTGCAGTCCGTGAGCTGTTCAATTCCCCCAAAAATTAATCTTGCCCGTTCTCGCGGACTTTCAGTCCGTGAGCTATTCTATTCCTTGTTATCGCACACTTTCAGTCCGTGAGTTGCTCAATGCTCACAAAAATTAATGCATATGTGTGCCAAACTTCCCGACATGCGAAAAGAAGAATTCTTATCTTCGTCCTGTGCGAAATCCCATTACCGATCCCGAAGAAGATAATCTGAACAATACCGAACGCGAGTTCGAAAAAGTATTGCGTCCAAAAACTTTTGAAGATTTTACCGGACAGGAAAAAATCATTGAAAACCTGCGCGTATTTGTGCAGGCTGCCCGTCAGCGTAAAGAAGCCCTCGACCATGTATTGTTGCACGGTCCTCCGGGACTGGGCAAAACCACCTTGTCGTATATTATTGCCAACGAACTGGGATCAAATATCAAAACCACATCGGGGCCGGTATTGGAAAAGCCGGGCGACCTGGCCGGATTGCTCACCAACCTCGAATCGGGCGATGTATTGTTTATCGACGAAATCCACCGCCTGAGTCCGGTGATTGAAGAGTTTCTGTATTCGGCTATGGAAGATTACCGCATCGATATCATGATCGACTCGGGACCCAATGCCCGCAGCATACAATTGGAAATAAATCCATTCACCCTTATTGGCGCAACTACCCGTTCGGGTCTGCTTACTTCGCCCTTACGTGCACGTTTTGGCATCAATGCCCGTTTGGAATATTACGACCAAAAGCTGATGCACAAAATCATTGAGCGCTCGTCGGATATTATTCAAACCCGCATCGAACCCAAAGCCGCATCCGAGATAGCCCGCCGCAGCCGTGGAACACCACGGATCGGCAACGCCCTCTTGCGCCGTACCCGCGATTTTGCACAAATCAAAGGCGACGGTACCATTACGCTCGATATAGCCCAATATGCACTTGCAGCGTTGAATGTAGATGCCGAAGGACTCGACGAAATGGACAATAAGATCTTGCGCACCATTATCGAAAAATTCAAAGGCGGACCGGTAGGCATTACCACCATAGCCACCGCCATTGGCGAAGAACACGGAACCATCGAAGAAGTGTACGAACCCTACCTGATTCAGGAAGGCTTTTTGATGCGTACCCCCAGAGGTCGTGAAGCTACGGAGAAGGCGTTTAAGCATTTTGGGATTTTGCCGAATTACAGGAATCAGCTTTTGTAACAAGGTTAATTGGTTATTAAGTTACTATGTTATTAGGTTCCTCCTAAAGGGCTTTGATCTATTACTGGAATAGAGTGGATAAATCTATATTCGACAGTACAATGATGAATTAGAAAAAATCAATCCAGTAATCAACTAAGCGCGAATATTATCTGCATATTATTAGCGTGAAGTAGACTGACAAGTCGTAATAAGAACAAATTTAGCGCCAAGATATTTTTGGATGGAAAGTGATAAGTTCGTGTATAAGTAAGTTAGCAGTAATAGTCAAACATACTTCAATAAACAAAATGGAAGTAAATGAAATAGAGTTCACAAAACTCAGACACGCTTACATAATGTTTAAGAAATTCCTCGAATCAGAGTCTCTTGAGAAAGTAAAATCTCTCGAAACAAGTGTTGAGGGCGACCTCGGACTAGTTGGTGACGACAATTATGAATTACTAACAAAGTTTGTTATGAGGTTTGAACTAAATCACGGAGACTTTGACTATGATAAGCATTTCTTATCTGAAGGAGAGTTATTCAACGCAGAAATTGCTCTATTAAATCTTTCGACATTGTCCGTAAGGCTACCTCTTAAGACAATAGAGTTATTAACCCTCAATAATCTCAAGCTTAACAAACCTAATTTCCATAAGGCAAACAGAGATGTTTCTGACTTAACTTTTAAAGATCTTTTGACCTGGTATATTGAGAAAGAATATCAATCGAGAGATAGTCTAAAATATAAAATAAGGTTTACACAGAACACTTAAGGAATAAACGTCTCGGGAATCCTTCTACTGTTAACAGCGCACTAGCTCAATTGCCGGTTAATCGCTGTGTTCGAGATTTATTTTACGCTTTTATCATTATATTAGCTTGACAGTTTATCGTTCCGCAAACGGCAACTAAGCAAGTGCGCGAAACGTTTATCTGATAGATTAACCTCAATTTAAATCCCTCCAAACAGCGTCTATCCTTAACCCAACGGTTACAGCCCCCCCGTGAATTCTACAACATTTCCCTCAAATCGCGTAATACCTCAGCGCTTTGTTTGGTTGAGTTTTGTGGTGCGCAATACGTTAGAGCATTGCGCACTACGAACATGAAAATAAAACCCTTTATCCTGATTGCCTCATTGTCCGCATTCTTATTTATCACAGTGATGCCTGCCTGTAAGAAAGGCGATGACGATCCTGTAGTTTCGGTATTTTCGCGCAAAGACCGATTTACCAACTCATGGACCCTGAACAAGTACGAAAAAAACGGAGTATCTCAAGACCTGAACGGAACGGTGTATACCTATGTAGTTTATAACAACGGAACACTTACCCAAACCGTGGAGGGCTCCGTTTTCGGATTCCCGACCCGGAAAGTTTCCAGTGGTACATGGGTATTTCTCAACGATGATGAAGACGTTAAAATAACCATTGAAGGCGATGCTGTAATATACAATATTCAACGCCTGGCTTCGAAAGAACTGTGGATCAAGAAAACCGTTAACAGCGATATATACCTGTATTATTTTACGGGTTTATAAGCTGCATAACGCTACCCGATCACCTTGGGTTGTCCCCGCAACCTGTCTGGATCAAATAAGCGCACTCCTTGCCTAACCGGAGTTTCCGGCGGTGAGGGTTGCGTTTTTTAATAGATAATTAAACATCCCGTTCACGCAGACTTGCAGTCTGTGTGTTCCAACTCTTTCTCTTTCAGTTACACTTTCTCTTTCAATCTGGAACGTTGTCCTAAGTGTTCAGGTGATACGTGTTTATGATTTAACCATTCGAGATAAAAACTGAATACCGAAATAATATGCTCCAACCACACGTTATTTGGATAAATAATCCACATGGCTCACAACGCTCCAGTTCCTCATCAAAGTCAAATATCCGGAAACGTAGCATTGGCTGTTACACGTGTCTTGAGTTTTTATCCGGTGATAGGTACGGTGCTTGTATTATCGGGTGGTCTATTAAAATTTAAACTTCTGGTCTGGCTTGCAATTGCCTCCTTCGTGTTTGTCCTGTACATGGGTTCATGCACATGGCTCATATTTACAATTTATTTAACCAGAAAGAAGCGAATCAGCAAAAAGGAAATTCTTTTACAAATTCTGACTGCTGCAACCGGAATCCTTCTGGCTTATTATACGATCGAATTCGATATTCTGGATTCGGGGGCGAAGTATATAGACTGAGTTTATATTTCAAGAATCAACAGGAAGCAATTAGTACTTAATTGATGCCGTAAATTCGTATTTTTACATGTGGTGCAAATGTGGCAACTCTTTAACACTTACTACCCATCTAATCAACACACCCATGATCCCAAAAATTCTAACAAATAGCTTATTCGTTTTGATCACTTTTGCCTTTCTGTCCTTTGATTTGCCCAGGGGTTGGTTCAAAGCCGGAAGTGCGTCGGATTGTTACGAAATGGGAATAGACCCGGGCGCAGGACCGAATGGAAAAAATGTGGCAAGCATAAAATCCATCAAAAAAACCAAAGGCTTTGGTACCCTCATGCAAAGTTGCCTGGCCGATACTTTCCGCGGGAAAAAAATCAGGATGTCGGGTTATGTAAAGGCTTTGAATGTAAAAGGTTGGGCCGGACTTTGGTTGCGCATCGACAAGGAAAACGATTACACGGAGACTCTGGGTTTCGACAATATGAGCAACCGCCCTATTCGAAAAACCAGCGACTGGACGAGGTACGAAATCGTTCTGAAAGTTCCTGAAAAAGCCCACAGCCTGGCTTACGGCGCATTGCTGGCAGGGAAAGGCCAGATCTGGTTCAATGATCTGCAATTTGAAATTGTACACGATTCAGTTCCCACAACCGGCAATGATTGTAAGGTTTGCTCCAAAGTATTAACCGAACCGGGGAATTTGAATTTTGAAAAATGAGAGTAAAACTATGTGTTGAGGTGTTTATGTGATATGCGTTTATGAGCTATGAGTTCGTGTGCCATGTGTTTAGGTGTTAAAAAAATGATTACACCGTTCACACGGACTTTCAGTCCCTGTGTTCCTACCACTCCCCCCCTCATTCTAATTCCCCATAATTTTTTTCCGATGATGGTTACCCCATTTTTTTAAAGAATCAATTACCGGATCGAGTGAATTGCCATGCGCAGTAATGGCATATTCAACGGTGGGTGGAAAGGTATCGTACACAGTGCGGGTAATGAGTTGGTTCATCTCCAGTTCCTTCAATTCTTTCGAAAGCATTTTATCTGTAATGCCGTTGACGTCTTTGGAAATTTCTTTAAACCGTTTGTTGCTGTAACGCAACGAAACCAGAATAGGAAGCTTCCATCTACCGTTTAATACTTCGAGGGCATCCTTAACCGAGAGGATGCATTTTTCACAGTCGTTCATTTTTTGATTCATGTTTTCTGTGTAGCTATCCTAAAGGATAGTGCTATCTATTGGGATAGTGCTATACAATGGATAGCAAACTTAGCGATGTTTGAACCATTAAACAACACATCAAAAAAATGAAACCAAAAAAAATGAACGTAGAAATCTGGAGCGACGTAACCTGTACCCATTGTTATACAGCCAAACGAAAGTTTGAACAGGCACTCAACCGGTTTAAAGACAAAGACAAAATCACCATTACCTGGAGAAGCTTTGAACTGGCTCCAGGTTTTAAAACAAATCCAGATAGCCGACTTCCGGATTTTCTGGCCAAACTGCAAGGGATCTCCATCGAACAAAGCATGCATATGGTGAACCAACTCACTCAATCTGTAAAAGAAATCGGGCTGGAGTATCATTTAGAAAAAACAATTCCGGCCAATTCGTTTCATGCACACCGGCTTTCTCATTTGGCAAAGGATAATCAGTTACAGGAACACGCCGAAGAACGGTTGTTCAGGGCCTACTTTACCGAGGGTAAAAATATTGACGACTTTCCTACCCTGATTGAATTGGGTAGCGAAATCGAACTGGATGCAATCGAAGTGCGATCCATGCTTGAAAGCAACCGGTATGAAACCGAGGTGCAACATGATCTGGAAGCAGCTGCTAAAGCCGGAATCCGAAGCATTCCTCACTTTGTGTTCAATGGACAAATCCATTCCTCAGGCGCTCAGGAAAATCAGGTGTATCTGGATCTGTTGGAAAGATCATTCGCGCAATGGCAATCGGAAAACCCGCCAACTCCTGAAGAAAACGTTGCTGGTCTGTCTTGCAAAATCGGAGAGATATGTGATTAGATAAATGTGTTTAGGAGCTATGTGTTTAGGTGGTTAGGTGCTATGTGTTTGTGAGATAAGAAGGGAAAATTGCTTAAATAGTTCGTCATGAACACCTATCTCCTCTCACTTCTCCTAAACACCTCAACACATCTCTCTTATCTCTTATCTTTTATCTCTTCCCCTAAATCACCACCCGCCAATAAATCTTCTGCCCGTATTTGCCCCAGTCTTTCAGTGCTTCGTCTACTTCCTTGAAGAGTCCGGTTCGGTTCATAGGCACTGATTTTTTGAAGGGTTTGATAACGAATTCTTTTTCGTCGATCAATTGCGTTTCAACTTTGGTAGCGAAAATGGTAAAATAGATTTTAGGGATCACCACGCCGAGGATCATGCCGGGCAAACCGGTAAAGGATTCGGGCCCGGAACTGACCGGTATTTCGTCGGTATAAAACGCGATAATGTACAAAGAATCCATGATGATGGTGGTGGCTTTGCGGCAAAGGTGACCGGCTATTTCGCGGTATTCGCCCGTGAGTTTCCAGGTATAGACCGGAATACTATCTTCAATATGGTAATTGCGGTCGTATACCGCCTTTTCGGCTTGCATGCGCTTTTGTGCCAAATCCATCAGCACGGCATTGTTCCACGATACGCGCCAAAACTGATTGGCAGCAGTCGGGTTTTCTTCTTCCTGCGTGAGCAGGTAAACGGATTTGTGTGTATTGAACGTAAGCTGAAAAAGATCGGTGCGGTATTTAGGCATACGCTTTTTCATCTGCTCCATCCACGGACCACTTTCTTCTTCAAATTGTTTGAACATATTCTCTTTCCGCTCAAACGTAATCTTTCCGCTCAGCTTCAATTGCTGGGCGTTTGCAGCCATCGAAAGTGTCAAACAAAAAACAAACAGGATAGGATTAATCTTCATCTTGTTCAACAGGTCCTTTGGTAAAATTCCATTTAAGGGTAACTAAAACATATTGCTTCAATACAGTGTAAATGCGTTCATTCACATAGTTGCTGCTTACGTTTCGATCGAAGCCCAGATTCTGGTTCAATAAATCGGAAACGTATACGCCTGCTATCAGGGATTCGCTTTTGAGAAACTTTTTATAAATACCTGCGTTGAGAATAGTCGTATTCACATTGCGGTCGAAATCACTGGTCTTCTGCCGGATATTGATGGATGCGCTGGCATTGATGCTGAATTTGTAGGGCAGGAACAATTCGGTATGCAGACTATAGCTCTGCACCCAATACTCGGTTTTCACATCCGGACGCAAAGTAGAAGTGCCCTGGTTATAGCTCCAATCGGCGTTGAGTGAAATATCAATTTTCTTTTCTATTTCATAGGAAACATTCTGTCCAAAACTCAAATCCCTTGTCCGGTTTATATTCCGCATTCCATTGATAAAATTCACATTGGTGCGGATGTAAGGATTGACATTGGTACCAAAGCGTAAGTGCAATTTCTTGATGGCGAAATAATAATTGGCATAACCCCAGAATGAGTTGTTGCCATTTACGTTTACTGTTTTATGAACCTTACGTCCGTACCCATCCAGTTGATCAAAAGAGGCAAAGTCGTTGTTGGTGAAGGTATACCCGAAATTGGTATAGAAACTCTGGCCGGAGATGGGTTTATATGTATTGTAGAAGAAATTGAAACTATTGCTGAAGCTTTGTTCCAGATCCGGGTTCCCCACATATACATCCAACGGATTGCTGTTGTCTTGTATGGGTTGAATTTGTTGAATACTGGGTTGTCGGGTATAACCATTGTAACCAAAATTCAGGTTGCTGGTTGATTTGATGCGGTAATTGAAACTGGCCGCCGGAAAAAGGTTTAAAAAATAACGGCTCTGGTTGAGGATAAGGCTGCCGTTGACTCCCTCCTGTTTTAGATCAGTATACGAAACACGTCCCCCGGCACTCATATTAAGTTTTTTCTTTACATACCGCAGTGCCAGTCCACCTTTGTTGACCAATACGGTATAATTGAGATCGTTGCTCAAACTGTCTACAAAGGTATTGTACTCACCATTGCTCTTGGCCAGAGTAGTGCGTGAGGAAGTACTCAGCGTAGTGGTTAAATCGTAATCGGTAACCACAAACAACACTTTCGACAAAGGTTCGGTATACGTGAATTTTGCACCGTAGGTATCATTTTTCGAAGAGGATGTTTTCTTTTGATCGATTGCGGTTGTGCTGATTATGGTTCGTGATGAATCGTAAAGGTCGACCACTGATTGCACAAACCCATCACTGTTTACGCTCGATTGATTGAAGGTGATCTGCACCATGAGGCTGCGGCCCGTAGTCCTGAATTTGAGATTATAATTAAAGGAATTGTTGAAGGAGTATTGGTTGGAAGTATTGGAGTTGGTACGGATATTATTAAATACCAGTTCGTTGTTTTCGTTCAGGTTTTGAGAATTGGTAAGCGCCAGACTGAACAATTCGCCTGACTTCAAAGCTGATTTCACTTTGATGGTGGTAAAGGAATCCAGTTTCCATTCGTAAGAACCACTGAAAGCATTTTGCCAGCGATGTGTTCTCACATCTTTCAATTGATTGATATAATATACGGTATCGGGTAAAATGTATTTCGAAAAATTATTGTCGAAACCGGTGGTGGTCAAATCTTTTTTATTGGCATTGAACGAATAAATATGCCGATCGTCCATCACCTTGTCGGAATAAAAAACACCGGTATACCAGGTTTTAGGAACGCCAATACCGTCGAAACTCATGTTGTCGTAATTGCCGTAAGAATACATAAAACCGGTTCCTTCGTCGTATTCGTAATTGTTGTCGTTTCCCCCGCCGTACTTATTTGCATCGTCCCAACTCATGCGCGTTTTGTTGGTATTGCTCATGGCTCCGTAGGCCGACAATTTGCGTTTGTTTTTAAACAGGTTAGCCATGGCATCGTGTTCAAATCGTTGTTGGGTTCCCACGCCTGCACTGGCTTTTCCGAAATACCCTTTTTTTGCATCTTCCTTCAGTTGCAGGTTGATGGTTTTTTCTTTGACCCCATCGTCAATTCCGCTGAATGCTGCCTGATCGCTTTTCTTATCAAATACCTGTACTTTCTCTACATTGTCGGCACGCAGGTTGCGGGTGGCAATGGTTGGATCATCGCCAAAGAATTCTTCACCATCTACTAAAACTTTTTTTACTTCCTGGCCTTGTGCAGTGATTTTTCCATCGCGGTCGACCTGGATCCCGGGTAATTTCTTGAGCAGGTCTTCTACGTTTGCGTTTTTATTGCTCAGGAAACTGTCGACCAGAAACTCGGTGGTGTCGCCTTTGATGCGAATGGCTGCACGTTCGCGAATGATCACCTCACGAAGAAGATTTGATTTCGAAACCAGGAAAATATTTCCCAGGTTTTTCTCTTCGCCCTCCTTTAAAATGAATTTGTCTTCATAATCGGCATAGCTTGGGCGAGTCAATTGAAGCACATAGGTATCGGCCGGCAGCTCGTTGAAAGCAAAGACATCGGATTCGTCGACCCACAAATGACGGACCATGATGGAATCCCTGGCACGAAGCAAAACTGCACTCGAAAAGGCCATAGGACGATAATTCACAGAATCTTTAACAGAACCGGAAACGCGTGCTGTTTGTGCCTGTAGATGGAATACAGGCAAGCTGATTAGAAACAAAATAAACAGAAGCGTACGTTTCATAACATCATGCTGAGGAAATGCAAGTATAACGTGAATGTCATTTTTTTCTTACATATCGTTGTTTTTTCCCGTAGAGACGCGATTCATCGCGTCTCTCTTAAGGACAAATCTTTAGGACAAAAGAGAACCTTTATGGATAGTCATCAAGGTTTCGGAAGGTTATGTGGTGAGACGCGATGAATCGCGTCTATACGTCTTTGCGGGGAATCCATATCTTTGCCATTAATATGGGTAAAAAAGTCAGAGTTAAGTTTCATGGAAAAGAGAAAAGCCGTTTTCAGGCAGTATTGCGCGAACGCGTGAATGCGCATTTTCTAACACAGCAGATTTCACAGCATGCTAATTTTGCTATGGTGCTGAAGAGCGCGATTTTGCTGTGTGCCTATATCGTACCTTTTATATTGATTTTAGCCTGGGCGCCATCATTAAGCGTTTCGCTGTTGTTGTGGACTCTGATGGGTATCGGAGTTGCCGGAATCGGAATGTCGGTGATGCACGATGCCAATCACGGAGCCTACTCAAAATACCCTGCAGTGAATTTTATTATGGGGCATACGCTGAATATCATTGGAGGATCGGTATTGAACTGGAAGCTGCAGCATAATATTCTGCATCATACGTATACCAATATTGCCTTTCTGGATGATGATATCGAAGACCGTTTGGTTTTGCGTTTCTCTCCGCATTCACGCCTCAAAAAATTTCATGCTTATCAATGGCTGTACGCTACCGTTTTCTATGGCTTTCTAACTTTTTACTGGGCATTGTTCAAAGATTTTGTACAATATTTCAGCTTTATTAAAACAGGAGTAAATGCTTTTTCACCGAAAGAAAACCGGATCAACCTGTTCAAGATCATCGGCATCAAAATCGTTTACTTCACGTATATTTTTGTGATCCCGGTTTTTGTATTGGGATTCTCTTTCTTACCACTGGTACTAGGATTCCTGCTCATGCATTTTGTGGCCGGCATGATCCTGACCATCGTGTTTCAACTGGCACACACGGTTGAGGGAACTTCACATCCTCTGCCCGATGAAAACGGAGTGATCGAAAACGATTGGGCCATACATCAGATGAATACCACCATGAATTTTGCGATGCACAACAAACTTATCACCTGGTATGTGGGTGGATTGAATTATCAGGTAGAACATCATTTATTCCCGGGCATTTGCCATGTGCATTATCCGGCCATTGCTCCCATTGTAGAACAAACGGCTAAAGAATTCGATATTCCTTATTTAGTAAATCCAACCCTGGGCGATGCACTTTCGGCTCATTACAGGGTGATGTACCGGTATGGACGCGAAGAAAGTCCTACTTCGCTGGCGCTGAAGGCAACTGCTTAGCTTTTTCGAGAGCGGCTACTAAACCTTCCACACGCGTACCACCGGCTGTAGCGTAAAAAGGTTGACCTCCACCACCTCCACCAATTTCTTTGGCCAATTCTTTGATGATTTGACCGGCATTCCATTTATTTTCAGTCACCAGGTTATCGCTGATAATGATGCTGAGCATGGGTTTGCCTTGCAGCACACAACCCAATACGCAATATAAATTTTCGATATCCTGCTTAAGCTGGAATGATAAATTTTTCAACTGATCGGCATTGGGAATATCCACTTGCGCAATCAGTACATTTACATCACCTGTTTTTAGAACAGTTGACTTCAAAGCGATCTTTAGTGCCGAGGTTTTTTCGGATTCAAACAACTCGAGTTTCTTCTGCAATTCCTGTTTCTCGGCCAGCAGTTGTTCCATCGACTTCAACACATCTTTGGTTGTAAGCATGGTTTTGAGTTTGTGCAAAATATCCCATTGCGACTGCATGGCTTCTTCAGCGGCATCGGCGGTAATGGCTTCGATGCGTCGTACTCCGGCTGCTACGGCGCCTTCCGACACTATTTTAAATAAACCGATTTGTCCGGTTGCTTTTACATGTGTTCCGCCACACAATTCGCGCGAGTATTTTTCATCAAACGTGATCACCCTAACCGTTTCACCGTATTTCTCTCCAAACAACATCATCGCACCCAATTGCCTTGCTTCTTCAATAGGTACCTGGCGTCTTTCATCCAGTAATATATTTTCCCGGATCTTTTGATTCACGATCTGTTCTACCTGTTTGATCTCTTCTTCCGTCATTGCCGAAAAATGCGCGAAATCGAAACGCAGGTATTCGTTATTAACCAGAGATCCTTTTTGTTGAACATGCGTTCCCAACACACTGCGCAAAGCCGCATGCAATAAGTGAGTTGCACTGTGGTTGTTTTCTGTGAGTTGGCGTTTATACGCATCCACTTCAGCATTAAAAGTAGCCTGCACATTTTCGGGCAGGCGGTTGGTGAAATGAATGATCAGGTTGTTTTCTTTTTTGGTATCGGTGATTTCAATTGTTTCGTTGGCATTGAACAATTTACCCGTATCGCCAATTTGTCCGCCTCCTTCGGGATAAAAAGGAGTGCGGTCGAATACCAGTTGATAATTGTCTTTGCCTTTGGCTTTCACTTTCCGGTACTTGCTGATTTTCACCTCAGCTTCGGTTTGTACATAGCCTAAAAATTCGGTAGGGTTTTCTTCTCCGATTACTACCCAATCGTCGGTAGTGAGTTCGGTTGCTTTGCGCGATCGGGCTTTTTGTTTTTGCAGTTCGCTTTCAAAACCGGCCTCGTCAATTCCAAATCCATTTTCAGCAGCTACCAATTTTGTTAAATCAGGAGGGAAACCGTAGGTATCATATAATTCAAACACAATTGGACCAGCAATAACTTTATCTGCGGTTTGTTTTAATCCAGCAATCCGGTCAATCCCTTTCTCGAGTGTTCTTAAAAAACTTTGTTCTTCTTCGCGAATAACCTTCACCACAAAATCCCTTTGTGCGTTCAATTCAGGGAACACATTTTTGAAACTCTCGGCAATTATTCCGGCTAATTTGCAAAGGAAAGGTTCTTTGAGATTGAGGAACTGATACTGATAACGTACGGCTCTGCGCAAAATACGACGAATCACATACCCGGCTCCGTTATTCGAAGGCAATTGTCCGTCGGCAATGGCAAAGCTGATTGCGCGAATATGGTCAGCCATTACACGCATGGCAATATCGGTTTTGCTGTCGCCAAATCCGTATGCAATACCTGCATGTTGTTCTATAAATTGTATGGTAGGAACAAAAACATCGGTATCGTAATTCGACGATTTACCTTCAATGGCGCGCACCAGTCGTTCGAAACCCATACCGGTATCAACGTGTTGGGCTGGTAACTTTTCTAAGGAACTGTCGGCTTTTCGGTTGAATTCCATGAATACGTTGTTCCAGATCTCAATCACTTGGGGATGATCGTTGTTCACCAGGGTTTTACCATCAACTGCTTTGCGCTCAACATCTGTACGCAGGTCGATATGAATCTCGGAGCATGGTCCGCAGGGACCGGTATCGCCCATTTCCCAGAAATTATCCTTTTTATTTCCGTTCAGAATGCGCGCAGTATCAATCCATTTGGCCCAGTTGTCGTATGCTTCCTGATCAAACGCCAGTCCTTCTTTGGCATCGCCTTCAAACACAGTTACATATAAACGATCCTTTGGCAGTTTATAGACTTCTGTTAATAATTCCCATGCCCAGGCAATGGCTTCCTCTTTGAAATAATCGCCAAAGCTCCAGTTTCCAAGCATTTCGAACATGGTATGGTGGTAAGTATCCACGCCTACTTCTTCCAGATCGTTGTGCTTGCCGCTTACGCGCAAACATTTTTGCGTATCCACAACACGCTTGTATTTAGGCGTTTCGTTGCCCAGAAACCAATCTTTAAACTGATTCATACCGGCATTGGTAAACATGAGCGTAGGGTCGTTCTTTACCACAATGGGTGCGGACGAAACCCGTGTATGTCCTTTACCTTCAAAAAATTTCAGGAATGTTTCCCGTACTTCAGCTGCCGTCATTATTCGTCTTTCTTCTTTTTTAAATAAACCTTAATTTCGCCGTTTGTTAGAGTAATAAAATCAGTTCTCAAAAAATCAATTTAATTAATTCCACGCACTTTAGCGGATGGCAAAAATAAAATACTTTTATAATCCTCACAGCCTTGATTTCGAAAAGGTGACCACAAGTGTGCGGGGATTGGTATTGCGGGTATTCGGATTTTTGTCGGCTTCGGTAGTTTCAGGATCCTTTCTGTTATTACTTGCTTACAATTATATCGACTCTCCCAAAGAAAAAGTACTTCGGCGCGAGATGGAAGATTACCAATCGCAAACGCAGCGTTTAAACCAACGGATTGATCGCATGAGTAAGCAACTGAGAGAGTTACAGGAAAAGGATCTTTCCATTTACCGCGCCATATTTGAAGCCGATCCGCCCAATTTCAAGAAAGCTGTGCATCCGGCTGATAATGTTGCCGCATTGAATACATTCAGTCACACACAAGCGATCCACGACCTGAATGTGAAGGTGGAAATATTAAGCAGTGAATTGCAAAATCAAAATCGCTCTTTTGATCAATTGCGGATTCTGGCTGCCCGCAAAAATGAATTCCTGGCTTCTATTCCGGCTATTCAACCTATAACCAACCGCCAATTGAAACATATGGCTTCGGGTTTTGGATATCGCCTGCATCCTATTTACAAGACCTATAAAATGCATGCCGGTATTGATTTTACGGCTCCCACCGGTACTCCTATTTATGCAACCGGCAATGGCAAAGTGTTGTTGGTAGAGCTCGGACATCGCGGATACGGAAACCATGTAGTGGTGAATCATGGTTTTGGGTATCAGAGTTTATACGGGCATATGTCGCGGGTAAAGGTGAGGCCGGGTCAACAGATCCGTCGCGGTGAGTTGCTTGGCTTTGTGGGCAATACCGGCTTATCGTCGGCACCGCATTTGCATTACGAAATTATTCGCGGGGGTAAAAAAATCAACCCGATCAATTATTTCTTCAACGACCTCACGGAAGCCGATTACGTAGCGATGCGCGAGATGGCGGAACGGCCGGCACAATCATTCGATTAATTCTTTCTTCCGTACAGAAGCGATTCATCGCGTCTCCTATTCTTTCGCGATTCATCGCGTCTCTTACTCATTCGCGATTCATCGCAAATACTTATAACCCATTCGCCCCAAACCTTTCTTTATATTTCTTTACTTATTGAATACATAGACTCAATGAATTATTTAATCCTTTTTGGTTGAAATCATAGACGCAATGAATTGCGTCTCTACCATAAACCAATAACAATTATCTTCGCCCCTATGGAAGAAATTCCCAAAACTTTATACACCATTGGCGAAGTGGCCGAAATGATTGGTGAAGCACCATCGCTCATCCGGTTTTGGGAAAAAGAATTTCCTCGATTGAAGCCCTTGAAATCGGAAAAAGGCACGCGCAAATACACACAGTCCGATTTGCAAATGTTGAAACTGATCCACCATTTGGTGAAACGCAAAGGCATGACATTGGAAGGCGCACGGCAATACCTCAAAAAACAACACGATACCGATCAACAGGCTGAATTGCTGGAGAAACTGGAAAATGTGAAGCGGTTTTTGGTTGAGTTGAAACAGGGTTTGAAATAATGTCACTCATCCAAAGTGATTTGACCTAAGCATTCTGATGCATTAAATAACACTTCGTTTAGTTATCCATTTATATGGTTAATTCACTACAATTCCCGAATCTTGCACCTCAACCTTAAAACACCTCCATATGTCAGCGAACGAAATCGTAAAAACCTCGCATATCAATTTCAGTATCAACCTCGATAAGGACAATTTGCCCCTCAACATTCAATGGGAAGCGGATGATGCAGATGTTGACGGAAAACAGGAAGCCAAATCGGTGATCCTTGCCTTGTGGGACGGACAACAACAAAATGCCCTGCGCATCGACCTTTGGACCAAAGACATGAATGTGGATGAAATGAACCTGTTTCTTTTTCAAACCATAGCCACTTTGGCCGATACGTTTGAACGTGCCACCGACAACAAGGAAGTAGCAGAAGAGATTCGCGATTTCTCGCATGCCCTGGGTCATAAGCTCAATGTATTCGGTCCCGATCACAAACATTGATCTCATTTGGTTTCAACCGATTCTTCTGCTTTTCATATCCTTCCCTCCCTTGTGTACAATAGCCGGCTATAAAGTTTGCTATCTGTAACGTATATTTGCCGCCCTTATATGATTTCAATCAATAACATATCCTTTGAATTTGGAGGCCGATACCTCTATAAAAACGCAAGTTGGCATATCAAACCGGGCGAACGCATTGGCTTAATTGGTATGAATGGAACCGGGAAGTCGACCCTGTTGCGTGTAATCAACGGCGAATACCAGGTAAGCGAGGGCAGCATTTCAAAACCCCGGGGATTAACCATCGGATTTTTAAACCAGGATCAGCTTTCGTTTGAAACCACCGAAACTATCCTGAATGTGGCGTTGGGTGCTTTCGAGCGCGCTCTGCAACTGGAAAAGGAGATTGAAGAAGTATTGCACAAAATGGAAACCGATCATTCGGATGCCATTATTAATTTACTCAGCGATAAACAACACGAGTTTGAACAACTCGATGGCTATAATCTGCATCACAAGACAGAGAAAGTATTGGAAGGACTGGGCTTTACTACCGAACAACTTTCTCAGCCTTACAGCAAATTCTCGGGTGGATGGCGTATGCGAGTATTGCTGGCCAAAATGCTGTTGCAGAATCCCAACCTGCTGATGTTGGATGAGCCTACGAATCACTTGGATTTACCAACGATTGAGTGGCTCGAAGAATATTTGCGCAATTACGATGGTACTGTAATCGTGGTTTCTCACGATCGTCAGTTTCTCGACCGCATGGTAACCAAAATTGTGGAGGTGGCCATGCAAAAGCTGACCGAATTTCCGGGTAATTATTCGAATTACCTGGTAGTAAAAGCCGATCGTTCAGACCTGATGCAACGTCAGTTCGACAATCAGCAACAGTTTATCAAACAACAGGAACAATTCATCAACCGGTTTAAGGCCAAAGCCTCGAAAGCCACAGCGGCACAAAGTCGCGTGAAGATGCTGGAAAAACTCGACCGCATCGAAGCTCCTGAAGAAGACAACCGCGAAATCAATATCCAGTTTCGCATTGCCCAGCAATCGGGAAAAGTGGTAACCGACCTCAAGCATGTTTCCAAATCCTTTCCGGATGTAAACATTGTAAAGAATGCCGAACGACACATTTTGAAGGGCGATAAAATTGCCCTGATTGGTGCCAACGGAAAAGGTAAATCCACCATGTTGCGGATGATTGCCGGAACTGAACCTTACGAAGGACAAATCATACGTGGTCACAATGTAAACATGGCCTTTTACGCCCAGCACCAACTCGAATCGCTCAATATTGAAAACGAGATTTTAGAAGAAATGCGCCAGAATGCCGGTGAACGTACCGAGAATGAATTGCGCAATTTGCTGGGATGTTTTCTGTTTGCAGGTGATGAAGTTTTTAAGAAAATCAAGGTCCTGTCGGGGGGCGAAAAAGCACGCGTGGCTTTGGCTAAAACCTTGCTGGAGGAAGCTAATTTTCTGCTGCTGGATGAGCCCACAAATCACCTGGATATACGCTCCATCAATATCCTGATACAATCATTGCAGCAATACGAAGGAACGTTTCTGGTTGTTAGTCACGATCGTCACTTTGTATCCAGTGTGGCCAATAAAATCTGGTGGATAGAAGATCAGGAACTGAAAGAATATCCCGGTACCTACGCTGAATATGAATACTGGCATAAAAAACAGGAAGAAGAAAAATCAAAAGCTACACAGAAATCCAAAGCCGAAAAGGTGGTGCCCGTAAAAACAGAAGCTAAGAAAACTGCAGATAAAGAGAAAAAGGTATCCAACAACCATGTGCTGAACCTGCAAAAGAAATTTGATCAACTGGAAGCCGATATGGCCCTTCTGAAAGCCGAAATTGCCCAAAATGAACTGGATTTCGGAAACCCGGCCATCAGCAACAATTCCGCCAAATTGCAGACCCTGCGTCATTCATACGACCACAACAAAGCACGTTTGCAACAACTGGAAAATGAATACGAACAGATTTTTGAGGCGCTTACCGCTGCTCAATAATCCCCTGTTTATACACGAATAATCCCTAATTTGCGTTCCTATGGAGCGTATGATTAAATCCCTGACCTTTGGAATATGTATCGGACTCAACCTGTTGCGTGTTTCCGCGCAAACCGAACTGGTGTACGATAATTTCATCTACGACCCTCAGGTAAAATCGGTTATTTTTTCGAAAGCCAATGTAGACGACCGTTATCCGGTTATTACCTTAAATTCAAGTGAACAACTGTCCCTGGGATTTGATATGCTGGGAAAGAACAACGAGTTTTTTCAATACACGGTAGTTCACTGCGATGCACATTGGAACCCCACTCCCATGCAGCAAACCGAATATATACGGGGTTTAACCCTCGACAATATCAACGATTGGAAATTTTCGACCAATACCTACGTGCGCTATGTGCATTACAATTTGATTCTGCCCAACGAAAACATGGGATTGACCATTGCCGGAAATTACCTGCTGAAAGTATTCCGCAATTTCGACGAAACGGATCTGGTGCT
>Ga0172379_10005434_pt1 | contig 17837 bp, 17 predicted proteins | sample GrowelOW334metaG_FD_119756 | JGI IMG/M metagenome (GOLD analysis project Ga0172379, IMG submission 119756) | Groundwater microbial communities from an aquifer near a municipal landfill in Southern Ontario, Canada - Groundwater well OW334 metaG | ecosystem: Environmental > Aquatic > Deep... | reverse complement strand
GCCGAGATCGCATCCGCAACCCTTATGATCACGGCCTCCGTCGATTCGAACGGATAGTCTTCATGATGCGATTGCATCGCCTTTATGATATCCTCCGACAAACCGAATTTTTTTAATATATTCCGTCCGATCTCAATATGAGTTCCCTGAATTTCATGATCGACCGCTTTTCCGATGTCATGCAGGAGTCCCGCTTTTTTCGCAACCGTCACATCCGCACCGAGTTCTACGGCAAGCGAGTTCGATAATTGAGCGACTTCTATGGAATGCATAAGCACGTTCTGGCCATAGCTCGTCCTGAACTTCAGCCTTCCCAGAAGCTGCACCAGTTTCGGATCAAGCCCCGCAACTCCTACTTCTGCGACAGATGCCTGTCCCGCCCTCTTCACAACATCGATTATTTCCTTCTTCACGTCATTTACAACCTCTTCGATCCTTGCAGGATGGATCCTTCCATCAGACATGAGTTTCTCGAGCGAAAGTTTCGCAACCTGCCTTCTGATCGGATCAAAACCCGAAATGATTATCGTATCCGGAGTATCATCGATTATAACCTCAACCCCCGTCAACTGTTCCAGTGTCTTTATGTTCCTTCCTTCGCGTCCGATTATCCTCCCCTTCATCTCATCGCTCGGAAGCATTACGCTTGAAGTCGTAACTTCAGCCGCATGCGAGCCTGAATATTTCTGAATTGCCTGCACAATGATCTCATTGGCTTTCTTCTTAACCTCGTCCGCCTCTTCGGCCTGGAGGAATTTTATTCTTTTTACCAGGTCTTCCTTGTGGTCTTTTTCCGCCTTATCCAAAAGCACCGTCTTGGCATCTTCAATAGTCAGACCGGCGATCTTTTCAAGTTTCGCTATCTGGTCCTTCTTTATAACCTCGACATCCTCTTTTATCTTCATGATCTGCTTCGCTTTTTCCTGCAGCACGTTTTTCTGCCTCTCAGCCTCATCTGACTTCTTGTCCAGCATCTCTTCTTTTTTCTCAAGCCTCTGCTCATTCCTGATGACCTGCCTGGTCCTCTCCGTTTCTTCTCTTTTTACGTCTTCAAGGGTCTTTACGGCTTTATTCTTGGCTTCCAAGATTATTTCCGCCGCTTTGTCTTTTGCTTCAGTGAATATCTTTGACACCTTTGCTTCGGCCGATTCAACCTGTTTCTGAGCGAGGATCTGCCTGCCGAAATAACCCAAAATACAACCCGTTGAAAAGGCTATCAAAGCTAGCACAAGCATATATATTACATCTTCCATTTTTTTCTCCTAGATCCGATCGGCCAATTTTGCTGATGCATGATCCGGAAATACGCGCCGGCGTCTTCGATTTTGTCCTAGACGCGGGGCGGAGTTCAGCTATATTTTGCCAAAACCTAACAATGAGGCCGCAAACTGCGCCCCTTCCTTAGGATTACTATGATAAAACCGCTTTTTATAGCCAAAATTTTTATTCATAAATTAACAAAATACTCGCTTGCCGGATCATTCGATACAATCTTTTCCGATCGTTATTAATAATTTAACTTACAGAACCATGTTATCAGATAGAATGGATATTGTCAAAATGTTACCGGTATTTCATTCAAATCTCAAAGCTTCGATAGGATTCAGTCCTGCCGCTTTTTTGGCAGGGTACCACCCGAAAACGATCCCGAAGAAAGCGGCTACGAAAAAAGAAATAAGAATGGCTTCCACGGATATGACATATGGCCAGGCGAATCCAAATGAATTTATGGCATAGGTTATTGCGAGGGATACCATAATACCCATTACTATCCCGATCACTCCTCCAAGAACAGAGATCAGGATCGCCTCAAGCACGAACTGTATCAGGATATCCTTTTGCTTCGCCCCCAAGGCCTTGCGAAGACCGATCTCTTTTGTCCTCTCTGTGACTATGACAAGCATTATATTCATGATACCGACCCCTCCCACCAGAAGGGATATTGCCGCAAGAAGTCCAAGAAGGAGAGATATTGCTCCGGTCACCGAATTCACTATATCCAGGATCTGGCTGACCGCTACTATTTCAAAATCGTCATTTTTAGGATCCGCTATGTGGTGTCTTTGCCTCATAAGCTTCGCGATCTCGCTCCTGGCCTGCGGGATAAATGCCTCGTCTGAGATCTTGATCCCTATTTCCATTATATAATCGATCCCAAGAAGCATCTTCTGCCCAGTCAAAAGCGGCACCACGACCATCTCATCCATGTTTATGCCGAACATGATCCCTCTTGACTTCAGAACTCCCACAACCTTAAAACTCACCTGTTTTATTTTAATTGATCTTCCGACGGCATTCTCGGAACCGAAAAATTTCTTTGCCACATCGCCTCCGATCACGATAACCCTGGCCACGGCGCTGTTCTCATCCTCTGTGAAAAATCTTCCGCTGTCTATCTTCATCTGACCGTCTATTGCCGGATAGAAAGAATCGGAAGCAAGAATAAATACTTTTTTTTCTTTTTCCTCGTATTTTGCCACATCCATCGAAGAGGTATATCCGGAAACTGCTTCGATATACGGAAAGACTCTTCTGTCTCTCATGGCTACAGCATCATCTCCCTTGAGGGTCGTTACAACTATCCCCTCCGCTCTGGAACGCGCGCTATTTCCAAGATCGCTCCCGGGAATTTTGACCTGCACCGAGATCAGATTTGAACCGAATGAATTGATCTGATTTACGACCAAAGCTTTCAATCCCTGGCCTACGGAAACAATAATAATAACGGCAGCGACTCCGATGACTATGCCCAAAACGGACAAAGCCGTTCTCGTCTTGTTCGCTTTGAGGCCGATATACGCAAGTTTTATGATCTTGGGATTGATAATTGACATATTATTGTTTTTTTGATAGCGCTAGATGTCAGGTTTGAACTGAACTTTCAAATCTTGTACAACTTATGGAGATTGAAAAATTGAGCGAACAGAATGATGAAAATATAAAAGTCGTGATCACCGACATTGACGGCAGCATGATGCCCCAGGGAGGCCCGATGGCTTCATTGCCGAACAAAGAGACGGACTCGGCCTTGTCGAAGGAATACTGCACTATGCCGAAAACGGATATTTCGATGAGCGAACTGCCAAAAAAATACAACAAAAGATCGACGAACTGAAAATTTTCTGAAACAAGGAGAGATAAAGTTATCTCTTTTTTTATCGGTCAAAATCATGAATAATTCCGCTCTTATAAGTTTCTGCCTGGTCGAATATTATCCATCATTCATGCAATAATCCCTCCTACGATAAATTTATTATTGAATTCATGAAATATTCAAAGATTATTCATATATTTTTCATTTTGATCTTTAAATTTTTATTTTTAAATATTATTCGTATCTCAATGCTTCGATCGCATTTAATTTTGCCGCCTTATGAGCTGGGTAAAGTCCAAAGACGATCCCGATGATCACCGCAACAGACACGGAAATTATAACTGAAAAAGGAGAGATAATCATCTCCCAGTGATACCCGAGATATTGCAGAACGAGAGCGATCAAAACCGAAAATATCGACCCCAGGATCACTCCGATAGACCCGCCGACGAAAGTAAGCATTACGGATTCCACAAGGAACTGGTTCCTGATATCGGACCGCTTGGCGCCGATCGCCTTTCGAAGACCGATCTCCCTGGTCCGTTCCGTCACGCTGACCAGCATGATGTTCATTATCCCGACTCCGCCCACAATGAGAGATATGGCAGCAATCGCACCCAGGAACAGATTAAGGGCATTTGTCACGCTTCCGATTATGTCCAGCGCTTGCGTCATGCTGCGCACCGTAAAATCTGCCTTAGCGGGATCGGTTATGTTGTGCCTCTGCATCAATAATTTGCGTATCATACTTATGGCCATTGGAATGTTCTCTTTCAGGTCCACCTTGCCCCTAAGAAAAGAAATATGGTCGATCCCCAGCATGATCTTCTGCGCCGTCTTGACCGGAATAAAGACCTGGTCGTCCTGGCCGGAGACGGATGAACCTTTCTTCTTCAAAATGCCGACGACGACGAAACTCTCCTGATCTATTTTCACCCTCCTTCCGATCGCGTTTTCCGCGATGAATAATTTTTCATAAACGGAATTTCCCAGAACCACGATCCTGGAAACGCTTTCATCTTCATCCTGGACAATGAATCTTCCGCTCACGACTTCCGCATTTTCAACGTTGATGAAATCCGAAGTCACTCCCGAAAAAGTGGCATTTTTCGATCTGTTTTCATAGGAAATATCGGCATTCCCATTGACATACGGGGTTACGGCGATGATATGGGGGATCTTTTTGATCTCTTTGGCGTCATCATAGGTGAGCGTCGTTATCACAACCCCGAACATCGATGAAGGCGGACCGCCTTCCTCGCTGGCGCCGGGAAGAACCCCTACGAGATTGCTTCCAAGGGATTCGATCTGATTGAAAACATAGCTTTGCGCCCCTGCGCCCACCGCCATGATCGTTATGACACTGCCCACTCCTATGATGATTCCCAGCATAGTCAAAAAAGACCGCCTTTTGTTGACAGCGATGTTTCCAAGTGCAAATTTAATAATTTTAACAATTTTCATAATTATCTCATAATGCCTAAAAAAATGTAATTATCATGAATTTTATTCTTTAATTTTCAATTCACAATTATCAATTTACATTCAAATTCCAATTCATCAATATCCAATTTGAAAATTACGTAATTGAAAATTCACTGAAAATTGTAAATTGACCATTGAAAACTACTCAATGCCTATTAATCAGATCAATCATGATAATTAGAACAAGAAAATACTCTGCGGTTACGATCATTTCTTAAACTCCCCATTCGCAGCAAGTCTTCTTTTGCCTATTACTTCGTCTTCTATAATAAGCCCGTCTTTTACATGCAGGATCCTCTTTGCACACTCTGCGGTATATTTTTCATGCGTAACCATGATAATTGTATGGCCTTCATTGTTCAGCTTTTGCAATATCTCAACGATCTCTTCGCCGGATTTGCTGTCAAGATTTCCCGTCGGTTCATCGGCAAGAATAAGCCTCGGATTGTTTATAAGAGCCCTCACGATAGCCACTCTTTGCTGTTCTCCGCCCGATAATTGATTCGGCCTATGGTCAAGCCTATGCGTCAAACCGACTTTCGCAAGAAGCGCAACGGCTTTTTCCTTCATTTCCTTTTCATTGATATTGGCCAAATAGGTCGTTGGAAGAAGCACATTCTCCAGAACACTGGTCCTCTGCAGAAGATTATATGATTGAAAAATAAATCCGATCTTTTCACTGCGAAACTCGGCAAGCTTGTCATCATCCAGCTTGGAAGTATCAAGGCCCTCAAAATAATAATCTCCGCTTGAAGGTTTGTCCAAAAAACCAATTAGATGCATAAGAGTTGATTTTCCCGAACCCGATGCCCCCATAATGGCGACAAATTCGCCTTCATTGACTGAAAACGAAACGCCTTTTAACACGCTCGTTTCCACCTCCCCGTTCGTATAAATTTTTTTTATATCCTTCAGTTTTATCAACTCTGCTATTGACATTATAGTAGTTTTATGCTATAATTTAAAGTTAAATAATGTAACGTTTTGTCACAAACAAAACAAGAAAGGAAGACATTATGAACTACGAAATACAAGATATGATCGATGTAGCTTTAGATAAACTTAACGAACAGATGGAAAAATACGACATTTCTTCCAAGATCGAAGAAGCTGAAGAAGCTGAATGGTAGCTTCCATCCGCAAACCACCCCGGCTGAAAAGCGGGGTGGTTTGTTTTGGCTTGCCTCCCCTTTTCATCGATCCGCGAACTGGTCGCTAGGCCTGACCCTCAACGAACGTTACAACGCTCTGGCCCTCGAAAAGTCCGCTCAAAACCTCTATGTTTATATCCCCTTTCAATCCCATTTCAATGTTGACATCCGTCAGCTTTCCATTTTCGACGATCTGAACATATTTTCGCGAACCATCTTCTTTGAGAGCCTGGAACGGAATCATAAGCACATTTTCTTTCTTTGCGGTCAGGATGTCGAGATTGGCGGTCATTCCCGGTTTTATGATCTGCGCATCAGCTGTGAACATTGCCGTAACTTTGTAATATATGACGCCGGACACCTCGGTCTGCGCCGGATCAATGCTGATGATCTTTCCGACAAATTCTTTGTCCGGACCAAGCGCGTCAAAGGTTATTTTCACTTCATCCTCGATCTTCACTTTGGCTATGTCCACTTCGGAGATATTTGCTTTTATTTCAAAACTGTCCGTGGTTATGATCGAAACGAAAACTTTTGCCGACGTGGCAATCTCTCCTATCTCGCCGTTAATTTCCGTGATGATGCCTTTATCGGGAGACTTGAGAGTGGAATTATCGATCTGGTTCTGTATGAGATCCACATTTGCCTGCGCTTTCTTGACCTGCGATTGGAATGAAAGCATGTCAGCGCTCCTCGGCCTCGCTTTTTTAAACGCGAGCTGGTCCTCGGCCTGATTCAGAGCCCCCTCGGCAGCCTTAACCGAACTCTCCGCGGCATTGACCCTCAGGCTTGCGGATGACCTTGCGGAAACCAAAGATTGCTCATAAAGATCCAGGGAGCTTTGCGCCGAATTGACCGTGGCCTGAGCGCTGTCCAAATTCGTCTGATTTGTTATCTTCTGCGTAGAAACATCCTGATTGGCTGTAGTTATGTTGGATATTGAAGTGTTCGTTGAAGTCCTGGCTGAAGAAATATTCGATTTCAACGTATCAAGCTCGGTTTGCGTCAGTGTCGACGAGGTTACGGTCGCCGAAAGAACTTTGTATGTATCGCTGAGCGCGGTCCGGATATTCTCAAGAGCATTTTTCGTCTTAAGAAGAGCTTCATCGGTCTTATCGTGCGTCAGCGAAGAAGTGATGCTGATCGCGTAATCATTGGCTGTATTATATGAATTAGTGGCCACTGCCTTGCTAGATGTTGCATTATTGAGATATTGGATATTGAGTACGCTCAAGGTATCCTGAGCATCTTCATATTCCAGCGTCGTCTTATTCGTATTCAGCGAGTTGGATGCCGTCACGAGGCCTGCATTGATCGTATCCCACGCATTATCATAATCTTGATTCAGATTATTTTCATTCGAAGTCGTGGTATTATCAAGACTCTTCCGGGCATTTGCCAGGGTGGTCTTTGCGCTGTTCACAGAAGCTTCTGCGCTCAAGATGTCATTCTGCGATCCCTCCTCGGCATCCAGCAAGCTTTGCTGTGCATTTTCCAATGCAATCCTTGCATTCTCAACGGCAGTCTGGGATAACTTCAGATCTTCATCAGTTGCTCCCTCTATCAGCTTGTTCAGATCCGCGGTCGCCGAATTCAGACTCGCCCTCGCCTGTTCAAGCTGAGAATCCAATTGAGCCGTATCCAGCTTTGCGATAATAGCGCCCTGCTCGACATGATCCCCGACCTTAACGTTTATTTCCTGAACCTTGCCCGAATTTACAAAATTCAGATCAAGCTTCTTCGCCGCCTCAACCGTGCCGGTTGCAGATACGGTCTGCAGAACCTCCCCCCTGGTCACTTGCGCAGTCGTATATTTAGGCTCCGGTTTTTTTGAAAAACTGAAAAAAGCGATAATTATGATCAATAGAACTGCAACTGCAATAATTATGTTTCGCTTGGACATGATGGAAAAATATTAAAAATTATGAGAATCTCTCTGATAAGTTTCTTTTGAGCTATAAAATTCAGAATTTTGAGCAAAAATGATGAAAATGAGGAGGTTTAGCCTGTGTTAAGCCGACAAGTTTTGAATGATTTGCCAGCTGTAATTATGAGTTTTTGGCCAATGCGAACTTACGATGCAGGCTCTGATATCGTAAAAGATCGAAATGCGCCGCTTGGCTTGATCTATGAAACTCCTCTTGTCAGCACAACGGTCGAGACCACGATAATCATGGCATATGCAAGCCCGCATATCACCAATCCGACAAGCGCGTACTTTATTGCATTGGCTCCTCCTGTTACCATCCCGAAAATGATCATAAGAACACAGATCATGGCGACCACGCCAAGAATAAAATTTATTATATTCAGGATCGACTGCACTACGTCCGTTTGAACATTTTTAGGCGCCTTTTTTTGCCCCCACGTCGGAATGCTTGTGCCAAAAGCAACGCCTGCATTGAATGTAAGTGCATATCCGAAGACAAGATACCGCAATAATTTGTTCATGATGATATGCTTATTGTTTTTTTCAAGGACCTGATCGATCGCTTCGGACTTACCGGGAAATAACGGAAAAAATTCCTTTAATCAAAAAGTTTCATGATCTCTATCATAGCGTTTTATATACCCCATTATGAATGAAATTGAAAAATTTCGCAACTGCCGCCATATGGATAAGTTCAAGGTCCCCATAAAACAAAAACACCCTATAAATAGGACGTTTTAGAGGGGGGCAAGAAAAACAAATTGTATGATCTTAAAGTTCATTTCCTCTTTGACAGTAAATGTACTTTCACGCTTTTCTTGCTCCTCTCTTCCGATCGTAATTTGTCAGTTTGTCTATTTTTTTAAAATGTTGTTGCTCCCCTGGTTTGTATGAAATATTCTTTTTCTTCGTGGGTTAATCCCAGGAATATTTTTACCTCGGCCGGTAGAAGTTTTCCGATTATGGCATTGAATTTCCTCTCAATCCTTTCATCGGCATCTTCAAGCTCGAAGTTGATTGTGCTCTTCAGTCTTGCGAGACTGATATTCGAATCTTCCTTTCTCAACACATCCGACTGGAATTGTTCCCTGGTAATTCCAAAATTACGGATTTCAGGATTCCAATCAAACACCATTCCCGTTTCATCTACTATTTCTGCCATTTATTATACACCTCTTATATATTTATTTGTTTGACAAACTACAATCGTTAGCAATAAACTACCATAATACACTTTACTTGTCAACTTTATGCGAATGAAGTAAAATGAACATATCAATTGTAATATTTTAACTTATTGCCGGTATTTGTTTTTTATACTAAATACTAGATACTTAATACTAACTATCATTCATGGGAAAAGGGAAATGGGGCAAGCCCGCATACAAAGGCAGCGTCGATCCGATCAGTTCCGCAAATTACTTTATGTTTGTTATCATTCTTCTGCTTTTTTTGGGATTCGTCCAGGCGGGAATAAACAAGGGCTGGTTCACTGCAATTGTGGACTATATATCTCAATAGACATTTTGATATGAAAAAAAGCGGGCTAACCCGCTTTTTTTATGTGAATTTATTTTTTGTCTTCATCCTTCTTGTCTCCCTTGTCATTATCCTTCACTTCTTCATATTCTCCCTCGACCGGACCCTTTTCATTTTCTTTTTTCGCGCCGCCGTCTTTTTCCGGCTGAGCCTGCTGATACATAGCCGTTCCGATCTTTTGCGCTTCCTGCGAAAGATCTTCCAGGGCTTTTTTTATTGCATCGATATCCTCCCCGTCTTTCACTTTCTTGAGGATCGCCACTTTTTCTTCGATGGACTTCTTGTCTTCGGCCTTCAGTTTGTCGCCCGCCTCGCGGATCATCTTTTCTGTCGTATAGATCATCGTATCGGCATTGTTCTTCGCTTCGATCTTCTCTTTCTTTGCCCGGTCCGTAGCCGCATTGACCTCGGCATCCTTCTTCATTCTTTCGATCTCTTCTTTCGAGAGGCCGGATGACGATTCGATCCTTATCGACTGTTCCTTGTTTGTCGCCTTATCTTTCGCCTTCACATTCAGTATGCCGTTCGCATCAATATCGAAAGTGACCTCGACTTGCGGAGTGCCTCTTGGCGCCGGAGGTATGCCGTCCAAAATAAATCTTCCGAGAGACTTGTTATCAGAGGCCATTTCTCTTTCTCCCTGAAGCACATTGATCTCAACCGAAGGCTGGCTGTCAGCCGCCGTCGAAAATACTTGCGTTTTCGATGTCGGGATCGTAGTGTTCCTTTCGATAAGCTTGGTGGAAACTCCGCCCAATGTTTCGATCCCGAGAGAAAGCGGAGTGACATCCAGGAGAAGAACGTCCTTCACTTCACCCGAAAGCACGGCTCCCTGCACAGCCGCTCCCATAGCCACGCATTCCATCGGATCAACTCCCCGTTCGATCTTTTTCCCGACATAGTCTTCAACGAATTTCTGCACGATCGGCATCCTGGTGGGACCTCCGACCAGGATCACCTTGTGGATCTGCTGCGCCGAAAGCTTTGCGTCGCTCATTGCCTGCTCTATCGGATGCCTCATCCTGTCGATAAGAGGCTTGATCAATTCTTCAAGTTTTGCGCGCGTGAATTTCAGCGTAAGATGCTTCGGGCCCTCTGCCGTCGCTGTGATGAAAGGAAGGTTTATATCCGTTTCCATTGCAGAACTGAGCTCGATCTTCGATTTCTCGGCCGCTTCCCGAACTCTCTGCATGGCCATCTTGTCCTTTGACACGTCGATCCCGCTCTCAGCTTTGAATTCCTTAACGATATAATCAACAAGCGCCTTATCCATATCCGTTCCGCCAAGCTGAGTGTCTCCCGATGTCGAAAGCACTTCAAAAACCCCTCCGCCGAATTCCATGATCGTCACATCCAGAGTTCCCCCTCCCAGATCGAATACGATTATCTTCTGTTCCTTGCCTTCCTTGTCGAGCCCATAGGCAAGCGCCGCCGCCGTAGGTTCGTTGATGATCCTCACAACTTCCAGCCCCGCGATCGTTCCGGCATCCTTCGTTGCCTGTCTCTGCGAATCATCAAAATAAGCCGGCACGGTTATGACCGCCTTATCGATCCTCTCTCCGAGATATGCTTCCGCGTCTTTCTTTATTTTCTGCAGAATGAAAGCGGAGATCTGCTGAGGAGTGTATTCTTTCCCGAACACGTTATATTTGAAATTCGTTCCCATTTTCCTTTTCGCCGCCATGATCGTTCCTTCCGGATTCGTAACCGCCTGCCTCCTTGCAGGTTCTCCGACCAGAAATTCCCCTTTTTTCGTAAAAGCCACCACGGAAGGAAATGCTTTTCCGCCCAATGTGGCTCCTTCGGATGAAGGTATGATGACCGGACGGCTCGCTTCCATAACTGACGCCGCCGAATTTGATGTTCCGAGATCGATCCCTATTATTTTTGCCATAATTTTATATAGTTATAAAGTTAAAAGTTTATAAAGTTATCACTGGATAGTTATCCAATTATCATAATGTGATCGTATAATTGACATTATCATGTATTAATTTTATTATTGAATTAACAAAAACAAAAAATTTATGGAGGTTTTTAAATGGCACATTTCAGATTAGAGTCAATGGTTGATTGCATTGCAGCTACAATAATTTCAGTCATAGTTTTATTCACAATAATGATTATGATTGGCAATTCCCTCTATGCAATTCCAGTTCTGGCATTCGCTTTTATAATAATGTTTATGCTGTATTTCTTCTTGTCATTTGACAAAAACCCAATATCGAGAAGAATTATCCAGAAAGTAAAAAAACATTTCGACACTGCAGAGCGTTAGACCCTGCAGGTCGATGCTCGCCTGAAGCGAGTATTGACATGCGGCAGAGACCGCATGGTATATAAATAATCAAAAGTATTTGAAATTCTAACACCCCAAAGAGCGAAAAAACGCTCTTATTTTTTTTGCGCTTTTTTCGCCACTTTCACTTTCGCCGCCCGGACCAATTTTCCATTGAATCTATATCCCTTCTGGATCTCATCCACGATCTCGCCTTCCGGTTTTTCCGATTCTATCATTTCAACCGCATCGTGGACATCGGTGCTGAATTTTTCCCCGATCGCCTTTATCTCTTCAAGCCCCTTTTTTTTGAGAAGATCCTCGAGCTGCAGTTTGATCTGGCGGATACCCTTCGCCCATTCCGATCCTTCCATTTCTTTCGGCGTATGCTTTATTGCGATCGAAAGAGAATCGTATATAGGCATAACCTCCATGATCAATCCCGCCTTCGCAGAATCGATCAGATCCTCGAAAAGCTCGCTCTCTCTTCTTTTGTAATTGACGAAATCAGCCTGCGCACGTTTCCAGTTGTTCAGATATTCCTCCGATCTTTTCATCTCTTCTTCCAGCTTCTTTTCCAATTCATCCGATTGAACATCGGTTTCTTCGCCATTTTTCTCGTCATCCCCGATATTTGAACTCATATTTATTGATTAATGCTAAAGGAGTATCGGTTAATTACTCCGGACCATCAAGCCATGACCCCCGATGGCTTCATCGTCCCGAGCCCCGACATCAGTGTCGGGCCCGCAGATATGCACTGTGAACAAGACTATTTTCCGACCTCGATCGGAATTTTCTTGTTTGCCTTTTTCTCGTCGACAGGAACGGTTATTTTGAGTATCCCATCCTTGCTCTCCGCTTTCGCCTCGCCCGCCTTGACGTGAGCAGGAAGGGCGATGCTGCGGCTGAAGCTTCCCGATCTTATTTCCTTGAAATAATAATTCTTCTCTTTGGTCTCTTTTTCTTTTTTTTCTTCTCCTTTGACCGTCAGAACGTCATTCTCTATGCTCGCCTCGACATTCTTCGGATCCATTCCCTCAAGAGCAACTTCCGCCACAACGCTGCCATCTGTCCGATATACGTTCATGGACGGTTTCGATTTTCTTGAAACAGCCGGGATCATCGGAAAAAGATCATCTCCCTCAAAAAATCTGTCAAAATCCTGAAAAGGCCTCCATTTGATAATATCCATGATTATCACCCCCTTCCGTTTTTGATAATTTTTAAATTATGTTCTGCAAAAACGCTTATTTCTTGTTTTCTTCGGATGCGCCCTTGCAATCCGCATGACACCCAGCACATCCCGGACAGCTAAAAAGCTCTTCCTCGTTGACTTCCTTCATCGGCTTGCCGCAGCAGACCGGAGCTTTTTCTTTGTCGGTTTCCTCGATGCTTCCGCATCCTTCTGTACACACATAGAACTTTGACATATTCATTAGTTTAAATTTGTTAATATTTCATATATTACGAACCATGCCGATAAACACAATCCACTGTCAATGAAAATAATAAATTATCAATTACCAATTCACAATTTTCAATGAATGATCAATGTTAAATTGAAAATTATGAACTTAATATAATACAATTATCATTACCGCCATCACCGATCCTCCCCCAAGTAACTTTTTAATATAATCAATCAATGATACGTTCCTGGAATATTTCATCCTCTTCGGTCCGATTATGGCAAGCATCCCTTCTTCTCCGCCTTTCAGATTATATCTTGAAACCACCATACTGCACTCATCTGCGCCCGAGATCGGATTTTCTTTGCCTATAAAGATCTCAACTTCCGATCTTCCCTTGAGCTCTTTCGATAATTTCTGAACGCTTCCATCCAGATAGTCGATTACTTCCGCGATCTTCGAAATACTGTCCAAATTTGTGAATTCCGGCTGAGAAAGAAGCCTCTGGACACCCGCCTTATAAAAATCCTCCGAGTCTATGATTCCGGACAGCGCCAGATTTCCCGACATCGCAGAAAGAAGATTCGCGGTGGTTCTTGCAAGCATCTTGTTCTGAGCTTTTAATTTCAGCACCTCGACCTCGAGCGACTTCTGCTCCCGGGGACTCAACTGTCCCCTTTCTTCCATAAGCACATCCACGAAATACCTGAAGCCTTTGTCGGTCGGGATCCTCCCTGCCGAAGTGTGAGGCTGATAGAGATATCCTTCATCCTCAAGCTCCAGCATTTCGGATCGCAGAGTCGCCGAACTTATATCGAAATCATACTTATCTTTCAACAGAACCGAACTCACCGGAATTGCCGAATCGACATATTCCCTTACGATCGAGCCGAGTATCAATTCTTTCCTGTTTTCCATGATTTTATCAGATTAGCACTTAAACACCTAGAGTGCTAATTCCATTATAATATTTTTTAAAGATGAGTCAAGTATCCGAATGTATATAAAAAAGAATCGGCTTTTTTACCGACTCAGTCTGCTTGGAAGTATTTCCAATCCGACAAATTTCTTGTTTTCTTCGAACTGGAACAATACCACGTCCCCGTTTTCCAGATATCTCAGATTGATCCTGTCTTCCGTTTGCGCCATTGCGCTTTCGATGAAGAGCCTACTGCAAATGAGAAGAACATTTTGGCCCATTTCTATCCGGTCGGCCATGCTCTTGATCAAACGCAGCAAGTTCTTTCCTTCTGCCAGAAGAAGATATCTGCTTTCGCGTCGTTCAAACATTGCCCTGTCCGTAAATCTTCTTACACCGGGATTTTCCGCCAATAGCAGATCCCACGCTCCTTCGGAAATCGGGTCCAGATCATCAAATTTTGAGACATAACCGCCTCCCGAAATGCGCTGTCCGGCCTGGATCGCTCTCGTAAAGTGCGAACTGCCGGCAAGCACGAACGAAGTCTCCGCCAAATACCTCAGATAAACATTATCCATTATTTTCTGCGCCTCCTGCGAAAGAGGTTCATCTTTTTGCCAAAAGGTCAGATCCTTATCATTTCTTGCCTGATCAGCTGCGACAACAAATATGCGCTTTGTTATTTTTATCAATCAACTCACCTCGTAAATTACCATGTATCATTATTATTCAAAACATATGAATATTCTTCGAATAATAACCATATACTATATATTATATTATGCCTTTTGTCAATAACGTATCCGGCCGGCTTGATACGGCCGTACTCCAAACCGGCCAGCTTCAAAATAATTCCTCAATTTGTCAATGTTCCGGAAAAAAGTTATAATATGATCGGAAACAATAAAATAAAATATGATCAAAGAAATACAAAAAGACAAAACAATCTGGATAAATATCACAAATCCGAGCAACAAAGACATCGCATTATTGAAACAAAGATTTGCGATCAATCTCCCGGTGTTGAGCGAACTGACACCCCCGATCAAGAGATCCAAACTGGAAGAATATAAGGATTATCTTTTTTTGGTGATCCATTTTCCCCTGTTCAACCGAAAAAAAAGAGCCAACGAATCTGCGGAGCTCGACATGATAATATTCAAAAACATTTTGATAACTTCCCATACGGTGCAATTTCCCGAGTTGAAACAGCTTTTCGACCGGTGTGTTTCGGACGATAAACTGAAGAACAGATATATGGAGAACAGCGCAGTCTGCCTTGCGTTCAGAATATTGGACCTCCTGATAGACTCGAGGCTTCCGATGCTTGATCACATTGATGACAATATAAACAACATCGATGAAGGTATTTTCGAAGGCAACGAAAGGAAAATGGTCAGCGAGATCGCCATCATAAAGCACGACATCATAAGCTTCCGGCGGATAATCAAGCCTCAGAGAGTCGTGCTGGAAAATCTGGCGCATGCCTATTCCAAGATCACCTACGAAAATCTTTCCCGCCTTGCATCCGAGGTCATAGGCTCCAACATAAAGGTCTGGAACACTTTGGAAAATCATAAAGAAATGATCGAGGCGCTGGAACACACGAATGAATCGCTTCTGTCATATAAACTGAATGACACGATGAAGATCCTGACCGCCTTTTCCGTTATTATTCTTCCCCTTTCGCTCATGGTAAATATGTTCGGTATGAACATAACCAACGGGATGCCATTCGTTGAATCCCCTGTCGGATTCTGGATCATTTTCTTCATGATGATGATCGCGTCCATGTTGCTCATTGTCTTTTTCAGATACAAAAAATGGCTGTAAACTATCCGATATTCGAGTGATCGGGAAAATGCATTACGGAAAGCGCCTTGTTGGTGCTTTTTTTCGATTTGTGGTATAATAATGTCGACATTAATATAAATAAAAATAAAAATATGACCCCCAGGACCCTTTGCAGGCAAATAGTTTTTCTAGTTGCCTTCTTTGCTATAATAGCACAGGTGACTTCCCTGACGATACAAAATACCGGTTTTTCTTTGGCTTCGACGACTACAGGCGACACATCTGCGATCATCAATATGCCATTGACTATGAATAACGGCGCGGCAGATTTTCCGCCGTCTTCCGGAATGACATTGAACGGCGCGGAAATTTTCAAGGCCAGCGTAAGCATGTCATACGTACCGTTAATCAGCATACCAGGTCAGGCAAGTTTAAGCGGAATAACTTTTTATTTAGGTGCGAATTCAATGCCGGCAAATAAGGTTAACCCTAGTGACCCTGTCGAGGTTGACTATATTTTTAATTCTTTCAGCACCGGTTCGTTGACCGATGGAACATATGATTTTTATGCTAAAGCTTTTTATGGCAGTTCCGCTACGGTGGAGAGCGATCATTACACAGTAATTCTTGCCAGAACACCGCTTGCTCCGACGAGTTTGACGGTAGATGGAGCTCCTACCGCTTCGTCCATTAAGCTTAGATGGATCAACCAGTCGACTACCGCGGATAAGTTTACTATAGAAAGAAAAGAAAGTTCATTGAGCAATTATACGGCTCTTCCTCTGTATGAAGTTCCAAATGCAACTACCTATACGGATGGTACGGTTGCAGCCGGAACTTCATATGATTACCGAATTCAGGCATGCAGATCCGGATCCGGTTGTTCGGGGCATTCAAATGTGATCACTGTCAGTTCTGCCGAAAATTGTTCGCTTACTGTTTCGCTCTCCCCTGATACTCAGGCTGCTCAGTATGTCAGCCCGGGCCAAAGCGAAGCTTCTTTGGTGAAATTCAACCTTTTTCCGAATTGCGCTATTACACTGAATAGCCTCTCTGTTTCGCTCAATGGTTATACAAACATTTCCTCATTGCATCTCTACGATAGCTCAACCCAAGTGAATGCGGTTAGTGTTGCCGGAGCAAGTGCAAGTTTTGATGGTTTAAATATACAAATTCCTGCAAGCCTGACCAGGTCTATTGAGATCAGGGGAGATATTAATTCTTCTGCAATGTCCGGTTCAATGGTTTCTGGATCTTTTGGATCCTTTACGGCAACCAGCGCCTCAGGCTCAGTTGGCAGCAGCAACACAAGCGTTGTCGTCGGCAATGTAATGACCGTAAGCGGATATGCCGGCGATACAATTCCACCCGCCATACCGACGGAACTTGCTGCTCCAAAAAATGATTATAACGAAGTTGATCTTTCATGGGCCGCATCCACCGATAATGTCGGAGTCGCAGGATACGAGGTTTGGAGAACTAACGGAACATGGATCAGATTAGGAAATTCTCCCACAACTTCATACATAGATACAACTGTTGCTTCGGGAACAGGTTATTATTACAAAATTATCGCATACGATGCGGCAGGAAATAAATCTCCCGAGCCGTCCCAGAGTGCATGGTTATTTTTAAACACTCCCGCATCAACGAGCTTGCCTTTACCTCCGTCCTATGTAACTGCTGAATCGATCGTCGGAAAAATTGTCGTCAGTTGGCCGCCAGCCGCCTCGGCCACAAAATACAGCATTCATAGAAAAATTGGCACGGGGACCTACCAACCCTTATCCTCAAATATAACCATTTCTTATTATGACGACGTAAATGTTACTACTGGCAGTGTTTATCGATACAAGGTCATGGGCTGTGATGCCACCGCATGCTCAACAACAGGAACGGAATCAAATTCTGTAACATATAACGGAGGCGGCGCGTCTTGCACCAGCTTGACTTCGGCTATTAATGACGCAGATACATCCTATGTTGCAAGTGAGCCTGTAAACTTCACCTGGACATGTTCTCCCGGCGGTATTGCCAGTAATGTCTATATGAAGCTTTATAGATCGGATGGCACAGTCGTATCCTCTTTGAACAGCCCCAATAATATAGGTACTCAGACATTGTATCTTAGTACTTTGAATTTATCTATTGGGTCATATATTGTTAAGGCCTGTTTCGAGTCTAATTGTTCAACGACCGCTACCAGTCAGACATTTACGGTAGTTTCCGGCACCT
>Ga0172379_10005433_pt1 | contig 17838 bp, 14 predicted proteins | sample GrowelOW334metaG_FD_119756 | JGI IMG/M metagenome (GOLD analysis project Ga0172379, IMG submission 119756) | Groundwater microbial communities from an aquifer near a municipal landfill in Southern Ontario, Canada - Groundwater well OW334 metaG | ecosystem: Environmental > Aquatic > Deep... | reverse complement strand
TTTATTTGGTAGCCTAACCTTCATTCCATTTATTCCGAAAGAGTTTTCTAACTGGAATATGTCATTGCTCAATACGGCTGGGTGGACGGGAATAATATTCGGAGTATTTTTTTCTTCTGCCTTGGCCTATTACTTACTTTATTACGGAATCTCGCGCCTTTCGGCTCAGGAAGTAGGCGTTTTTACATACATCGATCCGATTGCCGCTATAATTGTCGCCGCTCCCCTGCTCCACGAATATCCGAATATATTTTATATTTTTGGCGGGGTGTTAATTTTTGGAGGAATTTATTGTGCCGAGAGAAGAATTCACTGGCACCCTTTCCATAGGATGAAAAATTTCTAATTATTCTAATTAACCTAATTGACCTAAATAATAACCAAGATACAATATTTGGTCATTTTTTAGAAATTAGAATAATTAGGTTAATTAGGTCAATTTTTGCTAAAATATAATAATGCGTAAAATTCTAATAACTGGTGCGGGCGGATATATAGGCTCAGTTGCTGCCGATTTATTTTTGAAATCAGGATATCAGGTAGTTGGTCTTGATAATTTTCAAACAGGCTATAAAGAACCATTAGAACTGTTGAAAAATAAATATAAAGGTCAATTTGAATATTATGAAATAGATTTAAAGAATGATCTTTCTGAGATCTTCAAAAAAGAAACAAATATTTCAGCCGTCATTCATTATGCAGCTTCCTGTTTGGTCGACGAGTCAGTCCGTGATCCGGGAAAATATTTTTTAAATAATGTTGCCGTTACCTCAAATCTTTTATCAGCAATGGATAAATTTAATATTAAAAATATTATTTTTTCTTCAACTTGCGCAGCTTACGGCGAGGCTAAATATTATCCGATTGATGAAAAGCATCCTCTTAATCCAACTACTCCCTACGGAGCTTCCAAAAAAATGGCTGAGGAAGTCATCCAGTGGTATGCTAAATTAAAAAATTTTAACTATATGATCCTTAGGTACTTCAATGTTTGCGGTGCAGCTGAGGATGGGTCGATCGGTGATTCAAAAAAACCTTCGACCTTATTAGTTCAAAATGCTGTCCGTGGCGCTTTAGGCATTGAAAAATTTTATTTGACCTGTCCGGAAGTTGATACACCGGATAAAACTCCAATAAGGGATTATATCGATGTTGTTGATTTGAATACAGCCCATTTAAAAGCTTTAGAGTATCTTATTTCGACCGGAAAAAGCGAGATAATAAATTTGGGAACAGGAGCTGGCAACTCGGTATTAGAGGTTGTCAATCAAGTTAAGAAGTTAACCGGAATTGAGATTCCTATAGAAAAAGCCAATACAAGGCAGGGTGATGATGCGAAAAAAATTGCCGACATCAGTAAAGCTGAAAAGATACTGGGCTGGAAACCGTCAAAAACAATCGAAGACTCAGTCAAGTCACTGTTGGTTTGGTATAAAAGTCACCCGAATGGGTGGAAAGAATGAGCGGGATACGGGAATCGAACCCGTCCCCTCTGCTTGGAAAGCAGATATTCTACCGATGAACTAATCCCGCTTTTGTATAATTATACTAAATGAATAAAAAAATCTTCTTAGTTTTTTTGTTCGCTTTCTTAATTCGTCTAATTTCATTAAATCAATCTCTTTGGTTAGACGAGGCGGTGACGGCTAACGTGGTTAAGAATTTCAACTTTTTACATATCATTAGTAAATTCTCACCAACGGACTTTCACCCCCCGCTCTATTACCTGCTGATGAAATTATGGACAAATTTGTTTGGATTTTCAGAGATTGCCTTAAGGATGCCTTCAGTTTTATTTAGCCTAATGACAGGGTATGTTGTTTTCCTGATCGGAGGAATATGGGCGGCTGCATTTTTTCTGTTTAATCCATTGATTGTTTATTACTCTCAGGAAGCAAGGATGTACATGATGGTAACATTTTTTTTAACATCGGCACTTTATTTTTTTATTCAGTTTTGTCATCCTGAATTTATTTCAGGATCCCGAAACAAGTTCGGGATGACGAAAGTCAAAGGTTTAGTATTAATAAACTTTTTTTTAACACTGGCTCTTCTAACATTTTACGGATCTATATTTTTGATTGTTCCGATGTTATTATATTTCCTTTATAAAAAACAATATAAAAATTTATTTATTTCTTTATTTTCATTATTTATTTATTTTTTAATAATCTCTCCCCTACTTTATCATCAACTAATTAATTCTAAGATTATCTTGGCAAATGTTACCAACTGGTCTGTTACTTTAGGTAAAGCAAATATTAAGAATCTCTTGTTGATTCCGATCAAGTTTTCGATCGGAAGAATAAGTTTTTACCCAAAATGGTTATATTGGGGAATTGCCGGAGGATGGACTGGATTTGTAGCATTTCAAATTTTAAAAGCTAGAAAAATTTCTTTATTTCTTTATTTATTTATTTTTTCATTAATGTTGGGTTTTTTGGTTTCGTTCTTTGTTCCGATGTTGCAGTATTTTAGATTTATATATCTGATTCCAATTTTAGCATTACTGTTAAGATCTGGATTGTCTAGCCAATCTACTTCTGACCTCCGAGGTCAGATTTTGGCTGGCGGGTTTGTGTTGTTTTCATTAGCTTATTTGATGCTACCGCAATTTCACCGGGAAGATTGGAAGAGTTTAGTTAAGAGCTTACCAAAAGATAAGCCTGTATATATGATAACGGCGTCGAGCGATCCGATACAATATTATTCAAGCAATTTAAGAGTTAAAGAGTTAACGGGTTTACGGGTTAACGAGTTGTTAGAGAAGGAAATAATCGTAATTCCCTACGCTGTTGAAATTTATGGATTGGATTATAAAGTTCTTTTAACTGAAAAAGGTTATAAGCTAAAAAAGGAAACAAGTTTCCAGGAAGTGACCTACGAGGAATGGTTTAGGTCTTATTAGGAAGCTTCCTATATTCTACAAATGAAGTTACAGAAAGGACAATTAGACCAATAAAAAATGCTAAATCTAAAGCATAAGGCGGACCGGATAACTTCATAATTGGAATAAGATAATAACAACCAAAAGCAACAGTTATAAAAATCGCCAGATTTGATATTAATATATAGATAGGCTTTTTAACCGTGTATAACAAAAAGAGTAAAGGAAGATTAATGAAAGTATAAATAATATACGGCCAAGTTAAAGTTTTGACAATTGTTGCAGTTTGGGCAAATTTTTCCGTGAAAAATAAATAAAAAATAACATTTGGAGTGAAATACAAAGCGATAAAAAATACCATAGGAATAAGTAGATATACCAAGCCGGTTCTAAACTCTCTTCTTACTTCTTCTTGGGTTGAGATTTTTGAGAATCTTGGGGAAAGAACCTGAGTAATACTGGCAATTGAAGCGATAACCGTCAGAATTATTTTTTGGGCTAAACCATAGTATCCGACTTCCGGTGATTTTGAAAGAAAATAAGATAATAAAAAAAGATCCATTCTTTGGGCAATATTAAAAAATTGTGAAGCAATAAAAAATGTGATTGTGTAACCAAAACGGAATTCCTCTTTTTTTACCGGTGCTTTTAAAATGCTGAAAACAATATGTTTTTGTTCAAAAAATAAAAGAATAAAAAAGACTATTGGACCGATAATACCAAAGACAAAAATAATTGAACCAACTGTAATTAGATGCAACGGTATCATAACAAAGATAATAATAGTTTTGATTAGATTGGAAAGATTAAGAAAAACATTAGCCTTAAGAAATCTTTTAGCGGCAAATAATGCATTAATTGCATAATTTTGCCAAACTAGGAATAGTACTGAAAATGTTGTTACATAAAGCTCCCACCATGGCGCTCCGGTTTTAAAGAAAACTTTATCAAGATATGGAAAGAAAATAAAAAGTAAGGTAATGATCGCTAAGGAAAAGCTTGTTTGATAAAAGAAAATTGTTTTTAGAAAAATATAAATATTTTTATGTTTTTTTTCAATCATAGCCGGAAGATATGAATAAATACTTGCGGTAGTACCAAAATCAAGGATGTTGGCAAGAACATAAGAGATACCCAGCAAAACACTTAATACTCCGTATTCTGAAGGCTGCATTATTCGGACTAATAAAAAAGCAAAGAAGGCGATAAAGACAACATTGAGATAGTTTCCGATTGTATTAATGATGACGTCTTTGCTGGTCGGTTTCTTGATAAAGTTAAAAAGTCTTTGGATCATCCAATAATTATAATTGAAATTTAAATAATCTGTTATAATTTATACTATTATGGCAAAAACAGCATTGGTTACAGGAATTTTAGGACAGGACGGACCTTATTTAGCTAAGTTGTTATTGGAAAAAGGCTACAAGGTATATGGTTTGATAAGGCGATATTCAAATATATCATTCGACAATCTTGACTACCTAGGGATCACTAAAAAAATAGAGTTTGTCGAAGGCGATATGACCGATGAATCTTCACTTCTTCATCTGATAAAGAGAACTATGCCCGATGAAGTTTATAATTTAGCGGCTCAATCATTTGTCGGTGCTTCATGGCAGCAAGCTAAATTAACCACGGAAATCAATGCTCTCGGAGTTTTGTATCTTTTAAACGCAATTAAATTTTTTTCACCGACAACCAAATTTTATCAAGCTTCAACCAGCGAAATGTTCGGAACCAGCCATGATGACGGGTTCCAAGATGAAAATACCATCTTTCATCCCCGTTCTCCGTATGGAATTTCTAAGGTTTATGCCTATTGGATGACCGTTAATTTCAGAGAATCTTATGACATCTTTACCTGCAACGGGATATTATTTAATCATGAATCCCCTATCCGCGGTATGCAGTTTGTCACCCGCAAGATCACTGATGGCGTTGCAAGAATAAAAATGGGCCTGACGGACAAAATTTACCTTGGTAATTTAGACGCAAAACGTGACTGGGGATTTGCCGGCGACTACGTTGAAGCTATGTACTTGATGATGCAAAGCAAAAAACCCGATGATTATGTCATCGGTACCGGTGAAAATCACTCAGTAAAAGAATTTGTTCAGTTAGCATTCAAGCATGCCGGTATTTCTGACTGGGAGAAGCACGTCGTCATTGATGTTAGATTTAAGAGACCTGCCGAAGTTCCAAATCTAAAAGCCCGTGCCACAAAAGCCCTAAAACAGCTAGGATGGAAGACAAAAACATCATTTGAAGATCTGGTCAAAATGATGGTTGATGCGGATTTAGCAAGATACCGATCTAAATAATTATTTTAAGGAACTTCTTGGCCGACTCTTTCCAATTAAATCTTTCTTTAATTTCTTTTGAGTTAATCTCTATCTTATTACTAAGTAAGTATTTCATTTTTTCCAAGATTTTAACTTTATCGTTGACATCAACTAAAAATTCTTTATCTATCGTTTCGGTGAGCGACGAATTGTTTCCGGCAATGACTTTAGTTCCGCAGGCCAATGATTCAAGCGGTGGCAGTCCGAATCCCTCATAAGAAGACAGATAAACGGTCAAACTGGCGGCAGAATACAGATATGGAAGGTCCTCGTCTTCGACAAACCCGGTAAATTTAACCTTATCATCAAGCTTTAAACGATTTATTGTTTCAAAAACATCTTTATTTTTCCATCCGGCCCGCCCGACGATGATAAATTTGAAATCAGAAAATTTTTTATCTTTGATCAAATCAGCGAATACTTCAATTGAACGGACCAAATTTTTTCGTGGTTCTATCGCTCCGACGTAAAGCAAGTATCTAGTATTTAGTATGGAGTATTTAGTTAATATTTGTTTAATTTTATTATTATCAATTTGTTTGAATCGTTCACTGATGCCAGGATATAAAACAATTACTTTATCTTTATTTATTTGAGGATAAAGTTTTAACAAATCTTGTCTGGTATTTATGGAGTCGACAATAATCATATCATTGAATTTGATCGTCTTATCTAATTTTTTTTCATGGGCCCTGATGATCCTTTCTTCATGATACTGCGGAAAAAGTTTCCAGGTTAAATCATGAACAGTGGTTATTCCTCTGGTTCCCGGGAGCAACGGAGGTCTTAAAAAATCAGAGGAGAAAAAAACATCGACCTTTCCTATAAACCATTCAACCGGAATGATATGGAGCTTGCTCCACCAAAGCTGCAACAAAGTTGGCGGAAATCTATAGTCATAAATTTTTCCACCGGCCTTTTTAAGCTCATTAAGATAATAAAAATTATTCGGCCGCCTAAGACTAGAATAAAAAAGTCGGTACTCGTTTTCTTTGTCTATCTCAAGAAGATTTTTTACCAGATTGAAGGTGTAATTAGCCACTCCGGAGCCGGCGTAAACAAGCATGGTTATATCGATTCCTATCTTCATATCTATATTTTATCAGTTAATTATCTTAAAAACCTCTACCCACTTTGATGAATATTGGAGCTTAGTACTTTTTTTTATTAAACTTAATTCCTCAGGAGTTAGATCAGTATTATTTTTGCCGGCGATAATATATTCGGCTCCGTATTGTTTCATCGACAAAACTCCTTTGGCTGTTGGTTCTACGTCAATTGGATATGTGCCCAGCATCCAGCCTTTTCTATGATAAAGAGAAAAAAGAACCGAGTTATTATTTGCCAAATATACAATCTTAGAATCTTTAGGAATTACCCGTTCGATCTCTTTAGCTATCTGCAGTTGATTTTCCGGTATCAAATCCTGAAAGTAATACTTACTGGTTCGATATCCGTTATAGATAGTGAAAAGCAAGGCGATAATAATCGTAAAATAACAAATTAATTTATTTTTTCGTCCAATATAATCTATCAAATTTGTAAATCCGTACCCAGCCAAGATTGTTACCGGGATCAGAAAAATATCTGCGTAATACTGATGGATGATATTGCCGTTGGGAACAATTAGCCAGTAAACAGGTACAAATAAAAGCCATATTATCACAAATAATATCGGCTTATCTCTTTTGAAGAGAAAGTTAACAAAACCTAATCCTGCAAAAAAAGACATCGTCTTTCCCATTACTTCTCCGACAACGTTTTTTAATAAAAGCCTCTTTACAAAAATTTCATAAGTGAAGATCGACTTTCTTCCGTCCAAGACCCAATTTTCCCAACTACTGTCTGCGGCTTTAAATTGTAATTGCCAAATTTTCCAGAAACCGTAAATTAAAGGGCTAAAAAATATATAAAGAAAATACTCCCAATAAGCTGATTTTTTCATCCAGATAAGGAATAAGTAGGCAGGTAAACCAATCAACATAAACGGTCTTGTTGCAACAGATAAGCTAAGTGATAGTAAAGATACGATTAACCATTTTAATTGCTGTCTTTCTTTCCAGTACAGATAGGTCGTTAATGAAATGAGGTACATACTTATTGCAAATATATCAGGGTGAATTGCGTGGCCAAGAAAAAAGATTGACCCGGGGGCAAAAATAAAAAAGAAAGCGGAGAAAAAGGCAATTTTTGAAGAGGCAAACAGTTTTTTAATAAATACGAAAAGCGAAATTGCGGAAATCGTAAATAGAAAAAGATTCAAGATTCTCGCAAGTTCAATATGCCAGCCAAATAAACGATAAAGAAGGCTTATTCCGTATTGATAGGCGGGAAACTCGAGAAAAAAATAAGAATTTGTGTTAGTGATGGGTCTAATAAGACTGTTTTGCGGATATAAAATATTATGATTTCTAAAAGCTAAATTATAAGCAACGCTTTCCGTATCCGTCTGTCTCATCGAATGACCGTCAATCGGAAGAATATGAAAATTTTGAAATCGAACTATCAAACCCAATACGATGGCAGTTATAAGAAACAGTTTCCATTTCATATTTTTACAATATATATCATACACTTTTACCTGTGGTAGAATTATCAAATCTAATGTTTAACTTTAAAAAACCTCTGATATCGGTTGTTTTGGCTTCTTACAACCATGCCAGTTTTATTGAACAGGCGGTAAAAACGGTATTGGATCAAACAATGCCGGACTTGGAGCTTCTGGTAATCGATGACGGATCCACCGACGGTACTCCGGACGTTGTAGAAAAAATTCATGACAAAAGATTGACTTTAATTAAGTTAAATCCGAATAGAAGATTTCATCCGAGAAATACTGGGATTAAAATGGCTAGAGGAAAATACATTGCCTTTCAAAATTCCGACGATGTATGGTTGCCAGATAAATTAAAAAAACAGGTTGAGTTTATGGAAAAAAATAAACAAACATCGGTCTGCTTTACCCGTTTGGAAATAATTGATGAAAAAGGAAAAATTATTAAAAATTCTTGGGCTCATAAAAACTTAGCTGGCGAGAATAAAAATAACGATGCTTGGTTAAGGCTTTTTTTTACATCAGGTTTCAATTTTGGAATTGCTTCCGCCCTTGCCAGAAAAGAAAAGATTATCAAACTCGGAGGTTTTAATGAAAGCTTGGTCCAGATGGCGGATTATGATCTATGGGTAAGACTGGCCGGGTTAGGTCAAATTCATATAATCGATGAAATATTAACAAATATGAGAATCGTTAAGGGCATAAATTTTAGTTCTCCAAAAAAAGCCGTATATTTACGAAGCGCTATAGAAAATATCGAAATTTTAAACCGTTATACTCAGTGGCCGGTTAATCAGTATTTGAGCAATATATTCCCGGAGGTTATGCCGAAAGATAGCAAATCGATAAATGTCCAATACGCCGCTTTGGCTAAATTTGCCTGGACGATAAAAACTCCTTATCATTCTTTTTTTGCAGATCAATTAGTTTCTAGTTTATTAAATGATCCGCAATCCAGCAAAGAAGTTTTAGAATATTATGGAGCAGATTTAAAGAAAGAATTTATTAAAAAAAGAGGAAAGTTAAAACTAATCATTCATGAATAAACTACATAGTTGGTTTGCTAATTTAATTAAAAAATCGGATTTTCATATCGAGTGGATTCCACTTTCAAAAAGTTCTTCATGGAGTTTTAAAAACGGAAAAATCGTTCATAAGTCAGGACGGTTTTTTGAAATCATTGGCTTGGCCAATCAGCCTTTTATTGACCAGCGTGAGATTGGAACACTGGGATTTTTAATAAGAGAAAGAAAACAAAAAAAAGAAATTCTCGTTCAGGCAAAAATTGAACCAGGTAATTCGAATACTATCCAATTGGCACCGACCTGTCAGGCAACAAAGAGCAATTCATTGATGATTCATGGAGGCAGTGAGCCGCCTTTTTCCCACTTGTTTATCAAAGAACATCCTCAAATCATAAGCGGAACCTTACAAAGCGAACAAGGTGGCCGGTTTTTTAAAAAACGCAATCATAATATTTTAGCTACAAGTTCACAAAAACTAGAACTTCCTGATTCTCATCGGTGGATGTCAGTCGATAAAATATTGGATTTATTGTCAAAAGATTATCTTGTTAACACTGACGCCCGGTCGGTTTTAACCTGTAGCCCCTGGGATAAACTAGTCGGATGGAGTCCGTTTTCACGTTTAAAAGTAAATTTTTCAAATGAATTAAGACTTTCATATATGCAAAGTACCAAAACCTACCAATTTGAAAGAATGAAAAAGGACCTTATTTTTGAACAGCAAAAAAATCATCCAGCGAAAATAATTCCGCTTGATAAATTATTAAATTGGGAAATTACGGATTTTGAAATCAGACCGCTTAGGGAAAAATCATTTAGAGTAAGGTATTTAAAGGTTACTGCTAAAAATCGGGAAGTCCCTGATTGGGATCAACCGATTGTCGATAGTTATAAGGAAGGGTTAGTCAACTTAGTCTGCGGGAGAATTGACGGGGTTTTATATTTTCATTTTTCCATAATTAATGAACCCGGACTTTATAACAACGCTGAGTTATCCCCTCCTCCGATAAGTCTTTCTGATTATCCAAAAGCCAAAGTTATCAGGTCCGTTTTACAGTCGGATGAAGGCGGAAGATTTTATCAAGATACAACCAGGTATCAGATCGTTGATATCGGTGAGGCTGATTTGACTTTACCGGGATATTGGTTAAATTTGGCTCAGATTCAAAATTTATTGCTGAAAAATGGCTGGTTCACCAACGAGGCCCGCTCAGCCATATCCCTTTTACTTTACTGGTTATAAACTGCTATAATTTTTGTGTTAGTAGTTATAAATAGTCTTATGAATAAAGTTGTATATGTTTGTCCAGGTACCTGCAAGGCGGAAGTTTCAGAGGAACAATATAAGGCCGGCTTAACCAAATGTGGCGCCGAAGTTTGCACCCTAAAAGGCCACGAGTTTGAAAAAAGGTTAAAGTGCCAGGAATGTGGGGTAGTCTTTAAGGAAGAAGAAATCCACACTCATTAATAGTATCTTGTGAAGACAGAGTAAAACGTAGAATATACTAGATAGACTATAGTTGATATATAAATAATATTCTTTAGATACTCCTCTATCTTTATTTTTTTAAATAAAGTTATTTTTTGTGTAAACTGAACGATTAACAAAATAATAAACGGCAAAAGCGGAATAAAATATCTTCCCTGAACTCCATGAGCAACCAACGATCCCGAAGTCGTATTAAAGATGAATGCTAACAGGAGGATAAAAATATAGGAAATTATTAATGTTATTGATAACAATATTGTTTTGTTTTTCTGTAGGGGCAAGGCATGCCTTGCCCAAAAAATTACATAAACAAAAAACATTCCATAAATAAGATACGAGATTGGATCAAGTCCGTATTCAAGCCAGCCAAAAATTCCGATTAAGCTTTGTAAATAAAAAGGAAATCTTTCAATCGTAGTTTTGATCAATATAATTAAAACATTTAAAGGATTTGAAATAAGCAAATTTATTTGTTGAAGTGGATTGATAGTTGATGCTGTTAATGAATACTGCAAATCGTAAGATCCTGTAAGTTTTGACAAAATATAAAAAGGAATAAATATTAGACTGGAAATTATCATCGGCTTTATTTCAAACGGAATTAAAAACAGGAACATAAAAAATGTTTCATAACCGATCTTCTTGCTCCACAAAAACAAAAACAAAACAAAAAATAATTTAAAGTATTCTGTAGGGGCTTGATTTATCAAGCCCTTTCTCTTATTGATTATCAATGTAAAAAAAGTTAGCGCCAACATTATATGAAGGGCATCATAACTAAGGGAGGAAACTTGATGCAAGGTCATCGGGAGGGCAAAAGTAAGCAGAAGAATCGGTTTATAGTTCTCGGAAATTTTACGGTAAAGAAATAAAAACCAAAAGTATCCAATGGTTCCCATCATCAGACGAACAAAATAAATTGATTGAATAGGATTTATGTTAAAAAATGACAAGATCCAAAGGACAAAAGCTTGTGGTACGTAAGGAATAATCGGAAAACTACAAAGATTGTCAATATTAAAACTAACTTTTTTATTTGACTGATTATTTGAAGATAAATCATTAAAAAATGTTGGCAGAGGAAGCTTAGCGTTCTTTTGATGAGTCATCAGATCAAGATAAGGGGTTTTAATAAAATCAGTGTATTTTTTTTCAAGCGGTACGGTGTTCCCCACTTTTTCTTTACAAAAAAAATATCCTTTACTCATAATCAGGGACTTTTCAAAATGCGGCTGCTCATCAGGTTTTTGAAAAGGAGGGACGAGAAAGATAAAGATGAGAAGTTGTGCTGGAATAAGAAAAAAGAGGATAAGATTAATAAAAATCTTTTTATTCATAAAATGATGTAATTATTATATAATATCGTCATATGAAGGTAATTATTCTTTGCGGAGGCACCGGGACTCGGTTAAAAGAAGAAACTGAGTATAAACCGAAGCCGATGGTCTATGTTGGCAATAAACCTGTTCTTTGGCATATTATGAAGATCTATGCTTCTTACGGCTATAATGAATTTATTCTTGCTCTCGGATACAAAGCTGATTACATTAAAGATTATTTTTTGAATCAAAAAGCTTTTACTTCAGATTTTTCCCTCGAAACCCGTAATCATAAAACTAAGTTCTACCTTGATGACCGAGCCGAAGTAGATAATTTTAAGATAACATTCGTTGATACCGGTGTTGATACTTTACCCGGGGAAAGAATCTTAAGATGCAAAAAATATATTCCGGAACTAGATAAACATTTTATGGTAACATACGGAGACGGAGTGACCGACTTGAACATTGATGAGTTGGTTAAATTTCATAAAAAACAAAAAACAATCGGGACGATCACTCTCGTTCATCCGAGATCTAAATTTGGTTTGGTCAATGTTAATGATAAAAATTTAGTAGATGATTTTATTGAAAAACCGGTTCTTTCCGATTGGGTCAACGGCGGGTATATGGTCTTTGATAAGCAGGATTTTAATTATTTAAAACCGGGAGAAGCAGAACATCCGGCTTTAAAAAAATTGGGTAAAGAAAAACAGCTATCAGCCAAAAAGCATGACGGGTTTTGGTTCTGTATGGACACTTATAAGGAAGTTGAAGATTTAAATAAGATGTGGAAAAGCGGAAAAGCGCTATGGAAAATATGGAAATGATTACGGATTAAAAACTGTTACAGAGTTAAAGGGTTAAAGAGTTAATGGGTTCAAAAACCAACTCGTTAACCCGTTAACGCGTTAACTATATAACCATATAACAATGACTTTGCAAAAAATGAATGTTCTCGTTACCGGTGGTGCCGGCTTTGTCGGTGGCCATTTAGTTGAGGAGCTAATTAAATTAAAGGCCAACGTCATCGTCGTTGATATCAACCTTGATAAACATTCATATTTATTTACGGAAAATCTTCACAAAAAATCCACGGTGATTAATTTAGATATCTGCGATTATAAAAAACTTTTAAGCTTAATTAAGAAATATAAAATCGAATTTATCTTTCATTTGGCTGCCCAGGCTTTGGTTGAAAATGCCTATGAAGATCCTAAATACACTTTTTATAACAATACTTTAAGCACCGTCAATGTTCTAGAAGCAGTCCGATTGAATCCACAGATAAAGGGAGTTGTTGTTGCTTCGTCAGATAAAAGCTATGGAAAAATGGCAAAAACCCCCGAGGTTAATGCTAATATTTTACATAAAGCACAAACCGCGGAGGTTAAGTCTCCGGTTGGCAAATATATCGAAACCGACCCCCTATCCGGCGATCATCCATATGACACCTCAAAGTCTATTACGGATTTGATGAGTACAACCTATTATAAAACCTACAAAATCCCCGTTATTGTCACCCGCTTTGGAAATATTTACGGCGAAGGCGACTTAAATTTTTCAAGGATCATCCCCGGAGCGATGAAGTCATTAATTGAAAACAAAACCTTATTAATTCGCAGTAATGGAAAATACGTTCGGGACTATCTTTACGTTAAAGATGTCGTTGCCGGTTATTTGTTATTGGCCCAAAACATTGAAAAAGTTAAGGGCGAAGCTTTTAATTTTGGATCTGATGATACTTTGAAAGTCTTGGAAGTAATCAAAGTAATTGAAAAAGCTTTAAACAAAAAAGTTAATTATAAAATTATAAACACTGCCAAAAACGAAATCCCCTATCAATCTCTTGATTATTCAAAGATTAGAAAGACACTGGGATGGAGACCAAAGGAAAGCATTAGATCAACATCGGAAAAAATATTTAATTGGTATTTATTGAAGTAGAAAATTTCCTTCGCTATCAAAGTTGTAAAAGCTAGAATTCGAATAGTTATCTTCGACCGATAAAAATCTTAATTCAAACTCTTTTGGGGGTCTATCTCTCGGAATAGAAAAAGTAAAATGACACTGGTTTTTTTGAAGATTTAAGGATTTAAAAGGAATTTTCGTGAAAAAAATGTTATTAATAAATACATAAACATCATTTAAACATTTTTCGCTTTGTGTGATGCTACCCTCAATATTAAGAGATAAACTTCTCGGTTCGATTAACACAGAATTAATATTAATAGTAGATCTTGAAATGGGCAAACCAAGTAAATTATTATATTCAGCTTGTTTGGATGCAAAGTATTCATGATAGTCATTTGTAACATCAACATATCTTTGTTTGAAGGGGTCAAATTTTAGAACTAAATTTTTCTTTGTATTTATAGGGTTTATATATATATCATCATACGAACTAAAAGCTGCTGTAAATAATTCAGTAGAGCTATAAAAAGTATCTAAAAATAAAAAGCTTGGGTTAAAATACCCCGGGATATCAAAAAAAATTCTATAATTCTTAAGTGAATTTCCGTAATTTTCTTTGAGCCTTATAGCCTCAGTCATCCCGCCGTCAGATCCAATCTTGATTGCTTTAATATCAGGAATAACATAGTAATTATAAAAATGATAAGAATTTGAAATAAACAAGAAAAGAATTAAAAGAAAAAATATAACTTTGTTTAGTAGCTTCTTATTAAAAGTAAATTGATAGCTCATTAGAACAAATAAAATAACAAATACAATATAAGCATTCTCTACCCAACGAAGTTCCATCTGAGATGGAATTAGAGACGCTGGAATAAGAGTAAGAATAAAAAAACAAAAAAGGTAAAAGAAAAATTCTTTTTTTAAAAATATTTTTTTTATTATAAATAAGGTTATGAATATAAAACCTACGACTGCAGTAATAGAGATAACTTTTATAAATAAAAGGTCAATACTGAATAGTCGCATTTGTCCTCTTTCTGCGACTTTACTAAAGTTGATATTAAAAAATTGAAGAACATATTGTAGATATGTTGGAACGACGGACCCAAAAAAATTAATGTTATTAAATTTATAATTGCTGCCACTGGAAGCGGCAACTAAAAATTCAGTCTTAGCAATATAAACTTTGGCGAAGTAATAAAGCGCGGAGATAGATATTGGCAGGATTACTCCAATAATTTTTTTCAATTTTGATTTAAAAATATCTTTTTCCAAGAATACGAACATTAAAAATAATGGAGTAAGGATTATATTACTTTCATGAGTATTGACTAGTAGAAAATAAAAACCCGATGATATTAGGTATTTGGAGAAACTTTTATTTAAGTAAGCCAAAAAAAGAAAAATTAGGCACAAAATAGACCATGTTTCAACAAATAAATTGAGCGTTCCTATTGATGGCCACCACATGTAAAGCCAAATTCTAACTTGAGAAACTAATACTAACACAACAATCAAAGCGGCGAGAAATTTATTTTTTTTTGTTATTAAGTAAGTAAAACAATAAATTAATAAAAGATTAATAAAACTATGAATGAGGTTAAAATAGAACCATAAATTGTAATCAAGGCCAAAAAGTTGATATTTTATAAAATATATTAGATTCAATATAGGCCTGAAAAATGAGCCGTTACTTTTAACAAGCAAACTAATCAAAGAAAAATTATTTTCTATAAAATTTATAACAAAAATATCATCCCCATAAAAATAACTGGATTTTCTAATAGAATATAAATATATATTTAAGAAAAAAAGCAACGGAAGGAAGAGTAAATAAAAACTGGAATTACTGATTTTAAGAATATTCGGATAAAGCAGATATAGTAAAGAAAGTACAATTACCAAAACTGTCAAAATCAAGCTAACAGGTAGTAGCATTGCTATGATTTGAGATCTAAAATTTGGCTCCAAAAGCTCGTATTTTATGGAAAAATTTTTGATAATACCATCAAAATTTCTTGACTTACTTAATCCTGTCCCTATGGCAATATCGTCAATGAAATAATCCATTTTACGGATGATTCTGCTATAAACCGTTTCGTTATTAATTATTACCGTTGTTTTACTTGATTCATCTATTGATAAATTAACCTCGTACCATTTATTAGCCGATACGGTATAAGATAAGGGAACAACTATCTCGTTTGAATCTCTTGTTCTTACTTGTAAAATCAAATTTGCGGGACCTTGTACTTCCATTCGGATTCCACTACCTTCGTTGCTTGTTTGAAATAGATTCATACCGTGTTTTAACTCGGGCATAAAGAATTGGAAAGATATATCAAGTCTTTTCAAGTAACTTCGATTTCTTTCGGTTTCGTAAAAAAACTTAGGCTTAGATAATTCCGGAGTAGTATCAGAAGAAACATTGTCGAAATTAACGTTCTTACGTTCAACTATTTTGACAACGGAGGTTTTAATTGTCTTTGGTCCGTTTATTAAGATTAGGCCGATTAAAAAAAAAGATATTAAAGTAATTGCTAAAGGCAGAAACTTTATTTTTAAAAAATTTTTAAAAATTTTCATTTTGAATTATTTTTCTTATGATCGTTCAATATCTCGTCTATAATATAAGAAGGCCTGTTTTTTACTTCCTCAAAGACAATTTGTATATATTTTCCGACAATACTGATCCCCAGCATTTGAATCCCACCGAAAACAAATATTGATAGCATAATGGGAATTGAAGCGTTGATAGGATTTCCGAAAAATATCACCCAAGATAAATAACCCACCGCCAAAATAAAAGAAATAAAAGTAATCAAAAAACCTATTGTTGACATTAAGTCCAAAGGAATAAATGAAAAGCCCAGTAAACCTCTTTGAGCATCTCGAATATAGTCATAGAAAGAATTTTTTGTTTTACCAAATTTTCTTACTCTTCTTTCATATTCTACATAAGCCGTTTTAAAACCAACCCAGGCTCTAAGTCCTCTAAAGAATCGGTTTTTTTCAGGAAGATCGATTATTACGTTAAGAACTTTCCTATCTAGTAGGCAAAATGTACCTGCATTAAGTGGCATCTCAATGTTAGCCATTTTCTTAAAGACCACATAGAAAAGCTTTCGGACATATTTCATCAAAAAGGTATCGTTGATAACGTTTCTCACCCCTACAACCACAGGATATCCCTCTTCCCATTTTTTTAAAAATTTTGGGATAACTTCCGGATGATCTTGAAGATCACAATCAACTATTGTTAATATATCGCCTATTGCCTGTTTCATTGCGGCATGCGAGGAATATTCTGAAGTAAAATTTCTTGATAAAAATATTGCAGTAACCCTTTTGTCTTTTTTAGTCAGTGTTTTTATTATTTCACGGGATTTGTCAGTACTGTAATTATCAACAAAAATAATTTCATAATTATACTTAGACGTTTTCTTCATAACTCTGCTTATCTCGGTGTAGGCGTATTTGATATTACCCTCTTCATTAAAAGTAGGGACTACTATTGAAAGAATCTTCTTATTAATAGCCATTATTAATCAATTTTATAAATGCGAGACATTAACATTTCTATCCGACTATCATCTTCCAATGCGATATTGGTGTAATATTTCTTTTTATTTTGCAACCAAAATAATTCAAACAAATTTGCTTTTATAATCCCCTCTTCCATCTTTAAGGCAGAAAATTGTGGATCAGTATGAAAAATTATCTTTCTGGTTTCATAGCGATCAAGAAGTTTTTTTGTCACAAGTTTTTTAATAAAAGGAATTGCTTCTTTAGCGATTCCCCCACCCATGACTGTTTCGTATCCTTTCTTTTTTGATTTTGTGAATATCTCTTCGACAATACGATAGACTTTATCATCGTTTACTTCATTTCTCTTTAATCCTAAAGATCCCGATAAATCGACCCTGCCGACACTGATAATATTTAGAATTTTATTCTTATCAACATCCAGTAATTCATCAACGTTTTTATATCCTTGAACAGTTTCTACCATCGCAACAAATTTAATATTTTTCCTATTGTCTTTAGGTATGTATTTTTCAAGTGCAAGAAGATATTTACTGAGTGCATATGGGCTTTCAAGCATCGGGGCTACAATGGCACTGACTCCAATTTTTTGAGCTTCAAAAATATCAGTAATTGCTTCGGCTCCACCGATTTTCATGGCGATAGATAAACCGGCATTGCTGGCAACTTCTTTTAATCTCATCAACTCGTTTATTCTTGATCCTTCGGCTTCAAATTCTGCTTTTAAATCAATAACTCCATAGTTTTTCTTCATGT
>Ga0172379_10005432_pt1 | contig 17839 bp, 19 predicted proteins | sample GrowelOW334metaG_FD_119756 | JGI IMG/M metagenome (GOLD analysis project Ga0172379, IMG submission 119756) | Groundwater microbial communities from an aquifer near a municipal landfill in Southern Ontario, Canada - Groundwater well OW334 metaG | ecosystem: Environmental > Aquatic > Deep... | reverse complement strand
GCACGCGAGCTGGGTTCAGAACGTCGTGAGACAGTTCGGTCTCTATCCAGTAGAGTCGTGGAGTGTTTGAGGGGGTCTGACCTCAGTACGAGAGGACCGGGTTGGAGAAACCTCTGGTGTGCCGGTTGTCGCGTCAGCGGCACCGCCGGGTAGCTATGTTTCTACGGGATAACCGCTGAAAGCATCTAAGTGGGAAGCCCTACCCAAGATAAGACACTCGTCCGCCGTAAGGTGGACAAGATCCGGAGAAGACAACTCCGTATAAGAGGCTGGCAGTGTAAGCACCGTAAGGTGTTTAGCTAACCAGTACTAATAGATCTTTAGAAGTAGATTTACGATTCTCTATTACTTGAATTTTCTTCACCTTTCAGGGAGCAATCTCTGGCAGATTGACAATTAAAAAAGCAAGCTTTTCCCGGCCATCTGAGCGGCGTGGTACTACTTCTTCCCATTCCGAACAGAACCGTAAAATGCGCCAGCGCGGACAATAGCTGGGACGCGAGTCTCCGTGAAGATACGTCATGGCCGGGAGTAGCTTGCTTTTTTATTTAATTAAAATTCATGGTATGAAATGGGTGGGGATGTTTTTGTCCGGAGTTGTCATTGTAATATTGGTGATGTGTTTAGCTGGCAGATTGCTGAAAGATAAGGAGAAGCAGTCCATTAATGTAGAGGAACAAATTGTAAGGCCGCTGGAAAAGTATATGATAAAAAATTTAGCGGCGAGAGATTACGATTCGAAATTAGAATGGGATGAAGTTACGGCAACGACAACGTTTTTTAGAGTGCAAAAATTTCATTTTGCTTCGGACGGCAAGTTGGTGAGCGGTTTGGCCCATATACCGAATAAATGTGATGTGCAGCAAAAATGCCCGATTATTTTGCAGCTGAGAGGTTATGCAGAGCGGGACAAGTATGTACCTGGGTACGGAACATGGAGAAGTGCTGAAGAATATGCCAAAGCGGGGATGATTTCCTTAGCACCGGATTTTTTGGGATACGGTCAGTCAGCAAGTCCTTCTGCAGATGTATTTGAGGCAAGATTTGAAACCTATACGACAGTACTGAATTTACTGGGGGGAGTAAATAAATGGGAATATAACAATGGGAATGTAGGTCTATGGGGACACAGTAATGGGGGGCACATTGCTTTGGTAATTTTGGAAATAACGGGAAAAAACTTGCCGACAGTTTTATGGGCGCCGGTATCTGCAGGTTTTCCATATTCAATTCTTTTTTACATGAATGAAAATGAACCGGGGGATAAGTTGTTAAGAAGGAAGTTGGCTGAATTTGAGGAAAAGTATGAATCCACGGAGTTTAATTTATTGAATTTTTTGGAGAGGATTAATGCTCGGGTGCAATTACATCAGGGTAAAAAAGATTTATCGGTTCCAGCTGAATGGAATAGAGATCTGGTAAGTAAAATGAAAGAGTTAAAAAAAGATATTGTATATTTTGAATACTCCGAAGCCGATCATAATTTAATCCCGGATTGGGAAACCGTGGTGAATAGAGATATAAGTTTTTTCAAAGAAAACTTAAAGTTGACGGAATAGGATTTGTCGTGGATACTTATGCGTGTCCGCAAAAAAGCCAATTAAATTTATTTTCGTTTCAGGTGGGGTGATATCTGGTTTGGGCAAGGGAATTACCGCAGCGTCTTTGGGGATGCTTTTAAAGTCAGCTGGATTTAGGGTGAGTTTAACTAAGGCTGATATGTATTTGAATGTGGATGCCGGGACGATGAATCCATTGGAACATGGTGAAGTGTTTGTGACAGATGATGGGGTGGAGACCGACCAGGATTTGGGGCATTATGAAAGATTTTTGGATGAAAATCTGTCAACCCGAAATTATTTTACGATGGGAAGAGTGTATTGGGATGTATTACAGAAAGAGAGAAGTCTTGGATATGAAGGAAAATGTGTTGAGGGGCATGTACATATTCCTGAAGAAATTATTCGGAAAATTACTTTAGGTGCAGAGGAAGATCAAGTTGATATTTCTATCGTTGAAGTGGGCGGAACGGTGGGAGAGTACCAAAATATGATGTTTTTTGAAGCGATAAGACGGCTGCGGCAAAGAAGGCCGGGAGATGTTGTGCTGGTGCATGTGGTGTATTTGCCTATTCCTAAATTTTTAGGAGAGATGAAAAGTAAGCCGGCACAAGCGAGCGTGTATGAGTTGTATAGGTTAGGATTGCAGCCCGACTTTTTGGTCTGTAGGGCTGATGAAGAGGTAGATGAAAAACGAAGAAAGACGATAGCTTTTAATACTGGAGTGAGATATGAGCATATTTTGACTAATCCAGATGTAGATACTATTTACCGGGTGCCGATAGTATTAGAGCAACAGGAAGCGAAAGAAAAAATTCTTAAAGTTCTAGGATTAAAAAATTCTGGCGGAAATATAAAAGCATGGAAGGAAATGCTTAAGAAAATGCAAGGGTTAAAGAAAGAAGTAAAAATTGCAATTGTCGGCAAGTATTTTACTTCCGGAAACTTTTCTTTAGAAGACAGTTATGTTTGTGTTATTGAAGCGATAAAACACGCTGCCTGGAAATCTGGATTAAAGCCGTTAATTAAATGGTTTGATGCGGAGCATATAGATGTAAATGAACTGGGTTTGTACGATGGTATTATCGTCCCCCAAGGTTGGGGGAGCAGGGGGGTAGAAGGAAAAATTAAGGTAGTCAAGTTTGCACGAGAGAACAAAATACCTTATTTGGGTTTATGTTTTGGGATGCAGATGGCTGTAATTGAATTTGCCAGAAATGTAGTAGGGTTGTCGGAGGCGAATTCGGAAGAAGTGGATAAGAGTGCGCAGTATCCGGTGGTGCACATCATGCCTGATCAGGAAAAATATTTGCGAGAACATAAGTATGGGGGGACAATCAGGTTGGGAGCTTGGCCGTGTTTGATAAAAAAAGGAACTATTTTAGAGGAGGTCTACAATAAATTTGGCAGGACGCTGGACAAAGTCGGTATTGATGGTGGTGCAAAAGAAGAATCAGAAAAACGGAATGTTGTAAGTGAACGTCATCGGCACAGATATGAATTTAATAATGAATATAGGGAAATATTGGAGAAAAAGGGATTGGTAATATCCGGAACAAGCCCGGACGGAAAGCTGGTTGAGGCAGTTGAATTACCAAAATCTGTTCATCCGTTTTTTGTGGGGACACAGTTTCATCCGGAGTATAAGTCTAGGCCATTGTCTCCCCATCCGGTGTTCATGGCTTTAATTGAAAGTTGTATTAAACATCAAGAGCAGGGTTAAAAGTTGATAATGATATGGGATTCTTTGAAGAAGTTTATGCAGTTGTCAGGAAAATCCCAAAAGGGAAGGTGACTACGTATGGTCATGTGGCAAGAGAAATTGGAACCAGAGATGCGAGGAGAGTCGGACAAGCGTTGCATGCAAATAAAGATAGAGAAGTACCTTGCCACCGGGTGGTGTTCGCGGATGGAAGTTTAGCTCCGGGATATGCATTTGGCGGGTTGAAAGAACAGAGGAAACGTTTGGAGGCAGAAGGGGTGAAGTTTTCTGGAGAAAAGGTGGACATAAAAGCCGGGTTGTGGACAGGAGGCGGAAAAGACTGATATAATGCGGACACTTTTGAAGAAAGTGAGGAAAATGAATTTTGGCTACGAAGATTGCTAAAACTACGGGTGCTCCCCAAACAATGGAGGAGTTGTTGGCGCATACAGGGTATAAGCTTAAGGGTTTCAAGCGTGGGGAAAAGGTAACTGGAAGAGTGATAGAGGTTACAAATAAGACAGTTTATATAGATATCGGAGGTAAAGCTGAAGCGGTAGTGGCGGAACAGGAATTCGAATTGGCCAGGGATTATTTTAAATCACTTAAAACCGGGGATGAAATTGAAGGAGTAGTGTTAATTTCAGAAAACGATGCCGGGCAGGTAATTTTGTCTTTGCGAAAGGCCGCTATTGATACAATGTGGAGCACGCTGGATCAGGCGTTGGCAGAAGACAAAGAGATTACAGTAAGGGTGAAAGATGTTACCAAGGGGGGGTTGTTGGTGGATGCAGATGGGATATATGGATTTGTACCGACGTCACAATTGGGCCATGAAGCAGAAGGCAATCCGGCAGGTTTAACCGGTAAACCGCTAAAGGTTAAAGTCATTGAGGCAGACAGAGCAAATAATCGATTGGTGTTTTCCGAGAAGGCCGTTTCTGAAGCAGCGGAAATTGAAGAAAGAAGGAAGGTGCTGGCAGCAGTAAAAGTGAGCGGGGAGTATGAGGCAACTGTGGTCGGAGTAGTTCCGTTTGGGGTATTTGCGGAAATAAAGATAGAACCCAAACAAAAATCCAAAAAGGATGAACAGAGTGAAATAAACAAGTTAGAGGGGTTAATTCATATAAGTGAGTTATCTTGGGAAAAGGTTGATGATGTGAGTAAATCTGTAAAAGTGGGTGACAAGATGAAAGTACAGGTAATTGGAATGGATGAAGAGACGGGTAAATTAGCCTTATCCGTAAAGCGGTTATCCGAAGATCCGTGGGGCATTGTGGAGAAGAAATACAAAGTGGACAGTAAACATACAGGAGTCGTGGCAAAAATCGCTCCCTACGGGATTTTGGTAAGAATGGAAAAAGGAATAGAAGGCCTGATACACGCATCAAAGATGCCGGCGGAAGCGGGTTTTTCTGAAGGGCAGAAAGTAGAAGTGTTTGTAGAGTCGGTTGATTTGGAGAAGAGAAGATTATCCCTGGGAGTGGTGTTGAGTGAAAAGCCGGTGGGATATAAATAGTGGCAATGTCGGAAATTGAGAGTTGAAAAATTCCGGTAGAGAGATAAGAATGGGAGCGTGGCAAAAGTAAAATATCAGTTTGTGTGCCAACAGTGCGGATATGCACAGAGTCAATGGGCAGGGAGATGCCCAAACTGCGGTGAGTGGAATACGATGGTAGAGACGGTTTCAGAAGCTCAGGGGTCAGGTGATAAATCGCGGGTCAGATCCAGTGTACAGATGTTTAAATTGTCTGATGTGATGGTGGAGGAAAAAAAGAGGATGTCGACCGGGGAAGGAGAGTTGGATAATGTCTTGGGAGGCGGGGTAGTGACCGGAATGGTGGTGTTGGTGGCGGGTGAGCCGGGAATCGGAAAATCAACCTTGTTGACCCAGACGGCTATGATGTTGTCCGGAGCGGTTAAAGTGTTGTATGTGTGTGGGGAAGAAAGTTCGCAACAGGTGGCTTTGCGAGTGAGGAGACTGGCGCGGCAGGTGAAAAAGGAAAAAATCTTACTGTTTGAAGCTACGGATGTAGATGAAGTGGTAAAAAAAGTGGAAGAGGAAAAGCCGGGATTGGTGATAATTGATTCGATTCAGACGATGACTACAGAGGAACTTACCGGCGGAGCAGGAGCTGTCGGTCAGGTGAGAGAATGTGCGGTCAGATTGACAGAAGTAGCTAAAAGAACCGGCATACCAATGTTTTTAGTCGGGCATGTGACAAAAGAAGGAGCTATTGCCGGACCGAGAGTGTTGGAACACATAGTGGATACGGTTCTATGGTTCGAGGGAGAAAGAAGCCAAAGCCTGAGAGTTTTAAGGGCAGTTAAGAATAGGTTTGGACCTACCGATGAGGTTGGAGTGTTTGAAATGTCCGAAGGGGGATTAGTGGGAGTTTCTGATCCGTCTAAATTATTACTTTCAGAGAGAATAGAAGGAGTGCCCGGAAGTGTGGTGTCGGTGGTGTTAGAGGGAAAACGGCCGATATTGGCGGAGATTCAAGCATTGACCAGCCAGTCTCAATTGGCAATACCAAGGAGGGTAGCAACAGGAGTGGATTCTGCGAGAATGCAGATGCTTGTAGCGGTATTAATGCGCCGGGCGGGTTTACGACTAGAAGGAGTGGATATTTTTGTGAATGTTACCGGAGGAATAAAGTTGGCCGATCGGGGTATAGATTTAGCGATTTGTCTGGCAATAGCGTCTGCATTTTTGGACAAGAGTTTATCAGCAGATATAGCAGCGGTAGGAGAGGTGGGACTTATGGGGGAGGTGAGAAAGGTTACCGGTTTGGATAGAAGGGTGAAAGAGGCAAAGAAGTTGGGGTACAAGGTGGCCTCGGCCGAATCTGGAAGAAGTGTAGCGGCGGCGATTAAGAAGTTGTTGAAGGGAGAATAAACGGCTTTGCCAAATCAGTAAATCCACGATGAAGTTATGGTGTGGTAAGGCGGGGTGAAGTGGATGGTTAGATAAAGGGGACGGAGATAAATATCTAATGATTTCAATTTAGCGGGACTTAGGGAGGAAGTTTGTGTTTGGAATACCAACATCTTATCCACAAAAGTTCATTAGTTTCCGGTGCAGAAATTTTAAGGTAAATAATTATCCACAAACGTCTATATAATGGTATTTTTTATTGCATTAATTCGGCTATAGGTCGTTTTATATTACTATTAATCTATGTTATAGGATTGCAAAAATTGACAGAAAATGGTATAAATACGACGAGGGTCACGAGTAGTAATGGATTATGAGAAATCTGCTTAAATGGATGGGAGTTGTGTCTGCTCATAAGGAGGAGGGGGAACGTAGGGTTTTTCGCAGAGGAGGAGTGGCAATGAGAAATCAGTTGAGAAGGATGGCAGATTTAAAACAGGAAGTTATTTCAGTCAGTGCAATGCGAAGTTGAAGTGACCAGCATTCCACAAAAAAAGAAGCATCGCTAACGCTAGCTTGAGGGCCACGAGTAGCAATGCCTCTTTGAGGAAAAACGCCTGGACAGAATGGGCGCTTTTCACTTGATTAAAGGTGATATCATTTTGACTTCATCGTTGTCAAGAAAAAAAACGGCCAAGATGAAGCTCTTTTTTATTTATTTTAGCTATAAGTAAAAAGGAAGTTTTTCGGACGTTTGGTCGGGGAGTGGCGGGTAGGGCAGGCCTACCACTCTCCGGTCTAGCGTCTGATAAGCTTTTGAATAATGAAAAAAAAACTATACAGAGTGGCCGCAATACTTGCGGTAGTAACAGCAGCGGTAATACCGGGGGTGGCGCATGCAGCGATTAATTACGGGGGAGGATACTACACAAATTTATGTGACAGCGGGACTTCGGCGACTTTTTACAATTGTGATTCGAGGTGTAGTCCGCAAACCGGGTCATGTACCGGAGAAAACGATGGAGTAGTTAAGTGGGTATGTCGAGGAAAATGGAATCAGTGTTTAGAATCTGAAAGCCAGTGGAGCAATTATGAGGAAGTAAAAAGCGAAAGCTGCGGAAATACAGTGCAATTGTCTCTTTTTGATAAAAAATGTCGGAGACAGGACGGAAGCTGGGACGCTTCATGCAAACTGTTGGGTTATATGACGTGGTACTCCGGTGACTGTTACGAAGGCGAGACGGGGGTAACAGGGCAAACCGGGGTGATAGTGGCAACGCAGACACCAACAAGTGTGCCAACAACAACGCCTAAATTGACAGCTACACCAAGTCCGACATTGGCTTCAAAAATGGCTAAAAGTACCTCTACTCCTACACCGACCAATATACCGGCCCCGGGAATGTGCGGTAAAACCTGTAAGCTGGCCGGTGATTGTCGAGTGGGATTTGCCTGTTTTGACGGAGTGTGCAGAAATCCAGCCTGTCCGGCTGATAAGGGGTGTTTTTGTCAGATAACCGAGACGGCAAGCGGAGCGGCTAAACTTGCGAAAACACCGGAGACGGGAGTGGAAACGTGGCTGGGAATGGCAGCAATGGCAGGATTGGGAGTTGCGGGATTGAAATTACGTCGGGCGGCAAGGCGGTTGTGGTAGGATTGACAAGAAGAGTCATATATCCTATAATATTGGCATGTCAGATTTAAGGAAGCTGATTTTAGCGGGTTTGGTGATAACTTTGGGATTTTTGTTTCCATTGAGGGTTGAGGCGTTGGGCCAGGCCCAATTAACCTCTATATTTACAGGTAGAAATTTAACTGACGGAACTGATTGGACCAGTGAAGTAGCGGCCGGTGTGGGAGATGTGATCAGATACAAGGTAGCTGTTGTAAACGCTGACGGGACTAATACTGCCAGAGACGTGACAGTGAGAATACAATTGCCACATTTGGGAATGAAGTTTGTTTTGTCTCCGGTTTCTTATGTGTTGGCGGCTAATACCAGAGCTAAGGATGCTGATGTAAGTACGGAGTTGGTGGATGAAAATAACTATGGTTTGGAGTATATTCCCGGGACTTCAAAATTGACTAAAAACGGGAGTACGAGGTCGTTGTCGCCGGATTCAGAAAATGCAAATTTGACCGTGAGCGCAGTTGATATCGGCGATGTGGCGGCAGGAAGCGGAAATATGGCTGTGTTGGAATTCGAAGCTAAGGTAGTAGAAGGGCAAAAAAAGGTGGTGCCCACCAGTACACCGACTCCCACTCCGACGGGAAATAATACGGCGACGGGAAGTGCAGTAGCGACCACCTCTCCGCAAACAGGATTCACGGATCCGGTTTGGATTAATACTTTAGAGTGGATCGGAGTCGGGACAGCGGGAATTGGCTTAAGGACTTGGGCGAGGAAGATACGTCGGAAGGTTGAGACTAAATAAGGGCGGGACATTTTGCTATATTGGTAAGAGTGAAAATTAAAAAAGGAGTTGTTTATCAACCCGGGGCAGAGACAAAGCCGGTAAAAGTTGCAGTGGCGGTGTGGTTGCTCAAACTAATTGCAGTCGGACTAAGTTGGATTGGTTTCGGACTGGTGGTGATATCTGCGGTCGGATTAGTGTTTGTATATATTCCATTGGGGATGGCAGAAGCAAAATATGCTTTTTCAAAAACACAATTGGCAGCGGTGATGAGAGAAGTTGAAAAGCAGGATTATCTGAACAGAAATAAAGAAGAGAAAAGGATCGGAGGATTTTTGGGAAAAGTAGATACATCAGAAACAACTGACTGGTCGGTTCCGGATAAAAATTATTCGATTTATATACCAAAGATATTTGCGACATCGCGGGTAATTCCGAACGTGGATGCCGCGAATTCCAAAGAATATTTAGCAGCTTTAAAGCGGGGAGTAGCTGAAGCGGTGGGATTATCTCATCCCGGACAGACCGGGACAACATTTTTGTTTGCACATTCAGTGGGGACACGGGCAGATTTTGCCAGATATAATGCGGTGTTTTATTTGTTGGATAAATTGAGTTTCGGTGACAGAGTGGAGGTGATGTATCAGGGTAAATTGTATAAATATGAGGTGGTAGAGAGAGAAATATTGCCGGCCACGGAAGTGAAATATCTGATGCCACAGACGCTTTCAGAAAAACTAGTTTTGCAGACGTGTTATCCACCCGGTACTACATGGAAAAGGCTCGTAATTGTGGCAAAAAGGTTGTAAGTTGACAGATAGTTTGTCCGTGTTATACTAGCAGACAGCTTTCGGGTTTGTGGGTAAGGAACAAACTACTTAATTTTGATGAAAAGTAATTTTTTTCAGGTCTAGCTTCTATTTTTATGTCTGATGACAGTTCAGATCAAAGGTTTCCGGTGGATGGCCAGAGCGATGCCGCTATGGTGCGTCCCGGGGTACGTTCGGTGATGAGACCGGGAGTTGTCCGGGTGGTCGGAAAAGTGCAAGGAAGATCGGTGGCGCCAGCAAGATCTTATCCTCAGGCGGTAAGACCGGTGCAGATGGGGGTAAGACCGGTGCAGTCGAGTGTGAGACCGATGGGAAACAGCATTTCCACAGGGTCTGATATGGGAATGAATTTTGACGGAGTGGTAGATGACAGGGTGATTCCGGATGCGGGTTGGCCGACTGAATATGTGGAAGGATTTTTGGATATAACTCCCGACGGACACGGCTATCTCAGGCCAAAGATGATTCCGTCATCGAAGGATGTATATATTTCGGCCTCACAGGTGCGTCGGTTTAATTTACGGGCAGGAGATATGGTGGGAGGTCAGGCAAGAGAACCGAAGGAAAATGAAAGATATTGGGGGCTTTTAAAAGTGGAAAAGATTAATGACAGGTCGGTGGAAGAGATGGCTAACAGGCCGGAGTTTGATAATCTGACAGCAGTATTTCCTGATGAACAACTAAGACTGGAAACAAACCCGGAAATTTTATCGACCAGAATAATTGATTTAATTGCGCCGATCGGAAAGGGTCAACGGGGGTTAATTGTAGCTCAACCTAAAGCAGGAAAAACCTGGTTGTTGCGTGAAATAGCTGAAGCACTATCAACTAACTATCCGGATATGCACCTGATGGCGGTGTTAATCGGAGAGAGGCCCGAAGAGGTAACCGAGATTACCAGAAGTCTGAAAGGGGAAGTGGCAGCGTCGCATTTTGATGAGCCGCCTTTGGAACAGGTGAGAATTGCAGAGTTGGCTTTGGAGCGGGCAAAGAGGTTGGTAGAAATGGGGAAAGATGTGTTTGTGCTTCTGGATTCGATTACCAGATTAGCGAGAGCGTACAACCTGATTGCAGGCAATTCAGCAAGGATGCTGTCGGGGGGATTTTCAGCCGAGGCTATATATCCAGCCAAAAAGGCATTCGGAGCCGCCAGAAAGCTTGAGGAAGGCGGTAGCTTAACGATTTTAGGTACTTGTCTGGTTGAAACGGGATCCCGCCAGGATGACCTGGTTTATGAAGAGTTTAAGGGAACAGGTAACATGGAACTGCATCTGGACAGAAAGCTGGCGGACAGACGCGTATTCCCGTCGTTTGAATTAATTCGTTCGGGAACCCGAGGTGAAGAAAGATTGCTGGGAAACAGACTGGAGAAAATTATTCAATTGCGGAGAATGTTGGATATGTTAGACGAAGAGGAAAGGACTGAATTGTTGATTCAGAAGATGAAGAAGACAAAAAATAATGATGAGTTTTTGGAGAATTTGACTAAATCAGGGTAAGAATTATTTTAGATTTTAATGTCGATTCGGGTGAGAATTTCGCGGAGTCGGGGGAGCATACGGAGTGATTCAGCACGAGAGACGAGTTTGGAAAAGTTTACTGATTGAGCACCAAATAATCCTTCGATATCGCTAATGTCGTCTTTATGTTTTCCCCAGTCATCCGGACCAAAGCGGCCCAAAGCGGCTTTTAAAAGAATGGTATCCTCAAGGCCCATAAGCGGGATGGATAGACCCATGATTCTGGTCTGAATGGATTCCGGCCAGAGAAAATCGAACGGGAATTCAATGGTGCCGTCGGGGGTTTTTACTTTGAGATCAGAGTTTATTTCAACTCCCGGAGCGATATCAACGAAACGGGTAAGGGCGACGGAACTGTTTTTTGTATCGGGGGAGAGATGTAAATTTGTTGCTAAATCATCAATTTGATTTTCAGGGACAAGAATATTAGCGAAGGTTTTTACAGGTGTTTGATTGCCGTAGTAGCGGTCCGGTGAGAATACCAGATGTTTTGAACCGGTTTTTGCTAAGGTTTCCCGTAGTCTGAAGTAACCATCAGCTGTTTCCGGTTTATCAAAAATTAATAGTGAAAGTTGGCCGAATAACCGCCTTGATGTTTCGAACACTGTACCAGTGGCGGAGAAGCGATAGAGTATTGCTCCCCGAGACTTCAGTGAAGTCACGAGTTGTTCATCAATCTGTTCATGGTCTCTGAATCCCTTTCTGATTGTATGTGGATCATCGCCACGACGATGATTTAGATTTGTCCCATCATGGTCACAGACATCAGATTTTTGAGGAGGTTTAAGCAGAGGGTGGAAAGACTCGCCGCATTGAGGACAAATTAACCTTTCAGCAGCCCGATTAACGACCTCATCTTCGCTTAAATCCAGTTTAATTGCATGAATGTTGATGTGATTTGCCTTAGCCCAGTCCATGACTGTTTCAGCTTGCGGAATAGTTCTAGGGATATTTTCGAGAACGATTTTTGGAGAGTCGGTTGCAAACAGGTGTTTTTTTAAAGCGGGAATGAAGATGTCGTCGGGGATAATATTTCGGGTTGGAGCAAATTTGGCTGATAATTCAGGTGATATTTCTCCGCCTCGAATTATTTGTGCTTTGATTGTTTCGGCAATGAAAATACCCTGTGTAGATTTGCCGCTGGTCGGCGGTCCGATAATAATAAATGCGTTTTTTGTCACATTGTGAACGAGTTCAGGTTCTGGGAATTTTGGTCCTTCCCGTTCAATTATAGGGGACATAAAGTTTAAAAAACCACCTTTGCAGGTGGTACGTCTCGGGTTTTCCTTGGTGCATCGGCTGCACCCCGGGTAAGCAGACTTAATTTGTCCGTTACATCTTGCATTATAGTGGCGGGCTTGAAGCAAGTCAAATTGGGTGAATATAATGCGCAGATATGAGTGAAGAGGAACTGAAAAAGAAGTTAACGGAGCTGCGGGCCAGGTTGGTAAAACTGGAGGGAGAAGAAGTGGATAAGATAACCAAAAAAAGAATTCTGGCAGATATGGGTGATGACTATCGTGAGAATGAAGGGGCGAAGCTGGTGATGGAGGATCACGAATTTTTACATATGCGAATTGCTGATCTGAAGAAAGAAATGCTAACGGTGAAGAAAAGATTGATTGTTTTGAAGTCGAGATAGACTTAGTGCCATATAATGGCAGTGATGGTGATGGTTGTCGAGCAGGAAAGGGATCTGCGTCAGGAAGCGGCGGCGGGTAGGCAGGAAATAATTGCCGGATTGATGAAGGTTTTTCAGACATATCTGCAGGGCAATGGAGTGGATTTTGAAAAATTGCGGAAAATACAGGGTTTGGGGAGATTGTTGACAGACCAGGAATTAAAAGAGTTGATTAGATTTAAAAAAGAATAATTCGGTTAATGAACCAAGAACTAAATCGGGGTTTTAGAGTTGGAATGACGCCAAGCGAGCGGGAATATTTAGCGGAGATAGCGGGGGTGATAGCTGGAAGTCAGGATGGAGGTAGTGAGTATACGATTGAGCTGATTGAAGATAAATTTTCATCAATTGGACCGAATTCGATGCGGGTAATTAGAACCTGGGTGAAAGAAAACGGAAGGGAACCGGAAGGGAAAGATGTGGTATTTTGGCTAAAGCTTAGATCAGCAAATGAAGAAGATAAAAACGCAACCGGCGTGGTTAAGAAAACGATTCAAGCGGGGTTAAATGATGACAACCTCGTATTCAAGGTCAATGTCAAAGTTTGAATGAACATCGGCCCGCATGTTTTCCGCAAATTCGTAAATTTCCTGCCCGGTGGCATTATCATGAGCAATAACTATTAAGGCGTGACTGGGTGAGGTACTTACGTTTCCGATTCTTTTACCTTTCCAGCCCAGTTCATCGAGCAACATTCCGGCCGGAAGCTTAACATATTTCTCGCTTTCGGACGGGTCGGTGTATTGGAGTTTATCAACCGGGTAGATTTGCAAATCGGGGATACGAGATTTGATTTTATCGGCGTTTATTTTGGCAACGACGGGATTTTTAAAGAAGCTGCCGGCAGTGCGGACAATTTTCCAATCCGGCAGTTTGACAGTGCGGAGATTAATTACGGCCTGGGCAACGTCCTTGACGGTGTAAGGCTCATGGGCAATTTTTTGCAGTTCGGGAAGAAGAGAAGCATGGCGGGCGGCATGATAAGAAAGTTCCAGAGCAGTAATTTTAGAGAGACGGTAGGTGACTGAAGTGAGAAAGTAGTTTTTAAATTTGGATTTAAAAACACTGTCCCTGTAGGTGAAGACACAGTCTTTTAAAGAAAAAATTTCGGTAACTCCGGTATCAAGATTGACGGCTGTTGCCGATTCGAACACGTCCTGCTGGTTTTGTCCGTAGGCGGCGATATTGCCTGAGACGGCAGCGCCGACAGTTCCGGGAATAAAAGCCAGGTTTTCCAATCCTGACCAACCAGATGAGACAGCAAACATAACCAATTCGTGCCAATCAAAACCCGACCCAACGGTAATTTTCACTTGTTTGGAAGTTTCTTTGACGTGGGGAGCGGATTTGATACGGTTTAAAACGATCGTTCCGGGAAAATCTTTAGTGAATAAAGTGTTAGCACCCTGACCGAGAATAAAAAAAGGTTTTTTGAATGTGCCGGCGGAAATTTCCCGGAAAAGTTGATCTTCGGTGATAATTTCAATTACTTTGCGGGCTGAGACCGGTGATCTGAGGGTAGTAAGCGAAGTTAGATCAGTCATTTTTCTGATAATGTTAGACTTCTTCTATTTTGGCGCCGAGAGAACGCAAGTTGCCGACAAAGTTCGGATGGCCGCGATGAATAGAATCCGCATTCTGAATAGTACTCTCGCCGGTGGCGATCATGGCTGTCATGGCTAAAGCAATGGCGGCACGGATAATATACGGGGCATCAATGACGGCGCCTTTTAGAGGATTGCCGCCGGTGATAATGATGCGGTGCGGGTCGCACATGGTGAGATTGGCACCGAATTTCAGTAACTCAGAAGTCCAGAATAGACCCGCTTCGTACATCCAGTTATGAAACAAGGCCTGGCCTGAAGGAGCGGCTAAAGCCAGGGGAATGTAGAGCGGGAGCATATCGACCGGTAAAGCCGGCCAGGGCTGAGCCCGGACAATTAAGGGGGCCTTAGTACGAGTGATAATCGGCTTTTGTCCGGCAGGAACTATGGCCAGGTTTTTGTCGTATTGGATGTTGATACCGAATTTGGCAAATTCACGGTTGACCTGAACCGAATGCTGCGGAATTGCATTTTTGACTTTGATTTCACCGCCGGTTAAAGCGCCAAGAGCGAGAAAAGTGCCGATTTCATAAAGATCAGAAATGACGGAGTATTCGATAGATTTAAGCGTTTTACCACCAATGACGGTTAAAATACTGGAACCAATACCGGAAATATCGCCGCCGGCCTGGTTAAGAAAATTACAAAGGTCCTGAACATGCGGTTCGGTGGCGGCATTGATAATGGTGGTTTTACCGGGTAGGGAAGTGGCTAACATGATTGCGTTTTCGGTGGCAGTAACACTGGTTTCCAATAACCAAACCTGTCCGGATTTGGCTTTGGAAGCATCCAAAAAGATATGATTATTTTCGGATTTGACAGTGACACCCAGATCGAAAAAAGCCTGAAAATGGGCATCTAATGGTCTGGCGCCCAGAGTGCACCCAGCGGGTTGTTCAGAACTTTCACATTTTTTGAAACGGGCGAGCATCGGTCCCCAAAGGAGAGTGGTACCACGGATACCTTTGGTGGTGGAAACGTCGGAGGGGTCGATACTTTCGAAGGAGACGCGGGAGTTATCTATGGCTAAAGTGCAGGCAGATTTATCCCAGGAGATTTGACTGCCTAAATGGGTGAGAATTTCAACCAGACGGGTAACGTCGGTAATATCAGGAACATGCTTAAGAATTATTTTTTGGTCGAAGAGCAGGGTAGCGGGGAGAAGGGCAACAACAGAATTTTTTGAACCAGAAGGTGTGATAGTGCCGGAAAGGGTCTGTCCGCCGGTAATTTTTAAGTTCATTTGAGGGTTTATTATAGCGGAAAGTCAAGGTCAAATCGATTTAATGTTGTTATACAAACCGGAAATACTGATGTGGCGAATACTTCTGATGCGACCAGGTCAAGAAATGGAGACAATCAGAATGAGGAGAAAAATTGAAAGGTAAATTTATCTCGTTAAATGCGCGAGTTAATTTTTTGGATGAGGTTTTGAAGGGTAACGTCAGAGAAGATATCTCCGCGTTCGGCATAGGTTTTGATGCGTAAATATTCGGCAAAAGTGCGATTACGGCCAATTTCTGAGGTATACCAGGTATCGGGGTCGATGATGATTCCGGAATCGGGTTCCTTTTTAGGTAAAGCGTATTGGAATAAGCGGACAGATTCAGGAAGAAATTTGCGCAGACTGAGACGGGCGCGGCAGGAAAGATACCAAAGACAAACATAAGTAAGGCTATTAAGAGACGGCGGAAACAAATTCAGTGAATTAATGACATTTTCCCTGGTATTAGTGGCAGCCTGTTCAAGAGAGACATGGACCAGCGGATCAGAGATATTCAGGAGTGAAGAAATACTTTCTGATTCAGAACGGGAAGGGGGAGGTGAATTATCGTCAAACTTGGGAGATCCGCCGGAAATAATGATGTGACCGGAGATTTGTGAGTCGATTAACTGTTGGACAGTTGCAGCCGTGTCAGAGAAATTCCGATTTCCAAAAACGAATATTGAGTCACTGGGCGTGGGGGGATAGTTGGGAAGATAAACAAGTCGGGTAATGAGGGATCTAAGTTCAGGGTTAAGCGGAGGGCATTCGACAAACCGGGGAATTTCTCGGTGCATTTGTGGAATTATATCTGAATAATGTAACGTTATATTAAAAGAGTGATTAAAGCAGTAATTTTTGATTTCGGGGGAGTGATGGTGAATATTGCTAATTCGGGTTCGGTGAATGATATCGCCAAAGCGTTAGGAGAAGACGGGGAAGAGTTTAGGAAAATTCACAGTCCGGTTTTGCGGAAGTTTGCATCGGGTGAGCTAAATGAAGAGGAGTACTGGCAGAAGTTATCTGAAGCTACGGGGAAACCCCGACCACAGAATTGGTATGAATTATGGCGGGAAAAAGCAAAACAAAATACCTGTTTGCGAACGGAAATGGTCAAATTTGTCGATGAATTAAAACAACAAGGAATCAGATGTATATTGTTATCTAATTCGATTCCACCACATGAAGAAATCGCCAGGGAGAGAGGCTGGTATAAGTCGTTTGACAGTTTGTATTTTTCCATTCGGACAGGTTTTTATAAACCGGATATAAAAGCGTACGAAAATGTGCTGAAATCAGAGGGTCTGAGAGCAGAAGAATGTGTGTTTGTGGATGACACAAAGGCGAATTTGGTTCCGGCAAGACAATTGGGAATAAAGACGATTTTGGCGATCAGTCCGGCACAGATAATTGCTGAAGTAAGGCAGGGAGTTGAAAAAGAGAGGTAATCCGGTGCGGGGAAGAAAACCGGGAATGACGATCCAGAAGGATGCCGATTAGTTTCAGATCGGAAAAAGTGCTAATAGCTAAGATAACTTCAGGTTTGTCATCAATAATAAATGTTCCCGGAGGATTTTTTTTGAGAGTTTTGTAATTCAATTTACGCCTGTGTATGGCTGTAAATTCCGAGGCAAAAAAATGCAGTAAATGAGATTTTTTCAGTTTGGCAGTCTGAAATGAGGGGAAACCTTCCGAGAAGATTCCCAGGGTGTAATTTGCAGACAGTTGGGTAAGACAAGGGACGACATCGGGAAAGACGGCAGATAAAAAATTATTTTCCAAGTAGTATTTTCGTCTGAGCTGCGAATAGGGAACCGAAAAATATTCGGCCAGATGTTTGAGATAGTCGGCCGGAAGAAAGTCTGTAGAAACGGTAAGTCGCGATGAATAAATTTTCCTGGCGGTTTCAAATTCCGCAACAGAGATGTTTTTCAGAACAGGGAGGAATTCGGAAATGTAAAGGGTATGAAATTTGTCGGTGTCAAATAAAGTGCGGTCGATATCAAACAGAACCAGTGGCTGCATTAAGATTGAGAATCTTGCCGAAGTAAATTTATGGCCTGACGGTATTGCTGACTTTCGTCACGGTAGTCCTTGAATAAAGTAAAAGAAGGAGCGGCAGGGGATAACAGGACAATTTTGCCTGATGCAGTATGATCCAGTGCAAATTTAACCGCATCCGACATGGTTTCAGAGTAATGATAGGTGAGGTTCGGGTTTTGTTTGATAGTGGTAATTTCGGTCCAGATCCTGGGTCCGGTAACCGGAAAAACAATAAGAGTGTTTATGCCGGATTCAAGTATCTTTTTTGCTAAAACGGAGTAATTTTGTTTCCGTTCATGACCACCGGCAATCAGAGTGCCGACGGTAGGGTGTAAAGCGTCAAT
>Ga0172379_10005431_pt1 | contig 17845 bp, 20 predicted proteins | sample GrowelOW334metaG_FD_119756 | JGI IMG/M metagenome (GOLD analysis project Ga0172379, IMG submission 119756) | Groundwater microbial communities from an aquifer near a municipal landfill in Southern Ontario, Canada - Groundwater well OW334 metaG | ecosystem: Environmental > Aquatic > Deep... | reverse complement strand
GCGCGATCATCTAGCCTTCAGCCACGAATAGATATCCTCGATCGCCTTCACGGCATCGCCGGCGGCGATATTGTTCTGATGATAGAGGCCGTCCGTACAGTCTCCGGCGGCCCAGATGCCGTCCGTAGATGTACGTTGATTCTTGGCATCGGCTACGATATGAGCGGTTTCATCGAGGACGACGATATCTTTGACGAAATCAGTGTTGGGAATGGCGCCTATTTCCACGAATATGCCTGTTACGGGGATCTCGATGTCCTTATTAGACTTCGTATCGCTATAGATGATGGATGTGACGAATTTATCGCCCTTGATTTCCTTGGGGACCGCGAATGTTATGACCTTTACCTTTGGATTTCTACTGACAGCCTCAACGGTGCCGGGATCCGCTCTGAATTTACCGCTGCGGTTAAGTATAGTTACGCTCTTACAATAAGCGAGAAGCTGCGCGGCCGACTCGAAAGCGGCATTGCCGCCGCCGATGACAGCTACGTCCTGGTCTGCATAGAGAGGGCCGTCGCAAGTGGCGCAATAGGTCAGACCCTTATGCTCGTACTTATCGGCGCCAGGTATCTCCAGTTTTTTTCTCTTGCTGCCTGACGCGATCAAGACGGTTTTGGCGGCGTAGGCGCTTTTATCCGTTGTAATCTTAAAAGATTTCGTGCCGCCATCAGATGCGATCTGATCATTATGTTTTATCTTCGTACAACCTTCACCTTCTTTGAAATCTATAATCCCGTCCGCATAGGCCTTCACATGTTTTTCCAGATTCTTGGAAAGTTCGATGCCGGAAATAGCGGTCGTGCCGACCCAGTTCTCGATCTTTTCCGAGACGGAACTCTGCCCGATCCAGTCTTTGGCGATGACAACCGTCTTCAGGCGCTTGCGCGCAGCATAGACTCCGGCTGCTGCTCCGGCCGGTCCGCCGCCGATGATAGCGAGGTCATAGGTCATAGTAAGAGGTATTTTAGCACAATGTCCTGTTCCGGCGAAGGATTTGTTCTGGAGCGATTGCAATGCGATTTTGAGCTACTAAAAATTGCCCATATTTTGATTGCTCCGGCAAGTCAAAATATGGCTGCAATTTGATGTAGCGAACTTGCAATCGCTCCGGAACAAATCCTTCGCCGTAATGTCCGGAGATTATTTCAGTCTGCTTCTCCTCAAGAAAGCCGGTATGGCTCCCCAATCATCGTCATCGTCTTTGGTTTCCGGTTTGGCTTCGATCTTGGCTGGCTCATGCTTTTCTATCGGCATATTGTCTTTTCTGGTCTCTAAAGACGGATTCAATGTTTTTCCTTTTTCGGAAGCGCGCTTCATGATGTTGGCGATGGATGATTCGCTGGACGATGTGGGTGCCTGGAAGCTCGCTGGAGGCCGCGGCGCGGCTGATGCGCCTTCAGGGAAGCCGGTAGCGATGACTGTGATCTTTATCTCGTTCTTTTTCAGCTTATCGTCGCGGACGGTGCCGAAGATGATCTTGGCTTCCGGATCTATAGACTCGGTGATCACTTTGGCGGCGTCTTGGATTTCGAACATGGTGAGATCTTCACCGCCGGCGATGGAGAAGAGAACGCCTTTGGCGCCAGAGATGGAAACGTCCAGGAGCGGGGAATTGATGGCGGCTTTGGCGGCCTCAATAGCGCGGTTCTCTCCGGAAGCGCTACCGATGCCCATGAGCGCGGAGCCGGCGTTCTCCATGATGGTGCGTATATCGGCGAAGTCTATGTTGATGAGCCCTGGGGTAGTGATGAGATCGGAGATGCCCTCGACAGCTTGACGCAGGATCTCATCGCACATCATGAAGGCGCTTCTGGCGGTGGTCTCCTTGTCTATGGCTGATAGCAGGCGATCGTTGGGGATGACGATGATGGCGTCGACCTCCTTCTTCAATTCTTCCAGGGCGGCTTCGGCGATGCGCGAGCGCTGGCGCCCTTCGAAATAGAAAGGCTTGGTTACGACGCCGACAGTCAAACAGCCGAGCTCTTTGGCGGTGCGTGCGACGGTAGGGCTGGCGCCGCTGCCGGTGCCGCCGCCCAGGCCGCAGGTTACGAAGACCATGTCTGCTCCCTTTACGGTCTCTTGGACGTCTTCTTTGTTCTCTTCTACAGCCCGGCGGCCGAGATCCGGATTCATGCCGGTGCCCAGACCGCGGGTCAGGTTCTTGCCGATATTGATGCGCTTCTTCGCGAGCGAACGGTGCAGATCTTGCGAGTCGCTGTTTATGGCTATGAAGTCCACGCCTCTGACTTTGGAGGCGATCATGTGGTTGACGGCGTTCATGCCGGAGCCGCCGACGCCGAGGACCTTTATGCGAGCGAAAGCTTCGATGTCGGGGGTGATGTTAGGCATAGGAGGATTGGAATAAGGTATTAAAATCGGTTCTGTCTTAGCGGTAGGCCGGCGACGAGCTCCGTAGGTTGTATATTACCACAGGGGATTCAGGATACAAGTTTACCGATCCGGCCTTATTTTCGAGCTCCTTTGTCTCAATATCTCTTCTTCCGGACAATAGATCTTCCTGATATCGCCCGCCAGATAGAATGAGCCTGTCACGAGAAGAGCGTCATCAGAAGCGAGATTTTTTCGGGCATCTGCATATGCCTGGACCGGATCCGAATACAGACGGATGGAACTCGTTTTGCGCATGTGCTTCTTTGATTCTTCGAACAGGGCTCTGGGATCTACCGCCTGGCGCTCTGGCATGCTGAAGCGGGTCGCATAGATCGCATGCGCTTCGGGGACAATAGACTTCAGCATCGTCTTCCAATCTTTGTCTGCAGAGACAGCGATGATGAGGGAAAGCTTTTTATATTTCAGCCGGCTAAGATTGAAGATCGTGCTTTTCATCTTCGAAGGATTGTGTGCTCCGTCTATTATCACTATCGGACGCTTCTCTATCATCTCGAATCGCGCTGGCATCATGGCTTCCGTCTTCATATCCGAAGGGCTTTTGATGATGCCCAGCTTGGCGCAGATCGCTCCGGCCAGGAGGCGGTTGCGGGAATCATGGCCCAGTCCTTTTACATCAAGGGCATTATATTCAGCGCCTGTTTTGGCGCATTCCGCTTCAAAGATGTCCCTTATCTTCGGGTCTTCTTCAGAAGTGAAGAAAACACTGCCTTTCTTTATTATGCCTGCCTTATCTTTGGCGATCAGACGGCGGGTAGTGCCAAGGATATTGGTATGGTCGAGTCCTATATTCGTAACCGCTGTGATGACAGGCTCTTTGATTATGTTCGTCGCATCATAGCGGCCGCCGAGTCCAACTTCCAGAACAGCATACTCGCACTTTTCTATTTTGAAATAAATGAGAGCAATGGCCAGCATCATCTCGAAGTATGACGGCGCTCCATGGCGGTTTTTCAACATGGCCTCGTCTATATGCGGCTTTAGCCGTTCTGTGATATATGCAAAGACAAGCGGGTCTATATATTTTGAGCCGACCTGTATCTTTTCAATGGTGCTCACCGTGAATGGCGAAGTGAAGAGACCGACCCTTTTTCCGGCCATCAACAAAGCCGCGTGGACCGATGAAGACACGCTGCCTTTACCGGCAGTGCCGGTGATATGCACATATTTGAAGCCCCTCTCCGGATTTCCGAGCTGATCGAGAAAGTCCTGCATGCGTTCCAAGAACATCTCTGGATGCGGATGCGACTGGAGATCGGTCTTGCGATAGCCGTGGAAGATATTGCCGAGGCTCTCGAGGTATCTGACTGCAGAATGATATCTTGCGAATTCGTCTTGCGACGGGTCCATGCCGGTACTATAGCATTCTAGCCTTTAATAGCCACCAATATGGCGACGATCACGATCGATATCTCCGCGTAGAGAGTCCAATGCCTGATATAGACATGAAATATATATTTCCAATAATAAGCGAATGTGCCCTTTTGTGCATCGATGCCATCCTTATGAGAAGCCTTTATCAGATAGAACCAGCGGTCGGAAATCGGCCAAAGCCAGCGTATCCCGTCCTCGATGGAGTCGAAGATGAGATGGCTGAACGAGCCGCCGAGCGCGATCCAGCCGGCGGACGAGATGAAAGGCGAGCTGGAGACAATGCCGCACAGGATTATAGCCGCACTCGATGCGAGCCAAAAGATCGGCGCGTGAGTCATGTATTCGCGGTGGCTGGAGATTTTGTGGATCTTCTGCTTGGCGTATTCGCGGTAAAAAAAGAGGAGGTCCATGTCTGGCCCTTCGCCGGCGAGCATTCCTATGGCATACAAGATGCCGACCTGGACCGGCGGCAGGGAAGACGCGTGCGTCAAATTGATGAATGCGTATGCGACTAGATATCCGCCTGCTAGATGTCCGGGAAGAACCATTAGGGTAGTTTATGGTAAGAATTGCTTTATGCCCCGCACGGCTTTCTTCCAGACGTTCTTGAAGAATATGGATGAATTGTCGATGTTGGCGTCTTCCTCGGCATGGGCGCCCCAGATGCACAGGCCGTAAGCCACGGCCCAGGTGGCGTCCTTGAATGAGGATTTGATGTCGGCCGCGACGATATGTCCGATGCGCGAGGGCAGTTTCAATGAGACTTTGGCCATGGTGTCTATCGAATTCAATCCGGCGCCGCCGCCGGTGATGACGATGCCGGCCGGCAGGAGCCCGTTCCGGCCGATCTTCTTCAGATGGGCTTCGATGAGCTCGAAGATGTCGGAGAGGCGCGCGGCGATAATCTCCTCCAGCTTCTTGCGCGGATAGGAGCTTCCGGTGATGGCGCCGATCTTTATCTGCTCGGCTTCTTCCAGCGGCACTTTCAATCCAAGGGCGATGTCATTAGTGATATCCGTGGAGCCGATGGGGAAGACTTCGAGCGAAGTCGGTATATTATTCTCGAAAACGGTGATGGATACTGTTTCCGCGCCGATATTGGCGAGGACGCAGCCGGCGACCTTCTGCGACTTCGTCAGCGTGACAAATCCGGCGGCGATCGGCGAGACCATGATGTCCTCGCATTCAATGTTGGCCTCGTTGACTGCAGAAATAAGGTCGGCCACATGATGGTCGAGGCAGGTGATGAAAAGGGTCTTCTGCTCTACCTTGTTACCCTTCTGGCCTTCCGGGGTCCCCAAGGCCGGCACGCCGTCTATCTTGTATTGGAGCGGGATATCATAGATAATGCGGCGGTTTGCGACGGCGGAATGGGGGATGTCTTTCTCGCTCTGCTCGTGGAGCTTAGCCAATTCCAGATTGGTTATCTCCGTGTCCGCCCGCGATGTCATGATGAAGCTGGAGACCGTTATGCCGGAGATGCCTATGCCGGAGATGCCCACGAAGGCTTTCTTGATCTTTACGCCCGCTTTCTCCTCGGCATTCTCTACGGCGCGACGGATGGATGTAGCCACATCGCGCACATTGGTAACATAGCCATGGCGCAGGCCGCGAGATTCGGCTACGCCGACGCCCATAATCTTGGGCAGGCCTTTGTCGTTGTTCTCGCGCGCGCTGGCGATGACTACTTTGACATAGTAAGTGCCGATGTCTATTCCGGTGATTATATTTCGTGCCATGAGTGGTTGGACAGAGTTAAATTCCGAACTTTTTTCGAAGTCTGGTCTCTATGTCCTCCATTCTACTACCATGGTCGTATCCTATCAAATGCACGCAGCCGTGGATAAAAAGGAATGCGAGGAAATTCTCATAGGTCCGTCCGAATCTCCCCGCTTCTTTCCTCGCTTCACTAAGGCAGATATAGATCTCTCCTTCATCCTTTGAGATCGGGAAGCTCAAGATATCTGTGGCGGCCTCTTTGTCCCTGTAGATGGTGTTCAGTTTCTTGAGGCGCGCCGGCGAGGCGAACACTAGAGTCAGGGTATAATCAGCGCCGAGTGCGGCGTTTTTAATAGCCTCAAATGAAAGACGCGGCAGTTTGCCGCGCGTTTCATTCTCAATAGAAAATCTCTTGGGCACGGCTATTTGCGGCTGCCTCTTTCCGGTTTGATCGGCGCTTTGCCGAGCTTGACCAGTTCGGCCATATGCTCGCGGCGCTTAATCATAGTGAGTGCGCGCATTTTGACCTTATAATGGGATTGGACGCGGGTATTGGAACGCAAGCTCCTGACGCGGGGAATGACGCCGGAACCCTGCACCTTGCGGGTGAATCTGCGTATGACTCCCATGGCGTTTTCGCCGGCATTCCTGGTTACTTCTACGTTTATCATGGATGATAGCTTAACATGAATGAGGGTGTTAAGTAAAGCGATAGGGTCTGTTCTAGATGCCTACTTCTTCCAGACCAGCGCTTCCACTTTCTTCATATATTTTGGCAGGTCATCCAAAGGGACGATATCCTGCGAATGCGTATCGTTCCTGCGGACTACGGCAGTGCGGTCCATAGCTTCTTTTTTGCCCATGACTATTAGATATGGAGTGTTGTATCTTTCGATGCAGGAGACCTGCGCCCCCAGGCGATCCTTGGCAAGGGAGAGATAGAGGGGGATCTTCGCCAAGCGTAGCTTCTCGATGATATCGAGAGAGAGAAGCTTTGATTCCAGGCTAAGCTGGATGAAAGAAGCGACCGGACGTTTGGTCTTGGCGACCGTCTTACGCAGATTATTCTTGCCGCCTTTGATGAGAAGAGAGATGCCTACTCCTTGAATGTCTCGCTTCATGGAGAGGCGCTTGGCCAGGCTATTGTAGCGCACGCCGACGCTGAGGACGCGATGGTATTTTCCAGACGAGCTGGTGTCTATGATGGTGAAAACGGTTTCTGTGCAGTATTTCCTGTTCCCTAAAAGGCCGTTATTGACGCTGTAGGGTATCTTAAGGGCTTCAAGATATTCCAAGGTCTCTTCAAGATGCCTGCGGCTGGTCTCCGTGAGAAAGTCCAGAGCTTTGGGGGCCTTCGCATTCAGTTCCGCGCATTCCTTGTCGCGGCACGCCAGGAGCTCGAACGGGTCCTTCTTGAAGAGCTCGCGGCAGGCGGCCGGCATATCGTTGATCTGTTTTCTGTAATAGGCGGTGAGCTCGCGGGAAAAACGGGCGATCGAATCGCGGTCGCCGATGGAATTGATCTCTACGGTCGTTGAAACATAGCCTTCCTCGGCAAGCATGGTCCTGGCCGCTTGGATAAGGGTGGCCTCGGCGATCGGGCCGGAAGAGCCGAGGATCTCCATATCAGCATAGCGGTGATGTCCGCTTCTATGCCCGCCGGCGGTTGAAACGCCCTTGCACGGGTCCTTGAAGTAAAGCATGACCGGCTGCTGCATCGCATGCATATTCTGCTCATGGTACATGCGGATAAGAGAGATTTTTTCTTCAACGTGCAGGGGAAGCCTTACATGGTCTTCGGTCTCGTCGTCCACGTAATCGCCCTCCATGACGTCTTTGGCGGCGTCGATGTCTTCTTTAGTGATCGAAGGGCTTTTTACCGGCATGAATCCGTAATACACGGCGATCTCTCCGATCTTATCCAGATGATTCTGGATGATGTACTTAGAATCGCCCTTGCTCTTATTTTTATTATTCATATATATGGGTATGGGGCGGAATAAGTCTACTGCTGCGGCTGCCTGTATTCTCCTGGCAGTATCGACATGCCGTTGAAGGGCAGCAATCTCACTATCGGCCTTCCGACTATGAGGTCGGCCTTCAGCGGACCCCAGGCGCGCGAATCAGAGCTCTGGGCGCGATTGTCTCCCATCACGAAATATTCATCAGAGCCGAGAGTGATGCGCAGAGTATCGTGCGAGACGTGCGAATCGGCGATGTACGGCTCTTTCAGAGATTGGTATGGCGCGATGCATTCTTGTTCTCCGCAGATCCTGACTTTGCCGTTCTCTATACCGACGATCTCCCCAGGCAATCCAATGATGCGCTTTATGTAATAGACGCTCGGGTCATTGGGATATTTGAATACGATGACGTCTCCGCGCTGGGGAGCTTCGAAGCGGTATGAGATCCTGTCTATGATCAGGAATTGGCCGGTCGAGAAAGTGGGGTCCATGGAAGCTCCATTCACGATGAATGGCTCCGCGATGAAGAAGCGGATGGGAAGGGAGATAAGCAAGGCGATGACTATGACCTGCAGCCAGTCGCTGATATAGCTCCATGGCGTCTGTTTAGGCTCTTTGGGGACGGGCTGGGGCTCAAGATTTCGCCCGTAGATTGGATAGCCAGTCTCCATAATGGGGCCATTATAATGCAAAAAATCGTTTGAAGCAAATCGCGGTCATTCTTTGTTCTTTGGCGTTCATGCCTTATACTATCCGTCATGCCTTATATTATCGCAGGCCTGGGAAATCCGGGAGAAGAATACGAGGGTACCCGTCATAACGCGGGGCGCATCATCCTCGATATCATCCGCAAGGAATATGGCGGCGATCCCAAATTCGATAAAAAACTGAATTCTATGGTCGCGAACGGGAAGATCGGGAAAGAGAAGATGATCTTCGTGGCCCCGGAGACTTTCATGAATAATTCCGGCAAAGCCGTCGGGCCGCTGGTGAAGAATGCGAAAGCAGCGGGAAAGCTGATCGTGATCTATGACGATTTCAATCTGCCGCTCGGCCGTGCGAAGATCTCTTACAACAGGAGCTCCGGCGGGCACAACGGCCTGGAGTCCATCATCAAGGCGGTGAAGACAGAGGCTTTCCTGCGCATGCGCATCGGCACGGCTCCAGCGAAAGCGAATGGCGATGCAAAGACTCCGCACGGCGACGAGAAGATAGAAAAATTCATCCTAGGCAAGTTCAAAGACGAGGAGATGAAGGAATTGAAGGTCGTAGGGAAGAGGATGGTGGAAGCTGCAGAGATGATCGTCAAAGAAGGAAAGGAAAAAGCGATGAGCGTATTTAATGCTTCTCTCCTGTATACGCCAGCGCCATCTTCTGCTCTTTCGGATCGAAGAGGGTGATCTTGAAATCGTAGGTCTTTCCAAGCTCTAGAGTCTTCTTGAGCTTCTCTTCAGAGCCGAATTCGGAGACATGCACGAGGCCCGCCACTCCTTCTTCTATGGAAGCGAGCGCCCCATGCTTGTTGAATTTGATGATAACGCCGGAAACGGGCATATCCTTCTTGTATTTCTTGACTGCCTCTGTCCAGGGATTCGGGCGCAGCTGCTTCATTGAGAGGGAGATCTTGCCTTCCTTGATCTCAATGATCTTGGCTTTGATGGTTTGTCCGACTTTCACGAAATTGCGCGGATCGTCCACCAAGCCCCAGTCTATCTCGGAGATATGGACCAGGCCTTCGAGGCCTTCTTCGAGCTTGACGAACACTCCAAAGTCCACGACGCCGGTAACGACGCTCTGCACCTCGTCGCCGATCTCGTACTTGCTGACGATCTTCTCTTTTTCCTTGGTCTCCGATCCTTTCTCGGAGAAGATGAGCTTGCCTTCCTTGGGATCGGCCGTGATGATGGCTACCTGCAGGCGCGTGCCGACGAGCTTCTTCAGCTCGTCCAGGATCTTGTCCTTGTCGCCATCGGCGATGCGCGGGTAATGATCCGCCTTGAGCTGCGAGGCCGGCAGGAATCCGACGATGCCCTGCCATTCAATGAGCAGCCCGCCTTTGTTGGCTTCCTTGATCGGAAGGTCGAGGACCTTCTTCTCTTTGATGGCGATCTCGGCTTCATTCCAGATGAGGGCCTGGCGAGCCTCTTTCAGCGACAGTTCGAAGTATCCCTCTTTGTGCGCAGTGTCTACGATCTTGGCGGCGATGACGTCGCCGACATTTATCTTCTTGATGACGTCGCGGGCGATGATGAATTCGCGGCCGTAGATGATGCCTGTGCCGAATGGGGCGAGGTCTATATAGACGGATGATTTTTCCACGCTGATAACCGGGCCTTCAACAAGGTCTCCGATGGTCGGAGGATTCTTCATGGTCGCGGAAAGCGTGCCCATGAGGCTCGATTTCTGCTCTTCCGTCAGCTCCATTTCGCCCTTCACCATCTTTACTCCGGTCTTTGTCCCTTTCTTGGCCGTTTTCGCCTCGGGCTTGTCTTTCAAAGCTTCCGCAGGAGATATTTCAGCGACGACTGGAGCTACGGTCTCCGTGCCTGCATGGCCGGTCAAGGTCTCTTTTAATTTTTTGAACATATTTATACGTCTCCGGTCCGCTTTTTAAATTGATAATGATAAGTGCGGTTTTACGCGAGACTGTTAATTAAAACGGCCCTATGCCGTTATGGGGATAATCTAGCATCAGAACGGGATTTTGTCCATGAATGAAGGACAGCTGTTCAAGACAGATTCTTTTTGGTAAAGTATTCTCATGATCATCAATTACTTGGGCGGGGAATTCGTGAAGGTGCAATTCAGCGATATCATCCTCGCTTTCAATCCGGTATCCAAGGATTCCAGCCTGAAGACATCGAAATTCGGCGCGGATATCGTGCTTTCCAGCTTGAATCATCCAGACATGAACGGCGTGGATCAAGTCGCTTTCGGCGAAAAAAAGCCGTTCGTTATCACCGGACCGGGAGAATTCGAAGTCAAAGGAGTGTTTGTAAAAGGCTTGCCTTCAGAATCAGGCTATGACGGGGAAAAGAGGGTCAATACCATCTTCTCGGTAGCTTTGGAAGGGATGAATATCTGCTTTCTTGGCGCGGTCAATACGCCAGAGCTGCCGAGCGAGACCGACGAGGCTATAGACGACGTGGACGTGCTGTTCGTGCCGATAGGCGGAGACGGCGTCTTGGATGCGGTAAAAGCATATAAGCTGGCAGTTTCTATCGCTCCGAAGATCATCATCCCGATACATTACGGAGACATCGGCGGCAAAGACGCGCTCAAAGCATTTCTCAAAGAAGCTGGCGAGAGCCCTAAGCCGGAGGCCAAGCTGACGCTGAAGAAGAAAGACCTTGAAGGCAAAGAAGCGCAGGTTGTAGTGCTCGAGAAGGAGTAGTACAATGGGCCTATGTCGCTAGAATCCTATATCGGATCATTGAAGGAAAAACCGGAGCATATCCGCAAGAGCTACGCTTTCTGGTCCGCCTTCGGCTTGACGATGGTCATCTTCACTTTCTGGCTGGCCTCGTTTTCCGTGTTCAGCGATAATGCTCACGAGGCGGTAGCCAAGGCTGTCGACAGAGCGGGCACGCCAGCGAGCTCGCTCACGGCCAGCGTCGGCTCGTTTTTTGTAGACATAAAAGACCTCGTCTTCGGCCCCAAGAAAGTCAAATATTCCAGCGTGGAAGTGAAGGCGGGGAAGAGATAAAAACACTTTCAATATACTCTGTTTTATGCTATACTTAGCTCATGTAAGGAAGCCGATTCCTTTTTAATTTATGGCACGCAAACCAGGAGAATCCAAGACGAATATAGACGAAGTGAATGCACGCGAAGGCGCCGGAGTGGTGTCGCGCAACATTTCGACCGAGATGCGCGAATGCTATCTAGACTACGCCATGTCGGTCATCACCATGCGCGCGCTGCCGGATGTTCGCGACGGATTGAAGCCGGTGCATCGCCGCATACTCTATGCCATGCACGAGAAGGGCCTCACGTTCCAGGCGAAATTCCGCAAGTCGGCCGTGGTGGTCGGAGACGTGCTCGGCAACTACCATCCTCACGGCGACGTGGCCGTCTATGATTCCATGGTGAAGATGGCCCAGGATTTCTCCATGCGCTATCCTCTCATCCAAGGCCAGGGGAACTTCGGCAATATTGACGGAGACTCCCAGGCCGCTATGCGCTACACCGAGGCCAAAATGTCCAGGATGTCGGCTGAATTGCTCCGCGATATAGACAAGGATACCGTTGATTTCCGCCCGAACTATGACGGCACGCGCAAGGAGCCAGTCGTCTTGCCTACGGCCGTTCCGAACCTCCTGTTGAACGGCACGCTCGGCATTGCGGTCGGCATGGCCACCAATATCGCTCCGCATAACCTGCGTGAAGTCCTTGATGCCACTGCTCATCTTATAGATAACAAAGAAGCCACCACTGAAGACCTCCTGCAATTCATCAAGGGTCCTGATTTTCCGACCGGCGCCGTCATGTACGGCGAGAAAGACATCCATCATACCTACGCCACCGGCCGCGGCGGCATCGTCGTCCGCGGCGAGGCCGAGATAGTGGAGGACAAGAAAGGCCAATATCAGATCATCATCAGTTCCATACCGTACCGCGTGAACAAGTCCGAGCTCATCATGCGCATGGCCGATTTGGTGCGCGAAAAAGTCATCGAAGGCGTGAAAGGCCTCCGCGACGAATCCGACCATGAGATGCGCATCGTCATAGACCTGAAGCAGGGCTCATATCCGGAGAAGGTCCTGAATCTTCTCTATAAGCATACGCAGCTCGAAGACGCTTTCCATGTGAATACCGTCGCCCTGGTAGACGGCGTGCCCCGCACATTGTCTCTGAAATCCATCCTGGAAGAATTTGTGAAGCATCGCATCTCGGTCATCCGCCGCCGCACGCAATTCGATCTTGCTAAGGCCGAAGATCGCGAGCATATCTTGCTCGGTCTGAAAAAGGCCCTCGACCACATAGACGAGATCATCACCCTCATCCGTGCTTCCAAGGATGCCATCGAAGCCCATGCCGGCCTCATGAAGAAGTTCAAGTTCAGCGACAGGCAGGCTACGGCCATTCTGGAGATGAAGCTGGCCAAGCTCGCCGGTCTGGAGCGCAAGAAGGTCCTCGATGAGCTCAAGGAGGTCCAGGATCTCATCGCATCCCTGAAAGAGATCCTTGGCAGCGAGAAGATGGTCCGTGCCATCATCAAGGACGAGCTCAAGGATATCCGCGAGAAATACGGCGACGATCGCCGCACCAAGATAGTGAAGCATGGCGTCAAGGATTTCAATCCGGAGGATCTGATCGCCGACGAAGAATCCGTGCTTGTTCTCACCAAAGGCGGCTATATCAAGCGCACGAATCCGGACGAGTATCGCAAGCAGAAGCGCGGCGGCGTAGGAGTCGTGGATCTGGACACCAAGGAAGAGGATTTCATCTCGCATCTCATTTTCGCCACCACCCATAACGATCTTCTGTTCTTCACGGACAAAGGTAAGGCCTATCAGATAAAGATGTACGATATTCCTGAAGGCAAAAGGGCCACGAAAGGCAAGTCCGTCATGAATTTCCTGTCATTGTCGGATGGCGAGAAAGTTACCTCTATTCTTCCGATGCCACGGGACAAGAAAACCTCTGAAGGCCTCGATCTCATGATGGTTACCAGGAACGGCACCGGCAAGAAATCCTCCGCGAAGCATTTCCATGATGTAAGGCGCTCCGGTCTGATCGCTATCACTCTCGAGTCTGGCGACGAGCTCATCTCCGCTTCCTTCGTCTCCAAGGGCGAGGAGATCGTTATCGCCACCAAAGAAGGGCAGTCCATACATTTCAAAGAAGCCGACGTCCGCGAGATGGGCAGGAATGCTGCCGGCGTCAGGGCCATCAAGTTGGACAAGAACGATGCCGTCATCTCCGCCGATATCGTCTCCAAAGAAGCCAAGAATCCGGCTCTCTTTGTTATGGGCGCTAACGGCTACGGCAAGAAGACGAAGCTCTCGGAATACAAAGTGCAGAATCGCGGCGGCTCCGGCATTCTGACCATGAATGTAACGGCCAAGACCGGCCCGCTCATAGCCGCCAAAGTCGTAACCGATGACGATGAAGAGATCGTGGCCATGTCCAAGAAGAGCCAAGTCATCAGGGTGGATCTGAAGGAGATACCGGCATTGGGCCGTTCGACTCAAGGGGTGCGCGTGATGAAATTGAGGGATGGCGATGCTCTGGCCTCGCTTATCTGCCTGTAGTCCATCGTTCCAGATTTATTGTCCCCAACTCGCGTTTCTTGCTTTGTGCCAAATACGCTACAATTAATCCATGTTTTCAGACCCAGCCGCAAATATAGCGAAATTAGGCTTGAATGACGGCATGAAAGTGGTGGACGTGGGAGCCGGCTCCGGCTTCTATACGTTCGAGGCCGCCAAAAAAGTGGGGGCCAGCGGCCGCGTCTATGCCGTGGAAGTACAGAAGGACCTATTGGAGCGCGTCCGTTCCACCGGCGCGACCCAGGGATTGCACAATATCGAAGTCATCTGGGGTGATGTGGAGAAGATCGGCGGGACCAAGTTGCGCGAAGCCATAGCCAATGCCGTTATCGCTTCAAATATACTGTTCCAGATAGAGAAAAAGGATGATTTCGTGCTGGAGATAAAGCGGCTCTTGAAGCCCGGCGGGAAAGCCCTGGTCGTAGATTGGAGCTCCGCCAGCGCTTTGAGCCCCAAGACGCTCGTTTCTTCTGCGGCGGCGCAGACATTATTCGAGAAAGCCGGTTTCAAGCTCGACCAGTCGTTCGATGCCGGTGATCACCATTACGGAATGGTGTTCATAAGGAATTGATCCAATATGAAAACAATGTCTAAATTCCAAATAGTCACCATAGCGATATTTATCGTGTTCATCATCGCCGGTGTGGCCTCTTTTTCCCTGTATAAAGGGAGCAGCCAAAATACCGCTTTGCCGGCCATAACCGTCTGGGGGACTTTTCCGGGGAATATCTTCAATCAATATGTCTCCGATGTGAACAGCACTCAATCGCAGGCAGTTAGGATCAGTTATGTGCAGAAGGCTCCTGACGCCTTTTCCAGGGATTTTGTGAATGCTCTGGCCATCGGTCAGGGCCCCGATGCGATACTCGTTCCGGCCGACCTGATCTTGCCGCAGGAGAACAAGCTCGTCCTCATCCCGTATCAGGTCGTATCCAAGAGGGCATTCCTGGATTCTTATATCCAAGAGGCAAATGTATATCTGTCAGATAGCGGCATTCTCGCGGTGCCCTTCACTGTGGATCCCCTGGTGATGTATTGGAATCGTGACGCGTACAATGCGGCCGGCATAGCCGCATATCCGCGCTACTGGGATGAATTCACCGGCACTTCTCTGAAGCCGGGCCTGGTCCAGAAGCTGATTGTAAAGGACGATAACGAGAATATCAGGAAGACGGCCATCGCTATGGGAGATTTTTCGAATATCACTAATGCCAGGGAGGTGCTCGGCTCGCTCATGCTCCAATCAGGCAATCCCGTAACCAAGATGGACGGCAATGGCAATCCAATAAGCGCCATCAATGATCCTTCTTCAGCTAGCACGATACCAGCCTTGAGATTCTTCATCCAATTCGCAGATCCCTCGAATGCCAATTATTCGTGGAATCGCAGCATGGCGAACGACAAGACCTCCTTTTTGTCCGGCGCGCTCTCGACATATTTCGGATTTGCTTCCGAGCTTTCCGATATAAGGGCCAAGAATCCGAATATCAATTTCGACGCTGCGCCCTTGCCGCAGCTGCGCAGCGGGGGAGTCAAGGCGGCTTACGGCAAAATATACGGATTCTCTATAGTCCGCGCTTCGGCCAATGCGAATGCAGCTTATCAGACCATCTCTCTCCTCGCGTCGCCACAGAATCTGTCCGGCCTTTCAAAGACGATGTATCTGCCGGCAGTGAGGACGGATATCATCGCCCAAGGATCTTCCGATCCGTATATCACCATATTCAATCAAGCGGCTCTTATCTCCAAGACATGGCTCGATGCGGATCCTTCCGCTTCACGGCAGATCTTTGGGATTCTGATACAGTCTATTATGAGCGGCAAAAAGACTTTTGATCAGGGCGTCCGCGACGCATCAGACCAGTATGATGTAGTGCTGAAACAGGCCGGACAGCAGATATAATCAGAAATGAAAGATCAAAGATCAAAGATCAAGATTGCTACGATTATACCCATACTGTTTTTCCTCCTGGCTCTTTTATCTCCATCCGCGGCCGCTCGCGCCGATGTGATCGCCCAGACCAGCGGCTCGGAGACGAATAATATCGTCAATGTGCCGATATCCTCGCCTGTTTCATCGCCGTATATCCTTCTCACAGACCCATCGTCGCTCACTCCTACGCCGGCTCCCGTCGCACAGCCTCCGGTGGCTGTGCCGGCGAACAATGTCGATAGGACGACAACAGATATCAATAGCTCGAGCTTCAGATTGGTAGTCTGCGACGGTCCGGATATGAAAGGCGTCGCTGGCTTTACCGGCAAGAATCCTGACGGTTCGGAATATATCCCCTGCGATTTCAAAGGCATCATGTCGCAGCTGAATCATCTTCTCACCGTAGCGATCGTGGCAGGCATATTGGTGGCCATCGGCGGATTCTGTTATGCAGGGTATCTATACATGACCGGCATTCCTAGCAAGATCAGCCATGCACATAAGATATTCTCTAATGTGGCCATAGGGTTTATAATAATGCTGTCGGCATGGTTCATCGTTTATCAGATCCTGTCGTGGCTGACGGGCAATTCCGGATTCGGCAAGCTTTTGGGAACGCCTTAAAAAATATGAATAAAAATCCAAAATCAATATCTTTGATCAGCTTGCTCATGTTATCAAGCCTTTTAATAGCGCCGGTTTTTGTAAGTGTGATGCCTTTGACAGCCAATGCCGATACAGGCGATATCATAGGGGGGCAGAGCACAGGGGGAGAGGTTATTTCTGGACCGTCCAGCTCCTTTACTCTGCAAAATCCCCTTAAAGTAGATTCTATAGGCGGTTTGGTCAAGAATTTCGTGGAGATATTCAGCTATATAGCCATTCTGTTCGCCGTATTGGTCCTTATCTATATAGGTTTTCAGTATGTCATATATTCCGCTCAAGGCAATTCCGGAAAGATAAAAGAGCTGCATTCTTGGCTATTATGGACAGCGGTAGGCGTAGCGGTGGTGATAGGGGCCAGAGTGATAGTCGAGATCATCATCAATACTCTAGGTTTGACCGGAACTGTCAGCCCCGGAGTCATCGATAGCGCGAAGAATGCTCTTAAGCCCTAGTTATTTTTACAAGAATAATGCATTTATAATATGAAGAAGCATCAGTACATCATTTCAGTGGCGATAGCGGGATTCCCTCTCGTGGTTTTTGCCGCCGGTAAAACCCTGCATGACCTGATAAGCTCGTTATCGTCATATTTCAATGATGCGCTGGCCCTCCTCATGGGATTGGCGGTAGTCATGTTCGTCTGGTATGTGATCAGATATTTCATCCAGCCCAATGACAAGCGCGCCGAAGCCGCGCAGTACATAATGTGGAGCCTGATCGGTTTCTTTGTGATCTTCTCCATCTGGGGCTTGGTCAATATTCTGATCTCCACCTTCAATCTGGGAGGGAACAAGGCTCCGTCGCTGTCCGACCTTAAAAACCTATTTCCACAATAATAACGGCCATGAATAAAATAAAGATCATCCTGCTCTCTTTTGTCGCTCTAGCGCCTTTATCCGCATATGCGCAACAGATAAATCAGATCTCCAACGCCAACGACCTGGCGAAGCGCCTATTATCCATAGGGAACACGGCCGTATACCTGTTGGTGGCTTTGGCCGTTATTTTCATCGTCTATTACATCGTCATCTATTTTATCAGAGGCGACAGCCCTGAAGATAAGAAAAAAGCGGGGCTTAACATATTATGGGGCATCGTAGGCCTATTCATCATCGTTTCGCTCTGGGGGCTGGTCAATATCTTGGTGGGCACGTTTGGAACTAGTAATACCATGCCAAAATTCCCGAACGCCGATTTCCTGAATGGCGCAAACACGCAACCGTCAGGTTTTCAGGAACCGAGCGCGGCCAATAACTTCAATAATGTAACCGGAGGGAATGAGAATACGCAGAATTACAATCATTAGCGGACGGTGCGGCCTGCCTGTAATCCACAGCCTTGCTTTTGAAAGCGGAGCGATATGATATATACTTAGAGGAGGTTTAACAATATTTATTAATTTTAACCATTCATATGAAAAAAATCATAGCATTCGTCGCGTTAGCTTTGCCGTCGGTCGCCCTTGCTCAAGGGACTCTGACTACTATTACGAACGTCAATGG
>Ga0172379_10005430_pt1 | contig 17850 bp, 15 predicted proteins | sample GrowelOW334metaG_FD_119756 | JGI IMG/M metagenome (GOLD analysis project Ga0172379, IMG submission 119756) | Groundwater microbial communities from an aquifer near a municipal landfill in Southern Ontario, Canada - Groundwater well OW334 metaG | ecosystem: Environmental > Aquatic > Deep... | reverse complement strand
AATCCCATTTTCAATTGAAGAATGCAGAGAAAGACAGCTAAATGGAGTTTGCTCTGAAAGAATGTTACATGAACAACAAACTGGAAACGAATGTCACGCATGTTTCCCCTTCGCCCTTCCAAACCCAAACAGTTGGAAATCTAAAGGAATTGAAGGCGGAAAATATTACCGTGCTTGGTATGTAATGCTTGCAAATTATAAGTATTTCGATGAATATTTTAGAGCCTTACTACCTCAACAAACCGAAATAAAAATCGAACAGGAAACACCGAAAACATTTGAAGAACTTTTTTACAACCCTAAACACGCTGAACCCTGTTTAGGAATATTAAGAGAATTACAACCTCCTGTAATTGATGCAATAAATAATTACATAGGCAAAGCCAAAGGGGTATTCCCCTTGTGGGTTAGGGTATTAACAAACCATAAACCCAAACCATTGATAAAACATTTTAAAGATACAGTTTACAAAGATTTACTGAACCAAAAGATAAAAGGGCTTAACCTTACTAAAGATGCAAGCGAGTTTAGAAAACAATATGTAAGGCTAGAAAATAATAAAACCGAATTAGATATTAAAACAATTCTTTCCCAATATTCCCAAAGTGGAAAGTTAGGAAAATAGGGCTTTTTAGTATGCTGTTTTTTGTATCAAAAAAATTGATATGGAAAAAACAGTATTTATTTCATTACCGATTGAAGATTTACAAACGGTAATTATTGACTGTGTTAATTCCTGTTTAAAGAATAGCAAACAGGTACACAGCGAACAACCAACCGAAACCGACCGTTGGTTTGATCTCAGTGAACTTTGCAATTATTTACCGGATAAACTAGAGAAGCCCACAGTATACGGCTGTGTCTCCAGTAATTCTTTGCCCAAAAGACAAAGCAATGATAGCCAGAATACCAGCCAACTGCAAACCATATTTCAATATCTATCTGGCGTTAGTGCCACGGCCTCAATGGTTTCAGATGCAACTGGAGTACCACAAAAGAATTTATGCAGGTACAAGCGAAATTTAGAAAAGGCAGGTAGTCTTTGGGAAGTCGAAAAAAAGATATGTAAAAAAACAGGCTTCAAAGCGTGGTACTTAACAACCAATCCAGCCAACGCACCAAAAAGTTATTCAACCCAACTAACACTTTTTTAAAATGGAACTGAAAACAAATTTTGAGTTTGATAAATACGGTATCGGGATTATATAGAAATGCGATTTACCTGTTTATTTTGGGGCAATATAAAAGCCGCAAATTACGGTATTGCGGCCAACCACGTCAAATATCCGTTGGACATTGACAGTGCAAATGTAGTAAATTATTCATCCGTTAATCAATAATTTGTTTGGACAATTTTCAAATTGTTGATTCACAGATGACTTAGCTTGCAATTGTGATTTATTGATTAACAAGGAGAGCCAATTGTTAAGTGGTTTCAGCAAGATTAAAATATTCAAGGAATTTTTAAAAGAATGGTACGAATAAACATTTTTAATCCTTTTGAATTTCTGCAATTCAAATAAATCGTATATTCGACAAAATAGCCCAAACTAAATAAATTGTCTGAAAGAATCTGAGAACCAATACCTAACTGCAACGCAATTCGAGTTTACTAGGAGCATATTACCCAGATTATATAACTACCTTGATGAATTAGGTCTGAAATAAAAATCTTAGCCATGTCCAAACTCACAGACATACTTCTACGGCCCGAAGGCCGCCGTCTCGAATTCAAAGAGTCGCTGCCAACCAATTCTGATTTGGCTAAATCCATTTTGGCATTTGCAAACGACGCAGGTGGAGAATTGTATTTGGGGATTAAAGACACACCAAGGGATGTAGTTGGTCTGGAAGAAAATGAACTGATTGCACTTGAAGAAAAAATAGCCAACATTATTCACGACCTTTGTGAACCAGTGATACTGCCCGAAATTACATTCCTACAGCACGAGGGGAAACACATCATCCGCACCCAGGTGTACAAAGGCAGTGCCCCTCCATATCATTTGAAAAACAAATCCGTTTCGGAAGGCACTTTCATTCGGGTAGGTTCTACCAATCGTTTAGCCTCTGCCGAAATGATTGCCGAACTCGAACGCCACAGGCAAAACATTTCCTTCGACAGCGAATTGGTTTACTCCAAAACAGTTGAGCAAATTGACATTGGCATATTTAAAGAATTTTTTCAGGAGAAAACAGGCGAAGAATTGACCATTCAGGCATTAAAAAAACTGGAACTTTTCCGTTCGGAGCAAGGCAGAAATCTGCCTACCTATGCTCTGATCCTATTGTCTGATGATGATTTGCAAAAACAATATTTCCCCTACTCCAAAATTGAATGTGCAAGGTTTAAAGGCACCGTTCCGGGAAATTTCATCGACCAAAAAACCATTGATGTAAACGTGGGGCTTCAGTCCGAACAAGCCTACCAGTTTGTGTTGAGGCACATTTCGCAAGGTACAACCGACTACACCGGTGTTTATCGCAACGACCGCTGGGAATATCCGATTGTTGCTATTCGGGAGATTATCAGGAATGCCGTCATTCACCGCGATTATTCGCTCACCGGAAAAGACATCAAAATAGCCATTTTCGACGATAAAGTAGAAATCACCAGTCCCGGTAAACTTTTGCCAACAGTCGATTTTAGCGACATGGAATCCGGACAGTCCGACATCCGCAACAAAATACTGGCTCCGGTATTCAAAAAACTCAGAATTATTGAGCAGTGGGGTAATGGATTAAAGCTGATATCCGAAGAATTACAATACTATCCTGAAATTGGGTTCGACTGGAAAGAACCGGGTATCGCATTCAGGGTAACTTTTACCAATAAGAATTTTAAACAACAGCCAGAGTTACAGCCAGAGTTACAGCCAGAGTTGCAGCCAGAGTTGCAGCAGGAGTTGCAGCAGGAATCTCTATATGGTTTTGTATTAAGACAATTAGAATATAGACCTCTCAATACTAAAGAATTATCCGATAAAATGGGGCAAAAAGAAATTTCCGGTCAGCTAAGAAAGATTATTCGTAAACTCCATAAAAACAAATTAATTGAAAACTCGATTCCAAATAAACCGAATCATCCTGCCCAAAAACATCAGCTTACGCCAACAGGTAAAACTTTCTTAAAACTGCTAATAAATGGTAAAATAGGTGATTACTAAATTAATCAAAGGTTGCTGGCATTAAGTGAAATAATTAGCTTGCTTGTTGAAGTACAAAAATGAAATTAAAAATCAGCGAGGACTCTAATCTAAAATATTTTACTTCTTGTCCACATTTGTATCTCTATATTGTAATGTGCATATAATAAATTAGATATACTTTTCGCTTCAGGAGATAAGCAGCTATTTTCCCACCGCAATAGTCGTCTTTCCACTTCCCGCCAAACCACCATCAGAAATACCCTGAACCTCTACAACAAAATCAGACTTAACTTTTCCTGCTGTTACCGAAAACTCAAACTTACCGGATTTATCGACGATCAGTTCCGGAATCCATAGCAAAGTAGTTCGGGTATCGCGTTTGAGATTGACTGGAGAGGTGGAAAACTTCCCCGGAATACGGTACCCATGATCGTATTTCGCACTTGACTCACTTGCCGTTTCAGCTAGTTTGGGCGCCTTTTTCTGGAATATTTCGATTATCCCTACTGAGTTCAATCCGGTATAACGTTGAATATCCATGGGATTGGTCGAAACATTAATGTGATCGACCTCCATGGGTGAAATAGCCGACAAGGCGGAAATGTCTGTTCCCAACTGCTGACCATCCAAAACGATCAGCGCCCCACCCTGGTAATTGAAGGAATTCTCGCTGCCAATGAAAACAATCTGGTTGTTAACGATTTTGTAAGGCTTGAGGGTTTTAATGACATCCATAATACTTGTTGCCGATGAGAACATTTTTCGCTGGTTATCCAAGGCTGTTGTGTTGGCTTTAAATACTTTAGGCGCATTTTGAAAAAGTTCTTCATTGATGGCGAAATAGGCGGGATCAGGAACATTTTCCGTGCCCGATAAAATGTATTTCCGTGCAAATCCCGAAACGAAATCCGCTAACTTAGCCGCGAAATTTATGTTGGATTCTATTTTTAACGGTTGTCTGTTACCCTTATCGTTTACAGGGCTATATGCCAGAACTTCCGCCCAGCTAAATCCCTTCAATTTGTTGGCAATCAAATAGACATCCAGCAGAGTCGTCTGGGTAACCCTCCCTTTGAAGGCGTCTGAAATCAGTGAAAAAGGAGTTTCCAGTTCTGATGCGAACATCAGCCCTTCGCTGATGTTTATTCTATCCTCATCCAGACGTGATTTGTCTGTGACCAGCACCGCCACATTACCCGAAACAGGCTGATTGTTCTCATCCGTGAGCCGAACTTTAACTTTCATTTCGCCACCAACAAGCAGTGACCCCTTTTCAGGATCAATCTGCAGTTTAAGCTCCTGCTTTTTATCCACAAAAACGATGCGCTCAGCCAAAACTACTCCCTCTTTCGAAAATACTGACAGTAGACTAATGCCTTGTGGCAGATTGGCTACCGGAATCTTTATTCTTCCGATTTTGTCGAGATCCATGTCGGCAGCCCAGTAGATCGTACTGCCCCTGGAGACGGAAAGAGCGATAGAATGCTTTTGCTTATCTGCAAAAATCAGATTGGAGGTAACAAATTCCGTATCATTCTTCACGATAGAAAGTGCAAGTCCTTTCTCATTTGGTACCGGAAGATCGAACGACTGGTTTTGCCCGTTTACTCCTGAAAGCACCAGCTTATATTTCTGATTGGCAGCATTTTCCACAGAAAAGAGTCCCAAACCTTTGGTAAAGGTCTTAATCTGCGCAATGGATTGCCCCTCCTGATTCAGAATATTTCCTTCTACCTCAACAGCTATTCCCCACTTATTGAATGCTGTAAACCCGATTTTCGACTGGACTCCGGGAATCAAAGTACCTCCTTCAGGGAAGAATGTAATTTCGACAGGATCGAGACTGGAAGGGAGGTAGCTTTCACTTCGCCAATCATCCCGGTTATCGCTCAACTCGCAAACAAAAGGTTCGCCATTGGATTTTGAAGGCAATGTAAATGGAATCGTTAGCTTTCCAACTGCATCCGTCTTTACCTTACCCTTATCTACAACATTCTCACCATTCTTCAATTGGAAACGCAGCACGGTATTTTTTTTTATCTCACCCGATAGATCCCGAAGTATAGCACTGTATTCATTCTGCTGTCCGGGAACAGAGATTTTATCTTTTGTGCTTGCTTCAACAATCCATTGATTGCTGTACCATGGATCAACTGAAAACCTTGTGATGGCAACATCTTCAGGAGCAATTGTCAGTGCTGAATAAACACAGAGAAAATATTCTCCTTTTGCCAGCTCTTTGGGCAGCGTCAAATCACTTGCTACAAAGCCATTGTTTAATTTATATAGCTCCTGAACCTCCGATTTACCCTTTGAATCATAGAGCTTTACAAATATTTCCCCACTCTCCTTGCCAACAGATTGGTGGTTCCAATCTGTCACAAAAGCCCGAAACCAAACGGTTTCGCCAGGTCTGTACAAACTCTTATCTGTGGTTACATAAATCTTCTCATTGGGAAAAGCAGCAAAATAATCTCCCATCTGTTTGCTGATTTTTGGTAGCGGACTTTGTTCCTGACCAGAACTTAAAAATCCGGCAAAAACTAGCATTACGAGTAAACTTAAACTCTTCATTGGAATAATTTTTAACAATTATAACACTTTTAGATCAACCAAATTAAAATCAGACTTTCTGAAGTTCAACCTTTAACAAAATATGTTTGTACCAATGAATTTAGCAGCCTGCTATTAAGCGGTTTTGATACATGATCGTTGCATCCGGCCTCAATGGACTTTTCCCGGTCGCCGGCAAGTGCATAGGCTGTTTGGGCAATGATGATCACCTTTTTATTAAATTCCCTGATTTTCCGTGCCGCTTCATATCCTCCCATTTCGGGCATTTGAACATCCATCAAAATCATATCAATATCAGGATTACTGTGACAAAGTTGAACGGCTTCCAGCCCGGTTTGTGCAATTAAAAGATCTTTGGTAACCGGATTTACTATTTTTTCAATTAGTAACCTGGAGGTTTCGTCGTCTTCAACGATAAGAATTTTCAATCCTATATTTTCTGTATGTGCCTTATTTTCTGATGTTTCGATTGAAATATCAAGATTTACAGAAAAATTCCCAGTTGATTCAGTATGATACGGCAAGGTAAAATAGAAGACAGATCCAATATTCTCCAGGCTTTCTACCCAAATTGTACCACCGAGCAATTCGACAGCTTTGGAAATAGATAGTCCCAAACCGGCTCCCTGAAGTGCCATCACGTCTTCAATATCGGTCTGAATAAACCGTTCGAAAATAGCTTCCTGGCGGTCTTCGGGAATACCTGCGCCAGTATCTCTGACAAAGAATTGAAGATACTCCGTTCCGTCTCGTTCTTCATGTGTGTATCCAAACTCAATAGTCCCCTTGTTGGTATATTTGATGGCATTTTTAACAAGATTGGTCAGGATCGCGAAAAGTTTTTCACGATCTGTTTTCAACGTGGACTCTTGGGAAGTTAAGGCATTGTTGAAGGAGAGAACAATTCCTTTTGACTCAGCTTCCGGCAAAAAAAAGTGGTACAAGTATTCGATCTGTTCGTTGATATTTGACTTTTGCAGGTTAACCTTCATTAGACCTGCCTCAATCTTCGAAAAATCTATGATATCGTTGATGAGGTTAAGCATTCTGGTACCACTTTTCTCAATGATCCGGATGTACTCGTTTTGTTCATCTCTGCTTAATCAGGAACTTTTAACAATTCGGTAAACCCAAGGATACCATTCATCGGGGTACGGATTTCGTGGCTCATGTTGGCGAGGAACGCCGATTTCAAACGATCACTCTCTTCAGCCTTCTCTAAGGCCTTCAGCAGCACCTCATTCGCATTTTTGCGTTCAGAAATATCTTTATCCGCTCCCCTGTATCCAATTAATTTACTACTTTCATTCAGAACCGGAATTCCGTTGGTTAAAAGGCACACTTTGTGACCATCCTTGTGTAAATTCCAATTTTCCAAATCGACAATTCTTTCCTTCCTTGCCACAATGCCTTGAAAAACAGCTCCTACCCGCTCACTTTCCTCCGGTGGCATCAAATCAAAAGGGGATTTCCCGATAATCTCCTCAACCGAATATCCCAGGATATTCTCAATACTTTCAGAGCAATAACAGTATTTACCTTGTTCATCAATTTCCCAAATCCAGTCTGAAGTGCTCTGCACAATTGCCCTGTAACGTTCTTCACTTTCTCTTAAAGCCTTGTTTGACTCAATCTCCTTCAATTGTTTCAGCCCGATACCTGCAATTATTTCGATAAATCCTTTGATAAAATCGAGGTATTGTGCCAGTTTCTCCCTGGTCCATACCGGAACCCGTTCTACAGCTTCCAAATAGGCCTTTTCGTCGAAATTGTATTTCCTTGCCTGGCCTCTGAAAAAATCCAAATCAGGCTTCTCAAGAAAGAATTGTCCGGTAAAAAAATTACCCAAATGTTTTCCGTCAATAATGATAGGAGCAGCATTGTCTACCAAACCATGAGGACATTGGTAGCTGACAGCAGGTTTGGCCTCTTTAATGTGATCCAAAATGTACCGGTCGCTTTTGATGCACTCTTTTTCACTCTCCGGGTGAATTCTGTGAAATTTGGTGCAGATATCCTGCCAGGCAACGGCCGTAAGAATTTTGCCATCGTTATCAATGATGGCAGATGGAAAGGAATAAATAACATTCAACTTATCCTGCAAATCCTGTAACAGGGGAATGTCTATCAGCTCCTCTAACTTATACGCCATATCTGAGATTTTATTGAGCAAAATATTTGGCATTGCTGCCAGGAGCTTTGTTGTTTTTAATCTAAAGGATAAGATGCGGAACAAACCTGCTGGCATTATCAGTTATAAGACTATTGCTTTCCCTTATGCCAATACCGGCTGATTCCTGGCCCACAATCCAGCTGCCAATCAGGGGATATTGTCCATCAAAATCGGGAAGTGTGCACAATGCCTGGTAGATATAACCCTCCTCTCCGTATTCACCCGATGTTTCGGCAAGCATCTTCCCGTTGTTTATGAGCTGGATGTTTGCTCCTTCCCGAGAGAGGATTGGCTTTTTGGCAAAACTTGATCCTGCCAGCTCTTTGTCTGCTTCAAAATAGGACTCCAGCAGGTTATCATGGCCATAATTGAGTTTCCAAAGAATGGGCAGTATCGCTTTGCTGGAGAGAATCATCTTCCAGCTGGGTTCTATCCAGAAAGTTTTGGATCTGTCTTTCAGAATATTTTGGCCGAACTCTTCATGAACCAGCCACTCGTAAGGATACAACTTGAAAATATTCCTGATAATAGAATCTTCCAGATCCAGAAACTGAGGATAGGTTGTATCCCAGCCAATTTCATCCAGGTACAAAAATTTGGTCTCCAGGCCGGCCTGAATGGCACAGTCGCGCATGTACTCGGTGGTGGTCAGATCTTCGTCCGAATCCTTTGCAGTGGTGAAGTGAAGGAATCCCGGATGGAGATACTCTTTTAGGTAGCTCCAGTACGCAATAAGCTTCTCATGGATGGAGTTGAACTGATCGCGCCGGTCATCAAAATCCTGCAACCAATGCCACTGTACCACAGAAGACTCGAACAACAAGGTGGGAGTATCTGCATTGAACTCGAGGAGCTTTGGCTTTCCATTGTTAAATGCAAAATCAAACCGCCCATAAATGACAGGCAAATCGTTGTTCCAGCTATCTTCAATGTGTGGGATAAACCATTCGGGGATGTGAAAATAATGGTACAAATTGTTGTCAATCACATATTGAACAGCATTCAGCGAGAGTTCCCACAGATCGTTGGTTGCTTTCTCCAGGGTTTCAACCTCAGTCATAGAAAATTCATAATAGACCGATTCATCCCAATATGGAGATTCAAGGGTGTGAAAATTGAATCCCAACTCTTCCACTTTTTGCTGCCAGCCGCTCCGGGGAGTTATATTGTGTCTCTTCATGAGGCCGAACTTCTTACTGTACCACCAAATCCGCCTCTCACAGCGGTACTTTTGGCACCATTTGTCCCGATATTAGATCCTTTGTTGATAGCTCCGGAATAATAACCTGTACGGGCGAAGCCACTGCCCGGCCCCATTAGCCCATAGGGCCTGAATGCGTAGTAATAACCCAGGTATCCCAGTCCCATTCCGTGAGCCCTCGAATAATGCGCTGTTGTATCTGAACGCATGTAAACCGACCTTTCACGATCACTCTTCGAACTGCTGCATGCAGAGAAGACGGTGGCTACCAGAACCAGTTTTATGTATCCTGATTTCTTCATGGTCAATTACTTAACTGTGATGTAGAATTCATAATCCTTCTTTACATCGATTTGCCTGGTCACACCTTCAGTGGTTTCTGTTTCAGTTCTTAGAATGCCCAATGCGGGGATCGTGTCAATATGCACCGAGGCCTTGACCAGCATGTTTTTAACCCAAATCTTATGCGTTGTTTTAATTACATCGAGCTTATCGCCAATATGTTCCACACTCATGGTCGTTTCAATGGCCCCGTCTTTGGAGATTTCTTTGACCTTGTCTTCATTGTCATTGTTGCAGGAAGAAAGAAAAGGGAGAACTCCCATTGCAACAAAATAAAAAATTCTTTTGTCCATATTCTTTAATTTTTTGATCAAAAATCCACTATGGTATTAAACACCTTACAAAAAGCCGATGGAGAATACAAATTCCAGAGCATCTTGCATTTTTTGAAAGGTAAAGGTTTCAGGTTTTGAAAATATTGGCAACGAAAAAGATCTGTCCAACATAAAAATACTTTATCAAATTTAGTAAATATTTTATATCAAAACGAACTTTGTTATTTCCACCCCTCATTGGTCGGTAAGTCAATTCTTTCTGAAGGTCCACAATCGACACTCCCTTCCGAAAATAATATATTTTGGTACAACATGCTCTATGAAAGAGTTACTTAATGTCAACAATGGTCAAATACAATACCTTGTTGCAGGTAACAAAATACCCAATATTAGGTATTTCACGGATAGATTTTCCTCCGCACTTTTGCGGTGTTGGATAGGCAAAAAATTTTAGCAAATAATAAATATCTAAAAACAAACAAGTTATGTCAGAGCACATTTTAAAATTTGAAACCCTGCAGCTTCATGCGGGCCAGGAAGTCGATAAAACGACAAATTCGAGAGCAGTCCCTATCTATCAAACAACTTCTTACGTTTTCAACAATTCGGAACATGCCGCCAACCTTTTTGGATTGAAAGAGTTTGGGAATATTTACACCCGCCTCATGAATCCCACAACGGATGTGTTCGAAAAAAGAATCGCTGCCCTTGAGGGTGGTGTTGCTGCATTGGCAACTTCATCGGGACAGGCAGCCCAGTTCATTGCCCTGACCAATATTCTGCAAACAGGGGATAATTTCGTTTCAACATCCTTTGTCTATGGCGGCACCTATAATCAGTTCAAGGTCCAGTTCAAGCGTTTGGGGATCCAGGTGAAATTTGTGAACGGCGATGCTCCTGAAGATTTTGAAGCGGTTATCGATGAAAACACGAAAGCCATCTACCTAGAAACAATTGGAAATCCGGAATTTAATATACCTGATTTTGAGGCAATTGCAGCAGTTGCGAAAAAACACAACATCCCTTTGATTGTTGACAACACATTTGGTGCAGCAGGATACCTGTTCCGTCCGATTGAACATGGTGCAAATATTGTTGTAGAATCTGCGACAAAATGGATTGGCGGTCATGGTACAAGTATTGGCGGGGTCATTGTTGATGCCGGCAATTTCAATTGGGCCAATGGTAAGTTTCCACAATTTACCGAGCCTTCAGAAGGATATCATGGATTGATCTTTTGGGATGTTTTTGGGGCCAACGGACCATTCGGCAACATTGCTTTTATCATAAGGGCAAGAGTTGAAGGCCTCCGCGACTATGGCTCGGCATTAAGTCCTTTCAATGCCTTCTTGTTGCTTCAAGGCCTTGAGACGCTTTCGTTGAGAATAGAGCGGCACGTCAGCAACGCAAAAACCATAGCTGAGTGGCTTTCATCACACAAACAAGTTAAAAAGGTAAACTACCCCGGCTTACAAACAAGCCCTTATCATACGTTGGCGAAAAAATACTTAAAAGTTGGTTTCGGAGGGGTTTTGTCATTTCAAATCAAAGGAGGGACTGAGGCGGCCGACGAATTTATCAACAGCCTGACCTTGATCAGCCATCTTGCCAATGTTGGCGATGCAAAAACATTAATCATTCATCCGGCTTCTACAACTCACCAGCAACTATCTGAAAAAGAGCAGTTATCATCAGGTGTGGTTCCCGGACTCATCCGTCTTTCAGTTGGGATTGAACATGTGGAAGATATTATTTATGATCTCTCCCAGGCATTTGACAAGGTAAGACATTTATCATAAGACTTGGAAAATTTGTCCAAAGTTCTTGAAATTCATGAGAAGTATGGACTGGTAAGAAGTATCTTCAAGCCATTGACAAATAATGTTTGACTAAATGAAAAGGGTGGAAAACAGATTTCTGCCCTTTTTCTATCCCCAATGACCTTTTCATTTTTTATCTTTCGGCAAAAGATGTAGTTTTACTTTCAGTTTGTTAGATAATTAAATTAAGTATGCACGGAACCCATCATGTTGTTATCGCTGATTCTCAATATCTGGTTGTTGAAACGCTCAGAAATATGATTTTGGAGGAGGCAGGGTTTTCACTTACCGGCATCACAAGGTCAAAATCGGAATTACTCAACTTGCTGAGTGCTCATCCAAATACTTTGTTGATCACAGACATAGCTACAATTGACTACAGCAGCATAGATGACCTAAAAACCATCAAAGGGTTGTATCCTCTGATTAAAGTACTGGTTTTGACCAATGTGGTTAGCAAAAGTGAGTTTCTATGGTTGTCGAAAATCGGGATCAGGAATGTTGTTTACAAAAATGTGGACAAAGATGAGCTGTGGTCAGCTATTCAATCTACTTTAAAGGGGAAAAAATCCTATTCGGATGAAATATTGGACCTATACCTTGATCTGGGAGAGAGTAAATTCGTAACTGAAGAGTCCAAAACGTTGACCACCTCCGAAATTGAAATCGTAAGAATGATAGCCAATGGACTTACAACCAAGGAGATTGCTTTCAAACGAAATATTAGTAATCACACTGTAAGTACACACAGAAAAAATATATTTAAAAAAATTGGCGTCACAAATGCATCAGAATTAATTATTCATGCCATCAAAGCTGGTTGGATTGATAACATCGAATACTATATCTGAGTCAGAAAAGGACTTTTCGGGGTGGACTTATTTTTTAAAGATCGCGGATCATATGGAGTTCGCAACCGTAATGGCCACTGTTTCCCATGGGTGCGCACAAATAGGTAAAACCCAATTTCTCATAAATTTTCAATGCCAAACTTAACTCCGGCATCGACTCAAGGTAAATTCTTCTGAATCCAAACTCCCGGGCACTTTCCAAACATTTTTCGAGGATCGACCTTCCCACACCAATGCCTCGCGACTCCGGCATCAGATACATTTTCACCAGTTCGCAGGTATCATCCGGCAAACCTGAGGTCGGGAAAACCCCACCTCCTCCGACAATCCTGCCATCCATTTCAGCAACAAAATAGTGGGAACGATCTGCCCTGAAAACTTCATAAAGATGGTCTGTAGCTTCGTCAAAATAGACTGTTCCGGGATGATTCGCCCCAAACTCCACCAAAGTTTCCCGTACAATATTTGCCAGATATGTGTTGTCAGATTGTTCTATAGGGCGAATGATGATCATGGGACAATTCATGGTAAGATTGCAATACAATTTTAACTGTTTGATGTTAAATTTCCAACAAAAGAGTGATTTTCGGAAATAATACCTTGATAAGGGTATGCAAAATACTACTTAGCAGGTATTGCATGATCGTAGCCTGTACCTCATCTTTGTCAAAGTAAAACAACAGTAAATCATTTAAAATCAAATAAAATGGGACTCTTAAATTTTTCAATCAAAGGGGGAAATGAAAACCCTACCAAATTTGTAGCGAATGCCAGAAATTTTAAAGTTATCGTAGATGAGCCGGCAGCGCTGGGTGGTACAGACCACGGTCCAAATCCTGTAGAATATTTACTTGCAGGATATGCAGGATGTTTGAATGTAGTTGCCCATCTGGTAGCCAAAGAATTAGGAATTGAAATAAAAAAATTGGCCATCGAAGTCGATGGAGACCTCAATCCAGCCAAGTTCCTGGGGCAATCGAACGATGACAGGGCCGGATTCCAAAGTATTAATGTCAGCATCAATATTGATACTGACGCCGACCAGTTGTCGATCGATAAATGGTTGAAAGAGGTTGAAAATCGTTGCCCCATCAATGATAACTTAAGGAATACCACTCCCGTGAACGTGAAGGTTTCCACCTTTGAGGTTGCGGCTTAACGATTATATTTCGTTGTAAATGTGCTGAATCACCAATCCTGCCAGGGTAAATCCAAAAATGGCAGTAATGTGGGCGAGGGTCCCGTTGATAACGGCTTTCTGACTGCACCATTCGTGGTCGGCCAGGTCGGGGTCACCGGGACCTTTTGTTGCCTTCGGGCACAAACATTTGTCGGTTCCGCAGGAGGAACCGCTTCCGCTGTTCTCGAGGAGCTCCTCACTGAAAACACACATGAATTCTTTTGCCGGCAACTCCCCTTTCCGGATCATTTTCCTTATTTTGGCTGCCAGCGGACATCTGATTACCTTCCAAAATTCGGTTACCCTGATTTTTGTCGGGTCTAATTTAAGTGAAGCTCCCATGGAGGAGAAAAAAACGGCATTGGTTTTGGTAGCTTGCCTGATCAGATGTGTTTTGTTGCTGAGGCTATCAATGGCATCTATGATGAAATCGTATTTGTCGAGCTCAAAAAAATCGTGGTTATCCCTGTTGTAAATCTTTTGAATGGACAGAATTTGAGCGGCAGGGTTGATCTCCAAAAGCCTCTTTTTAAGCGCCTCGGTTTTTACTTCACCAACGGTATGTATTGTCGCATGCAATTGCCTGTTGATATTGGTCACGCAGATACGGTCAGAATCAACCAGCGTCAATCGTTGTATACCGCTTCTTACCAGACTCTCTGCACACCAGCTGCCTACACCGCCTATTCCAAAAATAATCACGTTTTTGGACATAACCCTTTCCAGCCGCTCTTTACCAAGAAGTAACTCCGTTCGCTGAAAAATCCCCCTATTAAAAGCCATCCTATCTAAAAAGATTTGACATTCAAATTATTGACTAAAAACCCAGCTATTTTTCAGGCCGAAATTACGAAAATCATATTTAGAAACTGTTTAAATTTTATTTTTGAATTCTGTTTGGTATAAATTTGCGAATTGCAAATTGAATCATAGCTAAATGTATAAAAAAGCTAACTTTACTTTGGAATGAAAAAGTATTATAAGTTAATTCAAGATTTCAGTATATGGCGTCTAAATCGCTTTAGTGAGCATAAGATATTGCTGTTGCTAAGTTTTGTTGTCGGTCTTGTTAGTGGATTTGCAGCAGTTCTTCTGAAGAATCTCATTCACATACTTGGCAAATTTCTAACACGCGATTTTACTACTTATGCTGAAAATTATCAATATCTGGCTTACCCAGGAATTGGCATTTTAATTACTGTGCTTTACGTAAGATTCTTTGTTAAAGATGATATCGGACATGGAATTACCAAAATTCTGAAATCAATTGCCAATAATAAAGGGTTGCTCCGAGTTCATAATATGTTTACCTCCATTATTTCAAGTACAATCACTATTGGTTTCGGGGGATCAGTTGGTGCGGAAGCTCCTGTTGTATTAACCGGTTCCTCGATTGGCTCCAATATCGCACGAACTTTTCATCTCAGTTATCGCTCGATGACTGTCCTGATTGGTTGTGGTGCAGCAGGTGCCATTGCAGGAATCTTCAAGGCACCATTGGCAGGTGTGTTATTTGCAATAGAGGTATTAATGCTCGATTTGACAATGGCCTCACTGCTTCCGCTTATGATTTCGGCTGCAACAGCAGCGTCATTGGCATTTTTTTTGATGGGGAATGCACATCATTTTGAATTTCAGATCATAAAGGAATTTAATCTCGCCAATATTCCTTGGTATATTGTTTTAGGGATCTTTTGTGGCCTTTTCTCTTTTCTTTTTACGAGAGGGAATATTTTTGTAGAGGGTAGTTTTAAGAAAATTCAAAATACCTATTTAAGGGTGATGATCGGCGGAATATTGCTGGGGATTATGGTTTTCCTATTCCCGTCACTATGGGGTGAAGGATATTTATCAATAGAACAAATCCTTACTGATGCGGGATCTAGCATTCTTAATAATTCACTTTTTGTTGAGTTTAAAGATGATCAATTAATCTTATTTGGTTTGGTACTCCTAATTATGTTGGTAAAAATTGTAGCAACGGCTGCAACAAACGGAGCTGGCGGTAGCGGAGGTATTTTTGCTCCAACTCTCTTTTTAGGCGGATTAGGCGGATTTTTTGTGTCATCTTTACTGAATTACGCCGGGAAAGAGGTCCCTGTCCGAAATTTTGCTTTAGCAGGAATGGCTGGAATGATGTCAGGGGTCATGCACGCACCAATGACGGCTATCTTTTTGATTGCTGAAATCACCGGAGGATTTGGATTACTCATCCCTTTAATGATCACAGCAGCAGTTGCTTTCCTAACCATAACACCACTTGAACCGCATTCCATCTATCATAAAAGACTCGCCCGGGATGGTGAACTAATTACGCACAACAAAGACAAGGCTGTACTTACTCTCCTAAAATTGAACAATCTAATAGAGACTGATCTCCTAACAGTCAGAATTGACAATACCCTTGGGGACTTGGTACAGATAATCTCCAAGTCAAAAAGAAACATTTTTCCAGTAATTGAAGGTGATAATAAATTTTGTGGTATAGTACTTCTTGACGATATTAGACCTGTCATGTTTGATGAAGAACGTTACAATGTTACACTTGTTAAAGATTTGATGGTCATGCCTCCGGCAATAATTTCACCTAATGAGAAGATGGAAAGCGTAATGCAAAAATTTCATGAAAGTGAGGCTTGGAATCTACCTGTAGTCAATAATCAGAAATATATCGGTTGTATCTCAAAATCAACCATTTTTAATGCCTATCGCACGGAATTAGTTCATTTCTCAGAAGAATAGTGCAATGCCTGTCAATAATTAAAACTGATCTTGCAAAATGTAGGTTAAAGCGCTCCCCCCTGTTCCTGTGCAATATGCCAGGTACTCCCGGAAATTCTCAAATATAAGATTAATCTATCACTCCTTTGGCAAATTTTTGCATTTTAATTCCTTTATACATATATTGGAAGGAATTACAATCATGATAAATGAATAACCTTAATTACGGTGTCATTGGCAATTGTCGGAGCGCTGCCCTTGTATCCGAGAAAGGAAGCATTGATTGGTGTTGTCTGCCTGATTTCGATTCACCATCGGTTTTCGCCAAAATTCTCGATAATGAAAGAGGTGGTTCGTTTAGTATCGTTGCAGACAGTGGCTACACAATAAATCAAAAGTATTTTTACAGGACAAATGTATTATGTACCCAATTTAGATCGGGACAAGATTCTTTTGAGGTAATTGATTTTATGCCCCGTTACAAAACAATCGACAATGACTATTTTGCCCCCTCAGAGATTTATCGTTATATCAGGCTCCTATCCGGAAAACCAACATTTAAGGTCAGCTATAATCCTTTACTTAACTATGCAAGGGACGAAGTCGCTCATGTAATACAGGAGAGCTATATCCGTACTTTCTCAAAAATTAATCCTAATGATTGCATCTATTTATATTCTAGTTTAATCCTCAATGATATTTTGGATGAAAAGGAAATTGAACTTAAAGACACCCAATTTCTACTTTTGTCTTACAATCAAAAGTTAATCGATATAGATATAAACCGTGTCTATCTTGAATACCAGCGGACCAAGGTATATTGGTTAAACTTATCTAACCGCACAAAGAAATACCAAAAATATACCGAGGAAATAATCAGAAGCGTGTTGGTACTTAAATTAATGACATTTCAGTCTTCAGGTGCAATTTTAGCTGCTTTAACAACCAGTATTCCTGAATCAATCGGAGAAGTGCGTAATTGGGACTATCGTTTTTGTTGGTTACGCGATGCGTCCATGTCAGTAGATACGCTGATTAAAATGGGCCATTACAAATCGGCACAAGGATTTTTAGGCTATATTAAGAGAATTCTTCAGTCAAAACACGATTCATTCCAGATCATGTATGGAATCAGAGGAGAACGGGCTCTTAACGAAGCAGACTTGCCCCACTTTTCCGGCTATAGTAAATCGAAGCCGGTAAGAATTGGAAATGCAGCCTATTCTCAACGGCAAAATGATGTGTTTGGTTACCTATTGAATGTTATCTACCAATATTACGTGTTTTTCCCCGGTACTCTAGATGAAATTGAAGAAATGTGGGAAACGGTTCGTAATATTACCCGTACCGTTTCTTCTCAATGGGAAAAACCAGATAAAGGAATCTGGGAAATACGAGACGGGGAAAAACACTTTGTCTTCTCTAAAGTAATGAGTTGGGTTGCGATGGACAGAGCTACGAAAATTGCAGGTTTCCTGAATAAAAAGTACTATGCTGAAGTTTGGCAAGGCATCGCAAATAACATTAAAGAGGATGTCTTAAATAACGGATGGAAGGAGGATTT
>Ga0172379_10005429_pt1 | contig 17854 bp, 18 predicted proteins | sample GrowelOW334metaG_FD_119756 | JGI IMG/M metagenome (GOLD analysis project Ga0172379, IMG submission 119756) | Groundwater microbial communities from an aquifer near a municipal landfill in Southern Ontario, Canada - Groundwater well OW334 metaG | ecosystem: Environmental > Aquatic > Deep... | reverse complement strand
CGAATATGCTGAATACTTTTTCTATCTGCTGTCCTCCCGCTTCTCCCAGTGCCGCAAGTACGTCAGCCGGAGTCACCCCATCCTCTCCGCTTGCGACAGCGAACTTGAAAGCCGTGGAGACGATATCGTTGAGAAGGATATTATTATCCACGGGAACTCCCGAGTCCTTCTGGGCGATGAGGTCCCTTAATTTCTGATCGAATTCTTCAGGTGCGACGCCAATCCTCGTCATTGCGCGCTTGATGCCCTTGAAATCCATTATTCTTTTAGCTGCCTCCAATCCGAGGTCCGTCCCCTTCAGCTTTGACGCCTGAAAGGAAGACACTAATATCTCCTCCGTCTTCGGGGTCAGATAATCGGCGATATTAACTTTAGTTCCTTCTTTTATCCTCTTTATCGATCTTCTCGATGAACCTCTGTGTTTTAATCTGTCTATCACGAAAATAGAGAGCGCTATTCCGGCATAACTGACAGGTTCCGAATCGGAGAAAAGAAAAACTCCGGCGGCCACGACGGTGAGTATGAATGTGGTCGCGATGATGATCCGGGAAAAAACCCTCCCCGGAACGCTCATCTCGAAATACCGATTCTTAAAAAATGTTTCGTGCATCGATTCCTATTATTTTTAATGATATATAAAGAGGTATTATCGCCCAGACGATATAAAGGGCCGCGGCAAGAGCTATTATTACCGCATACACCGCGCTTCCCGTCACCACCTTGAAGGAGCGCAGAAGAAAACCCAAGACATATCCTATGGGACTCCTGTCCTGATACAGAGGATTGAATATGTTCTGAAGACTGACCCTCACCGAAAAAGACCGGTCCAGACTTCTCATAAAGGAAATCGTGGCTTTCACAAAAAAACGGAAGCCGCCGGCATACCAGTGGACTATGACGTCTGATACGGAGCGAAAAAGCTTTCCGACAAGATATATCGGCATACCTTGATTATATGCCGTAAGGCGCCCGCCCGACCAGCGATCCCGCCGACTAGAATATCGCCCCTCTCTCCTTCTTAAGAATATCTATATCTCTCTTACGCATGCCGGATATCGCCTTCGCCCAATCATCACGTTTCAAGGCCTCTCCTATATGCTCTCCTCCTATGAAATGAGGCATGACCACATAATCCGCCCCCATCTTATAAAGCTCCACTCCCTCCCACTCGCTGTCAGCGGTGACTATTATCTTGGCCTTCTTATTGGACCTTCGTACTGTCTTTATTACCGATGCATTATCCTCAACTGAAGAAGCAGTTGATATTATGAGTTTTGCCCGATTCACCCCTGCGTTATCCTGGACCTCTTCGTCGGCGCCATCGCCCTGATATACGGATATTCCTCTTCTCGCAAGATCCTTCACTATATGGGGATCGAAATCTATCACCGAGAACTTCTTCGAAGATTTTTCCAATCCTTTTATCATCCCTTGTCCGAGTCTGTGTGCTCCTATCACCACCACGTGGTCCTTCAGGATCTCTTCATCTTCCGCTTTCTTTTTTCCGGATTTTTTCTTGAATTCAAGCAAGCTGAGCGGCTTTTTGAATATCTTATAGGCTGCGTCACTGTTCATTATGAGATACGAGGAAAAAACTATGGTGATTATCCCCACTAAGGTCACTAAGTTTACTTGTGAAGAAGAAAGATGCCCCAGTGATCCGCCTCTCGCGGCTATCACTAAGCTGAACTCGGATATCTGGGCGGTGGTGATCCCCACAAGAAAAGCCGTCTTCCCCGTATAACCCAAGGAATTCATGACGATTATGGTGATGATCGGATTGATGATGACTACGAACGCCGACATGATGAGCGCCGGAACTATCACTTCGGCGATACCTCCTCCGACCGCCATGCGTGATCCGAGTATCACGAAGAACAGGACTATGAAGAAATCCCTGAGCCATCGGATCTTATTTGAAACCTCATAATGTTCCGCCGATCGGGCAAGCGCCAGTCCGGCCAAAAAACCGCCGGCCTCCACGCCGAGACCCACCTGCTTTGTGGCTACAAGCGCCGCCACTCCTATTCCCCAAGCTATACTGAAAAGGAAGATCGTCTCTCCTTTTGTCCCGATGAAATCGAGAACCTTGGGCATTATTCGGGAGATGATGAGCGTTCCCGCAAGAAGCAATGCTCCCTTGCCCATGGTTACCGCGAAATCCGCCGCTATGTTATTGATCGCTCCTCCTTGACCTAAGCCCTCGAGGAAGATGATCATAAGTATCGCTATGAAATCCTCAAGCAGCATTATTCCCACCACTATCCGTCCGTAAAGACTTGATAGGTCCTTCTTTTCCGAAAGAAGCTTGATGGCGATGATCGTCGAAGAAAAGGAGAAAGCGAAAGAAAGATATATCGAAGTTATCACTCCGAAATGAAGGAGCTGAAGTATCCCGAATCCTAAAGCGATCGAAGCGACACTCTGCAGAACTCCTATGATTATTATGTGCCAGCCCAACTGCTTTATCTTATCGAAATTCATTTCGAGTCCGACAAGGAAAAGAAGCAACGCCACCCCTATCGAAGCGAGTGAATTCATGAGCTCCACCGATCCCGCATTAAGATGTCCGGCAAGGGCGAGTATGAAGCCGGCGACGATATATCCGAGGATCGAAGGTTGCTTCGCCCAGATCGCGATTATTCCGAGAACTGAAGCAAGAGAAAGAATGATCGCGAGTTCATTGAAGAGCATTAAGAAAATTATAAATTCATTTCGATAAATAATGAAATTAATTTCATATTTTTCAGACACAATACAGAACAAAACAAGCTTTTTTGAATAACGCGATATAAAAACTTTCATATCGCGTAGCGAGACGAGGCGAATACAAACGAAGGTGTACATCGAAGCGAAGCGGGTACTCCGAGCGCGTATTCGCCTGTCGCAGTAGCGATATGAAAGTTTTTTGTGCTCTCGGGGGGAATCTCACTGCTCGCTTCTCGTAATACTCGAAGCTCCGCTTTAGGAACCCTCGGTTCCTAACGACCATTCGGTCTATTCTCCTACACGGGAGGGGCGACTCCTCGCCCCTCCCGACCCCTCCCCCGTTCGAATCCTCTCGGAAAAAAGCACAAATATAAGAGAGCCCTTTAAAGGGCTCTCTTATATTTGTGCTCTCGAGAGGATTCGAACCTCTATGACAAGCTTCGGAAGCCTGCATCCTATCCATTGAATGACGAGAGCCGTCATCGGGCTGCGATTTTCACGCTTCTCATATTTTGCCTCCGTTTCGGAGGGAAAATCCTCACGCTTCTACGAACCGATGAACACCACCACCTCATAGACCATCGCCGCCAGAAACACCGAAACCAATATAAAGTCATATGGCCTCCTCCGTAAAGTGGCGGCCCTCCTCATCATGATGACGATTATACTCTCCAAAGCCAGGAATATTCCCCCTACGAATCCGATGAGAAAAATGAAATTATTGAATCCCGAGAAATAAAGCACCGCCGGCAGAATGATCGAAACAGCGAGAGCGATCACGTGCTTCATTCCTATGTCTTTTTCCAATATTCCCCGAAGTTCCATTCCTAAGAAAACATACGAGGTTATTATGGCGCAAAATCCGAGGACTCCCACCGCGCACAGAAAGAAAAAAGGCAGATGAGCGAGACCGGAAACCGCGTCAGCTGTGACCCCCTGGGGAGAAAGAACGGTTATTCCGAAAACAAAAGCGCCGTAAACAAAAGCGGGTATTATCGTCCCCAAAGCGATCGACTTTATGAAATTCTTTCGGCCATATTTCCTCTCGATGAAATACTCTTTCATTGAAGATATCGCCGAACGCCCCGAAAGGGAGAAGAGTATCGGAGCCAGAGGCAAAAATATACCCGACAAATCAGTCGGCTTCAGAACCAGAATATTTCTGTCCCCGAACATTATTCCGAAGATCATGATGGCGAATGTTATCGCGACTATCCCGAGAAAAAACATCGTATCAAGTCCCGCAAATTTTCTGATTCCGACCGCGATCATAACGCTTCCGAATATCCAGAACGTGAGGGCCGCTATGAATGTCGGGACTCCGGGAAAAATAAGGCCTATGAAACTAGCTGAAAGGGTGAGATATATCGCAAGCGTCATGATTATCCCTCCTATTACGGCGGCTCCTCCTACGAATCCCCCTTTCTTACCCAGATACTTTTCGGCATATCCGGCGAATCTGTGACCCTCCCCTCCGGCTTCGATAACCTCAGCATATGACCGATGAATCTCTATCGCCACAAGCACCATAAGGATCAGATATATCGTTCCGACGACGACTCCCGATCTCGCAAAAACATAAGGCAAAGAAAACATCCCTGCTCCGATTATGAGAGAGGCCATCATGAACGCGGGAGCCAATATCTGATCTATCAGTTTTTTCATCTTGGAGATTAAACATCCGCCTCCATCTCCGCCGATTGGCGAATGATGGGCGGCGGATGATTGCTTACTTATAGGACTATTCCAGCTCTATCTTATTTTCCGACTCGATCATCTTGATCCTTTTCAATACCTCCTCGACTATCTGCTTCGGATCGGATCCGAAAAATATCTTATCCTTCATCTCATCTCCTCTATGGGACTTCTCTATCAGCATCTTAAAGACCTCATCGGTCTCCCACTCTCCTTCCACGATACCGATGGGCTTCTTATCCTCAAAAGCGATCGTGAACTCGTTCATCGTTCCCATTCTTCCGCATCCGCAGATGACGGCATCCGCCATTCTGGTAAGAAGAAGATTTCTTCCTGAATACCCGTGCCCCGTATACATGATTATATCGTGATAATCGATGGGTAATTTATAATCGAGAACATGTTCGGTCTTGGATGAAGCCGGCGACACTCCGACCACTATTCCTCCCTCCTCCTTAGCTCCCTTCGCCGCCCAATAAGGAAATCCTGTCGTGGCTCCGTCGACAAGCACCGCGCCCTGACGGACTATCTCCCTCCCCAATTCTCTCGCTATCTCAAAGGCCGCATCTCCGCAATTCCCGGTTTCAGCCGCTCCGGAAACACATATTTTGTATTTAGGATAATTATTTTCCATGATCTTATTCCTGAATTATACACCACAGCCCATAAGGCGATAAGCCATATACGCAAAGACCCCTTCATTTAAAGGGGTCTTATATGCGCTAAAGGTCTACAGCCATATTGTCGGTCGGAACTATCGTATCTATCGCAAGTTCATCTTTAACTTTTGATTGGAATACCGACGTCGCCTCCTCCTCGCTCTGGACCAGGAACAGCTTCTTGAGACTTCTTCTCATCGGCCTCAGCCAATCCAGAAGCTTAGCCTGATCGGCATGAGCCGAATATCCCCCGATAGACTTGATGTTACATCTGACGGCGACATCATCTCCGAATATGCGGACCATCTTTTCTCCGCTCATTATTCTCCTTCCCAGCGAATAGGGAGACTGATAACTGATGAAGAGAAGAGTGGATTTCGGATCCGATATATATCTGTACTCGTGATGGATCATTCTTCCTCCCTGGGACATTCCCGATCCTGCGATGATTATCTTGGGATTCGGAACATTGTTTATCTCCTTCGACTGCTCCGTCGTCAGTGTGAACTTCAGTCCCGGAAAATTGAATATCTCATCCCCTTCCTTGAATAGCTTCAGCGCATCGGGATCGAAGTAGTCGGGATCATCGGAATACTTCTTATATATGGCGACCAGCTTTATCGCTAAGGGACTGTCGATGAAGATCGGTATCCTCGGTATCCTGTGATTCTCCACAAGTTCATTTATCTCATAGAGAAGCTCCTGCGTTCGCTCCATGGCGAATGCGGGTATCATCAGCACTCCTCCGTCGGAAACCGTTTCCTCTATCGCATCCTCCAGTTTACCCTTTCTGTCAGCGGTAGGCTCATGGAGCTTATCTCCGTAAAGAGACTCCATCACCGCATAATCGGCGTCATCTATGACCTCCGTATCTTTTACGAGAGGCGTAGCGACATTACCGAGGTCTCCTGAGAATACTATCGTTTTCACCTCATGAGTTATCTCGTCCTTCGCTGATATTTTTATGAAACTTGATCCGAGGATATGTCCGGCATCGAAGAACTCTATATCGAACTCGTTTATCCTGAGCTTTGCGTGATATTTCACCCCTTCCCAGAGGTTCATCGCCTCTTTGACGTCGTGCAGGGTATATAAAGGCGCGCGTCCTTTCTCCTCCGCGTCCCTTTCCAATAGACCTTGGGAATCTATCAGAAGCTCCTCGGCAAAATCCATGGTCGGATGAGTGGAATATATTCTGCCCCTGAAACCGCTCTTATATAGGAAAGGGATCCTTCCCGTATGATCTATATGGGCGTGGGTGATGAGAAGAGCCTTTACCTCAGCCGGGTCATAAGGAAAAGACTCGTAGTTCGCGAGCTCTTCTTTATTGGATCCCTGCGTCATTCCGCAGTCTATGAGGATCTTCGTCGTTTCCCCCTTCGCGTTCGGATTACCCTCAAGAAGATAATTGGCTCCCGTGACGGAAAGCGCTCCTCCGTAAAAATGCAGCTTCATATTATTTACTCAAATCTTTCTTCTGCCACATGAGTCGCTATCTCCGACTTAATAGCCTGAACATGGGCTTCGAGATCCTCCTTCATCGCTATCCACAAAGCCTGACAACCGGCACAACCCTCCGCATTGGCGATATAATCATCCATTCTCCAGAGCGCATCCGACGACTCCGAAAGCTGATGAATAAGATCGTGATTATGGTCTTTTAACATATGTTCAAATTATAGCAGGAAGACGATCTCAATTATCTGCCTATTGACAATATATAGATAATATGGCACACTACACTTAGCATTTTTTAATAAAAACATATCAAAAGAGGAGGAGTTTCTTGTGAAAAAACAAAGGATAAGCTTTTTAAAGGCCCTGATCGGTATGTTCCGATCGAAAACAGACGAGGAGTTCGAATTCTATATGGATCTTTTCTTCCGCATGGGAGACAAGATACTGATGTCGGTCCTCGGTCTGGTCAGTTTCTTATTCTTCATATCCGGATTCTTTTTTCTGTCGAGCCCGCTCGATATGCTTACAAGATTCGGACTCGGTGGTCTCATAACGGTTTTCTGTCTTATATCTCTTATAAAGATGAATACCAAATTGAGACTCGTCGATATCCTGGCTGTGATCTGCATAATATTGCTGGGAAAATCTGACAAACCGTCAACGAAATGATCGCGGATGATGATTCGGAAGGAGTGAAGTAAATTGGAGAAAAAGATATCTCGATTCAAAGTGATTGTTACGGAACCGGGGGGAAGAAGTTCGATAGAATTAGTGACTTGGGCATTTGATGCTTCAAATGCCTGCGAGGTTTCTAAGCGGGCCTACAACAAAAGAAACAACAGAGAATTTTGGGCTTATCTTGAAACCAAAGCTTCACCCTCCCCTATAGTTAAAGAAGGAGAAACAGTTCCCGAAGATAACAAATGTCATGTTTTCTACAAAGGAACGCTGTGGCGCATCTCCTGACAACCGCTCCCTTTTCCTCAGGAAAAGGGAGCTTTTATTTTCCGGAATCCTGTGCTTTTATGGTGGCAAAGATCTTTTAGAAAGGAGGACCATTATGCTGACATTTGTTCCCCAACCTCAAATGCCGGACCACCATAAAAATGGCCTGAATAAAGCAAAGTCGGTGATCTCAAAACTGAAGCAGAACTTCGCCCTGATAATGATCTTTTCCAGACTGAAGATCATCATCAGAAAGAGAACCCCGTCATATCGGAAAAACGAGTTAGGCGCGACGGAAGAGTTTTATCCCGAGCTATCACTGTTCGCGAACGGACTCCGTCTCCATTTTAAATGCGAAGATGAGTCCGGGATCGCTTATCCCGATTTCTTCAGCGAAAGAACGATCAAGACACTTATGATCGCATTCTCTTACCCGGAAGAATTCGATATTCTTGCTGAAAGTTCGAAGAACCGATGGAAGATCGGCGTTCTGTCGAAAATAATTTAATCCCCCGTTTAAAATCAGGGGGATTTTTGTTGATGAATTACAAGAATAGTAAAAGCCTTCCTATTCTCTATAAAAGAAATTCAAGCTCTGCTTGAATTACAAAAGCGGGGAAAAATCATCAGATTTTTCCCCGCCCATCCTCCTCCCCTAATATGACAGAAGTGTATTCCTTTTCAGAGTCGACTTATTCTTTTAAGGAAGCTCTCGGAGAAGTAGCGAGCTTGGTATCCGAAGGATTCGCTGCTTCGAGAGCGCAGGCGGGCGTTCGCCGCTGGAGCGAATGAACCGCCGGTTCCGAAAAAGAATAAGTCGACTCTGTTAATTACCTCCCCTTTCTCTTATCGCCCTCTCCGCCACCTCCTTTTCACTCCATGCCAATTTCCTTCCTCCTGACATATGTATATATTTTTCACTCCCCTTCCCTGTCATGACGACGACATCTCCTTCTCCCGCTAAAGCCATCGCCTTATCTATCGCCTCTTCTCTGTCGAGTATTTTATATACCGACTTCTCGGGATCAATGATGCCGGAGACGACTTCATCTATTATCGTCATCGGATCTTCATCATAAGGATCTTCATTGGTCACTATTATCTCATCACAATATTTTCCGGCCGCTTCACCCATCTTTGGTCTCTTCCATTTATCTCTGCCTCCTCCGGCCGATCCGAGAACACATATCAGTTTTCTGCCTTCCTCCGACGGACCGGACTCATCCGCCGTCGGATGGACCTTTCTGACATTCACTTCTAGAAGCAAGAATTTATAGACCTCCTCCAGGGAATCAGGCGTGTGAGCGTAGTCCACCACTACTTTGAAAGGCTTCTCCTGAACTATCTCCATTCTTCCCGCAAGGCCGGGAAACTCCTGAAGCGCTTTTCCGATAACATCCTCAGAAACTCCGAGAGCGCGCCCCACTTCCTCGGCAGCGGCATAATTAGCCTTCAAAAAAGTTCCTCTGAAAAAATGCTTCTCGTTGCCCCCTGCTGCCTCGGCGAATCTGTCGCAGTTCTCATCATCGCGATTTATAAAGAACATCCTTCGGGACTTGAGAGAATCGGCCACATATCTGAAAAATGAAAGTTTGGCTTCTCGATAATTTTCAAATCCTCCATGAGACTCAATATGCTCAGGATGAAGATTGGTGAATACGGCACCGTCCCATTCGATCGCTTCATGTATATGTCTGACCACTCCCTGAGAAGTCACTTCTATCACCGCATATTTACACCCCTTCGCAAGCGCTTCCGCAAGGATCTTCTGTATCCTTCCTCTGCCATACATGGTATTCGGAGTCGGATTAGGCCTCTCCTCTCCGGCGATCTTATAGTGAGCTGACGAGATTATGACCGTCTTCTTTCCCGCCGCTTCGAGAACCGATCCTATGAGCTCCACCGTCATCGATTTACCCTTCGTCCCCGTCACGCCGATGACCGTCATCTTATGTGAAGGATTGCCGTAAAAAACGGCGCTTAACCTGGCTATCGAATATCGGAATATATCTTTTAATTTATTCATCTTTTTTATTTTTATTCCGCCGATTGATGGAACTTTATCATTTCCAACAAGCGAAGCGATTCTACTCCGCCATCCGTCTACCGACGGAGGCGGATCCCGCAACTCCAACTTCCCGTTACCTCATCTTCTTCATGGCGTCCTTCAGTCTCTCCCCCGTCGTCTTGAGGTCCGGATCGATCTTCTTCATCGCTTCCTTTATATTCTCGCGTCTGTATCCGAGCTTCAGGAGAGCATCATAGACATCATCGTCCCAGTCGGTTGATTTTTCCGAAGACGGACCGACTTTTTCTCTGAGTTCCACTATGATCCTCTCGGCCGTCTTTTTTCCTATACCGAAAGACTTGGTGAGAATGTCAGCCTTTCCGTCCGCGATGCCGCTTCTTATCTGATCCGTCGGACCTAGAGCTAATATCGCCATTGCGGCTCTGGGACCGACTCCCGAAACGGTGTTCAGCAGATCGAATAATGTTTTTTCATCATCTTCCAGAAAACCGAAAAGCTCCATCGCGTCTTCTCGTACGAAGAGTCTCACGAGAATTTTTACATCACTCCCGACAGAAAGCTTCGCGAGAGAGGATTTTGACATATAAGCCGTATACCCTTCTCCTCCGGACGTTTCTATCGCCACGTTATTTTCCTCCACTGACGCTATCTTGCCTTTCAAGCTGTAGAACATATACTTAAATTAATTATACGATGAATAAAGAGGACTTGGAAAAATACGGAGAAGCTCTGCTTTCTCTCGAAAAAAGACTTGAGGAGGAACTGAAGGAAATTCCCGACGTCCCCGATTACGGGGAGGGCCACGCTGACCCTACGGGTGAAGAGGCCGACGAGGCGGTTGCGGCTGATGAATCGGCCGGAATAAAGGACGAGATTCGCTCCCGTCTCGATGATGTGCGCTTTGCCATGGATAAGATCAAGCAGGGAGGATACGGAGTCTGCGGTAATTGCGGAGAACCCATTGAAAAAGAGATCCTGAATATCGTACCCGAATCCAGACTTTGTAAAATCTGTAAAAAAGACATACTGGCCTGATGTCGCGCGATCTCGCAAGGCTTCACTCTGCTGAACTTGAGGGAATCGACGCTAAGCTGATAACTATTGAGGTCGACGTAAGCGTCGGCCTTCATTGTTTTGCGATCGTAGGATTAGCCGATAAAGCAGTTTCCGAAGCTAAGGAGCGCGTTAACTCCGCTCTTAAAAATACCGGTATCCGCCCTCCCGCCCAGGAGAACAGACGGATAACGGTCAATCTCGCTCCCGCCGACATCCAAAAAGCAGGATCACAGTATGATCTCGCTATTGCCGTAGGCTACTTGGTCGCCGCCGGCCTCTCATCTGCCGATAATTTAAACAATAAGATCTTTCTCGGAGAACTGGCTCTCGACGGATCATTGCGTCCCGTTCGCGGAGCCTTGAATATCGCCCATATGGCGCGGCGCATGGGAGTATCTGAGTTGATACTGCCGGCGGAAAACGCGCGGGAAGCTTCTTTAGTTAAAGATATCTCGGTTTTTCCCGCTAAAAGTCTGGCCGAAGTTCTGAATCACCTGGAAGACAGAGGTCGGATCTCTCCGGTTTCTTCCGGAGAGTTCGAGGATCTGAATGATCACTCCGATGGTTTTGATATTTCCGACATTAAAGGTCAGGAATCGGCCAAACGCGCCCTGCTGATAGCCGCGGCCGGCGGTCACAATCTTCTTATGGTCGGACCTCCGGGATCGGGCAAGACCGCCCTCGCTAAATCCTTCACGTCCATCCTTCCTCCTCTCACCCTTGATGAATCCATAGAAACTTCAAAAAACTGGTCGGCAGCCGGAATGTTGTCAGCTGAGAATCCCTATCTCACCCGCCGCCCGTTCCGTGAACCCCACCATACGGCTTCTCTCGCCTCGATCGTCGGAGGAGGAACTAATCCCCGCCCGGGAGAGATCAGTCTCGCCCATCGGGGAGTTCTTTTTATGGACGAGTTCCCTGAATTTCATCGGGATGTGCTCGAATCACTGCGTCAGCCTCTGGAGTCGGGAAATATCTCCATCTCAAGAGCTAAGAATAATCTGATCTTTCCCGCCAGATTTCAGCTCATCGCCGCCATGAACCCCTGTCCTTGCGGATTCTACGGGGATCCCGACAACGAATGCCGCTGTTCCTCCGGAGAGATATTCCGTTACCAGAAGAAGTTATCCGGTCCTCTTCTTGATCGCATCGATATTCAGATATCCGTTCCTCGCGTAAAAGTTAACGAACTCCGTTCGACCGCAAGGTCAGAAGAAAGCACCAGATTCAGGGAGCTGTCCTCCGCCGCCCGACTGATTCAAAGAGAAAGACACGCAAGGATCGGACTGAAGGCTCTCTCTGTGAGCGATCTCAGCTCCCGCGAATGCGACGATACTCTTGTTCTCACGCTCGATGCCGATGAATTCCTGAAAAAAATATTTGATCGATCCCCCTTATCCGCCCGAGGATATTATCGGCTGCTGAAAGTGGGAAGAACCATCGCCGATCTCGACGGGTCGGAAGTGATCGACAGCCCTCATCTCGCCGAAGCGTTCCAATACAGGATAAGAAACGGATAAATATAAAAACCGCGATTTAATAAATCGCGGTTTTTGATTGCTTCCGGATCTCATATCCTTTTTTCTGCTATCGCAGTTAAATGGACATGGATATTTTAAATAATTTTAATCAGGTCCTTATGATTAAAGCGGCTCCGGAATATTCATTACTTAACAGAAAGATCTGCCTGATATTTCTTATAATAGATTTATTCGGTCTCTCTGACACAGGGAGAATTACTCGGCAGACCGCTTCTTCCGGCGCTCGCGATCAGGTCTCCTTTTGATACGAGTTCTCCGACATCCTTATGAATATCTCCCAGATGAAGATATGTCGTTATCTTTGTCCCTTCTATGGATAGATAGCTGCCGCGACCTTCATTCCATCCGTCCTTTCCCATCTCCACGACAAGACCTCCTTCGAGGGCAATGATCGGAGCGCCGCAAGCTTCCTCCTTGTTTGAAAGACCTCCCTCTTTTAAAGAAGGGGTAACCTCGTCGGCCTTGGTATAATATCCGTCTTTTTCCTCGAAAATCTCCGTTTTAGCGAAGGTTTTCGGGGTCTTTCCATCGGTCATAAAAGTAGCTATAAGACCGAAAAGCGCCAGTGATAACATGGCGCTTGATAGAATGGCAAAATATCGATTTTTACAGGATACTGTACTAATGTCCGCTATCCTACCACACGATCTGAACCCCAAGCAACTCGAAGCCGCCACCCATCCTGGCGGCCCTATTCTTATCACTGCCGGAGCCGGCTCGGGTAAAACCAAGACCCTCACGAGCCGTCTCTTATATCTTATAGGTGAAGGCATCAAGCCGGAGTCCATCATCGCCATCACTTTCACTAATAAGGCCGCTGCCGAAATGAAGGAGCGCGCCGAGAAGCTTATCTCTTCGATGTCCGATGCTCCCACCTCCCCTTTTATCGGAACTTTTCACTCTTTCGGAGCGAGGATACTGAGAAGCGAAGCTCGTCTGGTCGGTCGCACCCCCGGATTCACTGTTTTTGATGAAGACGACTCGGTCCGCCTCATCAAGAAGATCCTTAAACAGGAAGGATTGGATCTCAAAAAATATCCTTATCAGGTGATCCGTCACAAGATATCAAAAGTTAAAAACGAACTCGTCGAACCTGAGAGTGATGATGAAGAGATGTTTCCGCGCCTTTTCAGTCTTTATGAAGAAGGATTAAAAGCGCAGAATTCCTTCGACTTCGACGATCTGATACAGAAGCCCGTCTCAATATTCCTGTCGAACAGACAGACTCTCGATAAATATAAAAATCGTTTCAATCATGTTCTGGTCGATGAGTATCAGGACATCAATACCGTTCAATATCGGTTGATAAGATTATTGGCGGAGGAACATCGCAACCTGAGCGTCGTGGGCGATGACCATCAGAGCATCTACGGATTCCGCTGGTCCGACTTCAGAAACTTTCTGAATTTCGAAAAGGACTGGCCGGAAGCGAAGATCGTCGTTCTCGATCAGAATTATCGGTCGACGAAAACCATCGTGAACGCCGCCTCAGCCGTCATCGGTAATAACAAGTTTCAGCGTCCGAAAACTCTCTGGACCGATAACGACGAAGGTAAACCCATTAAAGTTTCCGGATTTGAGACACCCGAAAGCGAAGCCGAGTGGATATCGGGCTCGATCAGGGGAACAGATACTGTAAATACCGCTGTTCTCTATCGCACCAACGCCCAATCACGACCCATCGAACAGGCGCTTATTATGAACCGTGTTCCTTATATGATCTTCGGCGGACTGCGCTTCTATGACCGCAAGGAGATCAAGGATATCGTCGCCGCTCTTCGCGTCGCCTATAATCCGCTCGACGAGATGAGTAAGGATCGCCTGCTCAAAGAATTCCGCAAGGCCAAGATCCGCCCCGTGATCGCGGAACTCCCTCATATGGGAGAGATCTGTTCCCCCGTGGAACTCATCGGATATATCCTTAAAGAAACTGACTACCTAGCTTATCTGAAGGTCGACTTCAAGAACGCCGAAGAAAGGATGGAAAATATCAGCGAACTTATTTCCTATGCCGGAAACTTCACCGTTCTCGGCGAATTCATCGAACGCATCTCTCTTCTTCAGTCGACGGATCAGCCGAGAGGCGAGGAGGACAAGGCCGTCCGCCTGATGACCGTTCATATGGCGAAAGGATTGGAATTCGACAACGTCTTCATCGCCGGAGTTTCGGACGGCATCCTTCCCCATGAAAGATCTCTCTTTAAGAATGCCGACCTCGAAGAAGAAAGAAGACTTATGTATGTCGCGATGACAAGAGCCAGAAAAAATCTCTCCATGAGCTTCTATCGGGCCGCTTCCCGCTTCCTCTATGAAATGCCTCCAGAACTTGTTGAATTCTCGGACTTTAAGTTCGGAGACGAAGATACTATATACTTGGACTGATATGGGATTAAACGCTAAAAAATCACTCGGTCAGAATTTTCTGACCGATAAGAATATTCTCCATCGCATCGCTTCCCTTCTTGAGATAAACTCCGACGACAAGGTTGTGGAGATCGGACCGGGACATGGAGAACTGACGGAAGAAATACTTGGAAGCAATCCGAAGTCTCTGTCCGTCATCGAAAAAGATTCCGACCTTTGGCAAATTCTGACCGATAAATTCAGTGATAATAAGGCATTTTCCCTGGAAAAAGGCGACGCTTTGGAATTATTGCCTAAGATCGCTCCCAAAAAAGGCGACTGGAAAATAGCAGGCAATATTCCTTATTACATCACCGGACACCTCTTCCGTATCATCGGAGACCTGGATAATCCCCCTTCCCTTTCTGTATTTACAACCCAAAGAGAAGTTACCGAACGCGCCTGCAGTCTGCCCCCCGAGATGAATCTGCTCGCCGCCTCGCTGGGAATTTGGGCGAAGGCCGAGATGGCCGGCATCATAAAAAAAGGGTCCTTCCGGCCTGTTCCGAAAGTTGATTCGGCGATCATCGTACTCAGAAAAAAAGACACCGCTCCGAAAGATAAAGAACCCTATTACGAGATGATGAGAATTATTTTCAAGCAGCCCCGTAAAACCGTTCTTAATAATCTTTCCGCGGCACTGGGCAAAGATAAAGCCCTCTCTCTCCTTGATCTCGCGGACATCGACCCGTCCCTCAGACCTCAAAATCTGTCAGTTGAAGATATTATCCGCCTGTTAAAGTAGAAAATATCTTACTTATCGGATTATTTTTTCCGGTCAAAATATCACCTTCTGTCCCTAAAATAAAAACCTCTCACGAGGTTTTTATTTTTCCGTTTGACTACCTATATATATAAAGTGAATTTTCCGTTCTTATTTGATATTATCTAAGTATCATGTTCCGGAAAATAATCAGCGCAATTCTCGCAATATCAATCATTTGGATCAGTATCCCTTCCGTTGCTCTCGCCGGAACGCCGACCCCGACACCGACACCTACTCCGGCACCGGCGCCCACCCCTGCCCCCGCGCCTACACCTGCACCGACGCCGACCCCAACACCGACACCCACCCCGGCCACTACTCCGGAATGTCCTGACGACGAGGTGTATGCGCTCAACCAAGGCAAATGCGTTGCCGTAGAGGACTACCTCAACGACAATAACTGCGTAAAAGGAGAATATCTGGATCCTGACGGCGCCGGATGTGTGCCGGCCGGAACATCCAAGATCGGAAGCTGCGATCTGAACGCTATGGATGACCTGATCGGCTTCGGCGCCTTTTTTGCTCAAGTACTGGCCCAAGGAGCAGTCCTTATCACCCTCGATACTATCATCGGAGCGCTTAATGAAGGCGGACCCGAAATATCATTCTTAGGTATCGGAGGCAAACTTCCCGCCGGATTATTCGAAGGTTTGAGCGATACGATGGACTTCCTCCTCAAAACCTGGCTTCAGGTGGTTCTTTGGGGAATAGCCGCGACGATCGGAGTGATGCTCGGTTCCATGCTCATCTGGGTGGGATTGGATCTTAATTCCAATTTCCTGATGACCAATAACGCCACTCTCGAAGCGGGACATGGCATCGTTCTTTCTCTCGTTAATATCGGTTTTGTCGTCGCACTCGTCGTGATCGGCATCATGGTCATCCTTCGCCGCAAGGAGTGGGACATCGGAAAGACCCTTCCCCGCTTCATTGCCGCCATCATCCTCGTTAACTTCGGGCTCTTCATCGCCAAGATCATGATCGATATGAGCTCGCAGATCATGATCGGCTTCATCGGCAATGAATGCTTGGGCGCAAACCTCTTCAAAGCTTTCTCTGTTCACAGACTTAATCTCGAATTCCTTAAAGCCGGAATCACCAGCGCGACCACGGGCGGCGGATTCCAAGGAGTCATCTTCGGTCTCATATTGGGAATGTTCTCCAATGTTTTTGCCACCGTCTTTTCCATCATCGGCGCCCTTACCACCATCGGCATCGCCGTTTTCCTCATACTCCGATATGTCGTCGTCACCATTCTCCTGATCTTCATGCCTATCGCCTGGTTGGGCTTCGCCGTTCCGAAGCTTAATATCGGCGGACTCGGAAATCCTTGGACCTACTGGTGGAAGCAGTTCATTCAATGGCTGGTCCTCGGTCCCCTGATGGCTTTCTTCCTCTATCTCGGATCTTCGTTGACCGATACCGTCGGCGCCTTACAGCCGAGCGGAGGAGCTTATCCCCTTGCAGGACTTCTGCAGGCCATCGTAGCTATCGTCATCAGCGCCGGAGGATTATTTGCAGCCAGCAAAATGAGCGGTATGGCGAGCGCCCTCACTATGGGAGGCGTCGGACTTCTCGCCGGAGGCGCTGTGGGACTTATGAGAAAGCCTGCCGGTATCGGATTCCGCGGTCAATTATCATCTCAACAACAGGCGAGAACTCTCCGCGATTCAGCTTTGACGGAAACAGATGCGGCAAAGAAAGCAGACCTTCTTTCCAAAGCGAGAACCCTCGAACAGAAAGCTCGCTTCCAGGGAGGATTCGGCGGAGCCGCCACTTCCAGTATGGGATTATCTTCCAAAGCTCTCGGTAAAGTCGGCGTTAAGATCAAGCCTCAGAAGCAGATGAACGCCGAGTCATACACTAATGAGAAGATCGCCGATGCCGAGAAATACTACGCGAATATGACCGACGAAGAAAAAGCTGCACGCTTCAATCGTCATGATGATACGGATCAGGCGGGAGTCTTCGGTCACTATAAGAAGCTCGCTCTCCTTAAGGGACTGCAGAAATCCGGAAAGCTTAATCTTGTTTCAGACGCGGAAGGCATATACAGAATGAAGGATAGCCTCGAAGCCTCCGGAATGAAATTCAGAGACTACGAGGTCGGAATGGGTATGAGTCAGGCGATGTTCAATGCTTCCAACGACCATCGCGAAGTCTCGAGAAAATACGCCGAAGGAACAGCCACGGTCGCCGAACGCGATGCCGCTTACAGGAAGCTCACCGATGAATCCACTAAGTGGATTTCCACTCTGAAAGATGAAGAATTAAAAGCTCTTCCTATGGATGCGATCTATGGCGCATATGATCCCGCGACTTCATTTATGAGAGATGCCGGAGCTCATGACGCTCGCCAGCAGGCTATCGCTATAGGAGTTCTGAAGACTAATCCTGCGAACTACGCCAAACTGCTTAATGTTAAATCACAGAACTTGGCGACTGCCGGAACAGCCGTAAAGAGAGCCGCGGAATCCGTTAAGATGGAAAATGAAGCGCTGATAACCGCGCAGCCGAACAGCCCCGAAAACCCCGTAAGGCAGACGACCATCGATAATATGAACGATGTCATGAGTAAAGTTGACACTCGTCT
>Ga0172379_10005428_pt1 | contig 17857 bp, 19 predicted proteins | sample GrowelOW334metaG_FD_119756 | JGI IMG/M metagenome (GOLD analysis project Ga0172379, IMG submission 119756) | Groundwater microbial communities from an aquifer near a municipal landfill in Southern Ontario, Canada - Groundwater well OW334 metaG | ecosystem: Environmental > Aquatic > Deep... | reverse complement strand
TTCTTTTTTCATATTCGCGCTTATCATTAATAATATTTATGCTTACATTTGCATAACCCGATAATTTGCTTATATAATATAGTTAAGCATACTCATTAAACTTATTCTATTTAATTTTAGCCAAAGAGTCAATTAGAAATAAATAAAACCTATGAACGTAAAAAGATTCCACAACATTTTCGACATGGAAAATTGCAATGAAAAAATCGGCGACCGTAAAATCTTGCGCGACTTTGTTGAAAAAATCGCGGAGGTGGCGGACATGAGCATCTTAGAAGGACCGATTATCGCTGACGGCGCCGAGCATAATCCGGGACTTTCTGCTTTGGCCATCATTGATTTTTCCCATATCTCCATCCACACCTTTACCCAGCATAACGAAGCATTAATCGACGTCTTTTCCTGCAAGCCCTATGACAAAGAAAAGATCCAGGCGGTTTGCCAGGAGTATTTCGGCACCCGAAAAACGAAATTCCGCGCCAAAGAGGTTTGGTGGGGTTAATACATATTTGATAAAACTTTTTTAATGAAGGAATATGAAAGCAAAATACAGCCTCTTAATACTCCATTGCCTGCCCGCCCATCCCGGCCGGGAAATTGCCAAAGATATCATGCGCTCGGAACAATCCATTATTTTTGACGAAGCCGAATTTCGGGTATATTCTGCCATGGCACTGCTTTCATATTTAAAAAAATAAAATTAATTGCCTATTTAACACTATGCAAAAAGAAACTTCTTACGTAAAAGTGGCTTCGCATGAAGCGAAAAAAGGGGAATTTAAAAAATGCCTTTTACTATATTCCGGCGGATTGGATACTTCGGTAATGTTAAAATGGATTCAGGAAGAATATGAGTGCGAAATTGTCACTTTGACGATTGATTTAGGTCAGACCGCTGATAATTTGGATGAAATCAAACAAAAAGCCATAAATCTAGGCGCCAAAGAAGCGATTATTTACGACGCTAAGGATGAATTTGCCGACACATTATTAACGCACGCGATCAAAGCCAACGCCGATTATCAGGGCGGCTACGCCCTATCGACGCCTTTGGGGCGGGTAATTATTTCCAAAGCGGCGGTAAGATTCGCTAAAGAATATAATTGCGATGTCATTGCCCACGGCTCAACCGGAAAAGGCAATGACCAGGTGCGCTTCGAAAGCTACATCACTACCCTTAACCCGGCCTTAAAAATTATCGCACCAGTCCGGGAATGGGGCATGGGCCGCCAGGAAGAAATCGAGTACGCGGAAAAGCATAACATTCCGGTAAAACAAAAAACTGACAGGCCATATTCTTACGACGAAAACATGTGGGGCAATACCGGCGAAGGCGGCGAAATTGAAAATCCGGAACTAATTCCCCCGCTAAAAAATATCCTGCAGTGGTGCAAATTGCCGGAAGACGCGCCGGACGCCGAAGAAATAATTGAAGTGGAATACGAAAAAGGCATACCGGTTAAATTGAACGGCGAAGCTATGAAGTTAAGCCAGCTGGTTATGAAATGCAACGCGGCCGGCGCCAAGCATGGCGTTGGAATTTTTCCTTTAATTGAAGACCGCCTCGTGGGGCTGAAAGTCAGAGGGGTTTATGAAAATCCGGGCGCGGCCATTTTGATTGAAGGCCATAGAAGACTGGAAAAATTGGTTTCCAACCGGGAAGAAAACGAGTTAAAAGCGTCAATGGATATTAAGTGGGGCTATCTCGCATACGCCGCCAAGTGGTTTGATCCGGTTATGTACCATATCCGCGCCTTCATTGATTCACAAAACCGGAAAGTGACGGGCAAAGTAAAAATCCGTCTATTTAAAGGAAATATAACGGTCGTTGCGTTATCATCTCCCTATTCTTTATTCGATCATAATTTAGCCACCTTTGACCGGAACGCCGCCTTTAACCAAAACGCCTCGGCCGGATTTATTGAAATTTACAACCTGGCGCAAAAAACCTCTTTTAATGTTTTTAACTACGATGATAAAGAGTAATTATTATCCAACAATATGGCGAGAAAAACAATTGCCGCAAAAAGCAAAAAGATTTGGCAAACTACGGGAGATGAGCTGGATTCAATGGTTGAAGCCTATACGGTCGGCGATGATTATTTAATGGACCAGCTTTTATTGCCCTACGATATCGAAGCCAGCCTGGCTCACGCGGAAATGCTAAAAACTATTGGCATATTGTCCGGCCCGGAATTAAAAAAGGCCAGGCTGGGGCTTTATAAAATTCTAACCGAATATAAGAAAGGCAATTTTATTATCCGGCAAGGCCAGGAAGACGGCCATATGGCCATTGAAGAATATCTGACCGCCCATTACGGCGATATCGGAAAAAAAATCCATACCGGCCGGAGCCGGAACGATCAGGCCCTGGTTATGGTTCGTTTATTCATGAAAGACAGCTTAACCGAAATAGCTAAATTAACCGAAAGATTGGCCATAAGCTTTCAGGCTAAAATTAAAGAGGCGAAAAATATTCCTATGCCCGGCTATACCCACATGCAAAAAGCTATGCCGACAACCGTTGGCGTCTGGCTTGATTCTTACCTCGCGGCCATCAAAGATTTTATCCCCATGCTCAAGGCGGCAAGAAACTTAATCGACCAAAATCCCTTAGGCTCGGCGTCCGGCTACGGCATCGATAATTTATTTTTAAACCGGGAACTTACGACGAAAAAACTCAAATTTGCCAAAACCCAAAAAAACCCCATGTATTGCGGATTTTCCCGCGGATATTTCGAAAACATAGTCCTGCAGGCTTTATCCCAAATTATGATTATCGCGGGCAGATTCGCTTCTGACATGGTAATCTTTACCACCCAGGAATTTGGCTTCTTTTCCCTGCCTGATAGCTTTACTACCGGATCATCAATCATGCCCCAAAAAAGGAACTATGACATTTTTGAAATTATGCGGGGCAATGCCAAAGTTTTCCATTCCTACCAGGCGCGAATCCAGGAAATAATTTCCTCGCTTGGTTCGGGTTATCACCGGGATCTGACCTTAACAAAAAAACCTCTGGTCCTCGGGATTAATCTTTGCATAGATACGATAGAAATACTGGCCAAGGCAATGCCGAATATAAGATTAAACGAGAACCGGCTGAAAAAAGCCATGACCGCCGACCTTTACGCCACCAACGAGGTGTATGAGCTGGTAAAAAAGGGCCGGCCGTTTAGGGACGCGTATCTTGAAATTAAAAATAAATTCAAAGAAAAAAACAGCTAGTTTTCTCAAGTAATATTATAGCAGACAAAATACAGCCCGCGCGGGCTGTATTTTTATTAACCTGATTTATTTTATTATCGTTCCCTTGCACCTCTTTCCTTCCAGACAATCTTTTAAGTTAGCCAAATTTCTTCCGTTCATGATTACAACTTGCATGCCGATATCATGGGCTTTTTTGGAAGCCACCGGATCAAAGGGGGCGTTTAAGCCCGGATCCCACTTAGTCCCGACTATTTTTCTAAATTCCGGCCAGGATATCTCTTCAATTTTTTTCGCGCCCTTATGCTTATTGGGATCCCTGTCGTAAACGTAAGAAATGTTCGATAGGTTTATTAAAGTTTTGGCTCCCAGCCGTTCGGCCAAAATTGTCGCGTCCAAATCGGTTGACCAGCCCGGCCGCCAGCCGGCCGCCACCATAATCCCCTCGCCCTTGGAAAAATGCCTCTTTAAATCTTCCTTGGTCTTCGGATTTTTATTAATCCGCGGATGGGCGTAATTGCGAAAGATTGTTTTTATAAGATGGGCGTTTAAGCGGGTAGTGTGGATTCCGAGCCAATCGCGGTCGTCGTCGGTTAATTTGGTTACCTTTGAAGCCGCTTTCTGGTATTCGCGGCAGGTATTGCCGCCGCCGGTTACTATTACGAAGCGTTCGCCTTCTTTTATCCTTTCAATGATTAACTTCCTGAATTTTTTTAGGAATTTCCAGTCAATTCCTTCCTTGGGCGCGATTAAAGATCCGCCTAAGGAAATTACGATAGTTTTTTTTTCATCCATAAGCCAAGTCTAATTATTATTTTTTTCAGTATATCAAATTTAGATTTTTACGTAAAGTTAGGGTTTTTTGCTTATAACCAGATAATAATTAAATTTGTCCTTAAAAATCCTTTCCGCCGCGCATCCGGATTTTTCCGCTAATCTTTTCAGCTCTCCCTTGGTAAAAGCGTGGTAATAGCGCAAGCTGTTTAAATTTTTCCCTTTCCAGGGAAAAAGAATGTCGCCAAAGTCGTACTCATAGCGCCCGGCCAGCTTTAAAAGAATGCTTTTTGCCAGTACAAGGTAAAATCTTTTTTGTTCCCAGATATTCCAGCTGGTTAAGAGCATCTTGCCGCCCGGTTTGAGGTATTTTTCGGCTTGGCGCAAAAATCCAATCCGCAGCTCTTGGCCCGGGATATGGTGCAATACCGCCACGCAAAAAATATAGTCAAACTTCCTGTCCGCGACCTCTTTTATTTTATCCAGCCCAAGAATATCGCCGACAATAAATTGATAATTGATAATTGATAATTGATAATTGGATCTGGCGTGTTCGATAATTTTTGACGAATTATCAATGCCGATATAACTGATTTTTTTTCCGGCCAAAGCGTTTAAAACCCGCCCGTTGCCGCAGCCAAGATCTAAAATACTCTCGCCATCTTTAACGCGGCTGGCGAATTTAACCACTTCGCCCCAAAGCGGCTGCCAATTTTTCATCCGGGTCTGGTGGAACTCATCAGCGATCTCTTCGTAGTTGTTTTTCACGATTTTCAGTAATTTTTTTTGCGCGTCTTCATTCATGGTCTTTTTTGTATTTGGATAAAACAAATTTTATTTCCCGGTAGCTCGCCTCTTCCCCCAAAAGCTCTTTTATCGGCTTCATCTTTTCCGGTCCGGCTGTTTTTATAGCCGCTAAAATTTTCTTTTGCGCCCGGTCTCCCACCCATTCTTTTATTTCCTTAATCATTCCCCGGTCGATTAAAAAACAAACGTGGTTTTCGATAGTTTCTTCGGCGAGCTCCCTCTCTTTAGCGATCTCCTCTATCGTTTTCCCTTCTTTATATAAATCATAAGTCGTTAGCTGGGTCAATTTAGTTTCCAATTTCACCGCTGGCTCGCGGCCGGACGATTTCGAACCATCACTTTCCCGGAAGTCGCGCCTGTCCCCGCGGCTTTTGCCGCTTTTTAGCTCTCTTTTGGGCGCTGAATTTTTTCTCGCGTAACCGCCGCCTACCAGGCAATTATCGCATTTTTTGCAATCGCCGGGATTTTCTTCTCCAAAATAATCCAGAATGTATTTTTGCCGGCAGCCAAAATGATAGATGTAATTTTCCATGGCTTCCAGTTTTTCATAGGCCCGCTCCAGTTTTTCACGCATGGCGGAGAAATCTATTTTTACCTCGTCCCTGGATACGTTTTTCAATAAAGAAATTTCGGTTCCTTTAAAGGGCGGCTCATATTCCAGTAATCCCTCATCGGCTGATTTGCGCAGAGCCCGGGTTAAAACGTCCTTTTTTACTTCAATAATCGAGGCCGCCTCATCGATATTCAAATCCAGCCGCTCGTTTAGCCGCCCGTCAAAATAGTTAAAAAGCTTTTCCAAAATCTCAATCCGGCGTTTAGCGCGGCTATTGACCAGGCCGCGGAAACGCCGGGAGTCTTCTAAAAATTTCAAATAGGCGTTTCCGTTTTTTTCCCTGGCGCGGGAGATATAGCCTTCGCGCTCCAATATTTTTAGGGCGGTGCCGACCGCCATTTCCGGAACATCATGGCTTAGCATCTCCCGCAGGGTCGCGTAAGTAACCAAAATAGGATTGGCGTCAATCGATTTTAAGGCTTCATACAGATCCAAAACCATGGCCGGCGGCGGGTTGTCGCCTTTGATAAAAAATTCCCGCAAATACCGGTCGCGGGGCGCGTAAAGTAAAAGGCATAAAGCTGGCTTGCCGTCCCGGCCGGCTCGGCCGGCTTCCTGGTAGTAAGCTTCAATCGTTCCAGGCATGTCATGGTGGATGACAAAGCGGATGTCTTTTTTGTCGATCCCCAGGCCAAAAGCGTTGGTAGCGACAATAACCCGGGCTCGGCCATTCATAAAATCCTCTTGCACCCATTTTCTTTCTTCCGAGTCCATTCCGGCGTGATAGCCGACCGCCTCCACTCCCTGGTTTAATAATTCGGCTAAAATTCCGTCGGCCTTGGCGCGCGTACCGGCATAAACTATGCCCCCGCCTTCTTCCATAGAACCGACAGTATTGGAGATAATGTTTATTTTCATGGCATCATTAGCCTGAATAGCGCCGAACTGCAGGCCCGGACGGCTAAAACCGGTAATAATTGACGCCGGGTTATCCATTTTTAACTGCCGGGCGATGTCATCGCGCACTTCAGGGGTGGCGGTCGCGGTAAGAGCCATAACCGGCGGGCGGCCGACGGCGGAAATAGCCGACCAAAGCCTCATGTAGCTTGGCCGAAAGTCATGCCCCCATTCGGAAATGCAATGGGCTTCGTCGATGGCAAAAAGGCTTACCTTCAAATCTTTCAAAGCCCTTAAGAAATCCGCGTTATAAAATCGCTCCGGCGCGATATAAAGTAGCTTTACTGTCCCGGCCAAAGCACCGGAGATGCGACTGGCGCTCTCTTCCGGGGTTATGGAGCTATTTATGAAAGTGGCGGGAATATTTCTTTTTTCGAGGCCGTCCACCTGATCTTTCATTAAAGCGATTAAGGGCGAAATGACGATTGTTATGCCTGGGAGCATTAAAGCCGGCAACTGGTAGCATAAAGATTTTCCGCCGCCGGTAGGCATAATTATCAGAGCGTCTTTTCCTTCCAAAGCCGACTCTATCGCCCGCTCCTGCCCGGGACGGAAGTGATTGTAATTGAAGTGTTCTTTCAGCGCTTGGCTTATTTTTTTCTTGTTATCCGGCATGGAGATAAATATTGGTTTAAACTGTTTTTAGATTATCAAACTTATTGCTTTAGAGTCAAAAAAACACCCCGTAAGGGTGATTTTAATACCCAAAAATCTGTAAGCGCATCCGCTTTTCCGGGAAAAAATTATTTTTCTATAACTTCAATCTCCCGATTACTACCCGGTACATTTCTCCTTCCCTCCATTTTTATCATTCTTCTGCCGCTCCCTGGCGTTTTAGTTTTTTCCGCAAGCCCCTCTTCATCGCTTACCCCGCTTTTTGAAAAAAGCTTGTCCAATTCTTTCCTGCTTTCTTCGCGTATTTGCTCGTAGCTTTTTGGTCGCGGCTTATCCAATCTATTTTCCATATTAATTATTTATTTCGCCTTTTTTTATGTAAATCCAATGTGTTGCGTAAAGTAATCGCTACTGTCATCGGTCCGACCCCGCCGGGAACCGGCGAGATATAGCCGTCCAAATCTTTAACGTCGGAAAAATCCACGTCGCCGTAAGTAAAGCCCTCTTCCCGGGTTATACCGACGTCGATGACCACCGCGCCGGGCTTTATCATTTCCTTTTTGATAAACTTCGGCCGGCCGATTACCGGGATTAAAACGTCAGCCTGCGAAGCCTTGGCAATCAATTCCGGGTCGTCCGGGTGGACTTTTTCGGCGACGGCGCCTTTGCACTTAAAAATTTTGGCTAAATTGCCGCCGAAAATTTCCGATTTGGAAACTACAACGACTTTTTTTCCTTTTAAATCAAACTTAAGGCTCTTTAGCATGTCAAAGATAACGCCGTAAACCGGGGGCAGGATATGCTCATCGCTACAGGCAGTAACTATGGGCTCAATATTTTTCGGATGGAAGCAATCAACGTCTTTTTCCGGGCTGATTTTGGTTATAATTTCATCGGTATTATAACCTCCCTCTTTAGGCAAGGGGAGCTGGAGTAAAATCGCGTCAACCGCGTCGTCCTTATTTAAAAATTCAATCATCTCGACGAGCTTAGCCTCGCCCATATCGGCATCGCATTTATAAAAATGGGTGTCGACCCCGACTTTTTTACTGGCTTCCAGCTTTTTTTTAACGTATATCTTTGAATCAGGATTTTCGCCGACTAAAATTACCGCTAGATTCGGCCGGGACCCGAGTTTTAATATTTCCGCCACGGTCGCGTCATTGATTTTCTCCGCTAATTGTTTTCCGTCGATTATTTTCATGCGATAAAAACACACTCTTTAAGATTCTTGGCCATGTGCTGTTATAAGTAATTTATTATACGCTTGGGATGGGGAAGGCTAGGCACATTTCGCGCACTTCTTTTCTTATCTGTTCTAGAACATCCGGTTCGTCCCTGTGCTCAATTGCCGCGTTAATCCAGGTTGCTACTTTAATTATTTCCTTTTCTTTCATTCCCCGGCTGGTAATAGCCGGCGTGCCGAAGCGGACGCCGGAAGGATTCATCGGCGGGTTGGGGTCGTTGGGGATAGTTGACCGGCTTACAGAAATTCCGACTTTTTCAAGAACAATCTCGGCGTCTTTTCCCCGCAAATTTTTTGAAGCCATATCAACCACCATCAAATGGTTGTCGGTTCCGCCCGATACTATAGTGTAGCCGCATTTTTTAAATTCTTCGGCCATAACCTGGGCATTTTTTATCACTTGTCCGGCATATTCCTTAAAGTCAGGCTGTAAGGCTTCTCCAAAAGCTACCGCCTTGGCCGCCTGGATGTGGTCGTGCGGGCCGCCTTGCATGCCGGGAAAAACCGCCCGGTCCACCTGCTTGGCAAACTGCTCTTTGCACATAATCATCGCTCCTCTTGGGCCGCGCAAAGTCTTATGGGTAGTCGTGGAAACCACGTCAAAAAACGGGACAGGATTATTCATATGCCCTCCGGCGATAAGCCCGGCAGTATGGGCAACATCGGCAAATGTAAAAGCGCCAACCTCATCGGCAATATCTTTAAACTTCTTCCAATCGATTTCCCGCGAATAAGCGCTATAGCCGGCGACGATCATTTTCGGTTTTTCCCGCAAAGCCACCTCTCTTACCTGGTCCATATCCAGCCGGCCGGTTTCCGGATTGACCTCATATTGGACAAAATTATAGAGCATGCCGGAAAAATTCACCGGATGGCCGTGGGATAAATGGCCGCCGTGGTCCAGGCGCAGTCCTAATACCTTTTCTCCCGGCTTCAGAAAAGCAAAGTAAACCGCGGCATTGGCCGGCGAACCGGATAGGGGCTGGACGTTTATATGTTCGGCGCCGAATAATTTTTTCGCCCGTTCTATGGCGATATTATCCACCTCGTCAATAATTTGATTTCCGCCGTAATAGCGATGGCCGCTATAGCCTTCGGAGTACTTGTTAGTTAAAACAGTGCTCATCGCTTCTAAAACCGCTTTGGACGCGTAGTTTTCCGAAGCAATAAGCTCCATTTCTTCAGTCTGCCGCAGAATCTCCTTTCTAATCGCTTTCATTATTTCCGGATCCTGTTTTGATAGATTTGGATAATCCATAATCGTTATGAGCTCTCCCCGAATGATGCGGGGCGGGCGAATTAGATTATATTATTGATATAATTTTTTATAAGTCATCTTTTTTAATCCCTTCCACCAATCGGTAAATTTCGTACGCCGCATTTCTCGAAATCAGTAATCTCAAAAATAAAATTTGCCAGGTTCTTGGCTTTCATTATTTTTAAAGAGGTTTATATAACTTCAACCTATCAAAATAATGCTAAGGTGTCAAAAAAGATATTAATTCTCTAGCGGCCGAATAACTTCTTTTTTCTAAGCAGTTTGTGGTAGGAAATGGCGAACCGGTGGGCTTCGTCGCGGACGCGCTTGATTAGGTGCAGGGCCGGTGAAGCAAGCGGCAATTCCAGGGCGGTTTTTTCTCCGGCAAAAAATAATTTGTCCGGCGCTTTGGCCGAACGCAATCCGTCGCCTTTGGAAATGGCGATTACCGGGATATCTAATTTATATTTTTTCAGTACCCGGCTGGCGACATTCAGCTGGGCTTTGCCGCCGTCGATAATTATCAAGTCAGGCAGAGGCCAGGATTTTTCGGCATCTCTCGGGCTGGCCGGTTTCTTGTTTTCAGAGCCAGCTTTGGCTGCGGCATAGCGCCTAAACCGCCGCTCCAAAATCTCTTCCAGCATTTTTATATCCCCGCCGCGGGCCTTTAAGAAACTAAAGTCCAGCTCCTGGGCCTTGATTCTAAACTTGCGGTACTGGCTTCGCTCCGCTTCGCCGCCGGAAAAAACTACCATAGATCCCACCGCCTCCAGGCCAAAAGTATTAGATACGTCATAGCCTTCAATTCGGTCCGGAACTTTTGGCAGGCGGAGCAGTTTAGCCAGCTCGACTACATCGTTTAAATATTTTTCTCCGACCGTTATCACTTTAGACATCTCTAAAACTCTTTCAATATTTAAAAGCCGGAAATTAAAAAGCTCCAGCTTTTTTTCCCAAGCCAGCCTTTGTTCGTCCGGCAATTCTTCTTTTAATTTTTTTCCCGCCGCCCGGATTTCTTTTTTTAAATCCCGGACAATGTCTTTTTTCCGGCCTTCCAGAAAACGGATCACCTGCCGGATATATTCCAAATATTCCTTGCGGGTAATTTTTTCCTCGCACGCGCCCTGGCATTTGCCCACATGATAATAAAGGCACGCTCTTTTCGGCAGCCGGGAACAGGACCGATAGGGCCAGATCCGCCGGATTAATTTTAGGGTTTGCCGGACCGATTCTCCGGAAGTAAAAGGGCCGAAATAGCGTCCAGCTTTATCGATGGTTCTGGCCGAATAAACCCGCGGCCATTCTTCTTCAGTCGAAACTTTTATATAGGAAAAACGCTTATCATCGCGCAGGAGCACGTTGTATTTTGGATGATGTTTTTTTATCAAATTGGCCTCAAGCAGAAACGCTTCCACCTCGCTCTCCACCCATATCCATTTTATTTTTGCAATCTCCAAAACCATTTGCTCTTTCATGGGATTTAATTGCGAACTTTTTTGCCAGTACGAAAGTACCCGGCTTTTTAAATTAACGGCCTTGCCGATATATATAATTTCTCCAACGGCATTAAAAAAAAGATAACAGCCGGGCGACGCAAGAAGCTTGTATTTTTTTACTTGTTTTATGTCCATACAGGTTATTTTTATCACTTCCGCCAATAAAAAACAACCTCAATATTTGAGATTGTCTTTCGTGATACAAGCTCTTTCGGAGATTCTTCCGCCTACTCCCCGGACTAAACTTAATCGACGGTTATCGCTTGAACCGGGCAGCTTTCCGCCGCCAATTTGCCGCACTCGGCGTTTCCCTGGCTAACCACTTCCGATTTTCCCGTATCGGCGTTTAATTTAAAAACGTCCGGGCACAGGCTCTCGCAAGCTCCGCAGCCGATGCAGGTTTCTTGGTTGACTTTGATCATAGCGATGTAATATTTACGTTTAATAAGCCTAAATACATTTTATAACAATAAAAACAAAAATCAACCTTCATGGACTTTTCCCATCATCATTTGTTTGATTCCCATCTCCGATTTATCGGCCATCATCTCCTTCATTTTATCGGCGTGGGCGGTTTTCGCGTGCTCCATCATATTGTCGGCCACCTCTTCCTTGGTATTGCCCCTAGATACGTAATGGCAGCTATTTTCTCCCAGGTCGGCGCAAGATAGCATCTTCATAAATTTAGTAAATTATCAACGCCAGCTTTCTGGCAATTGAATAATTTTCATTAAAGTTAACAGTGCTTCCTAAGACGCCGGACCGGGATTTCAATTACATTGGCGCGTTTTCGCTTTGACAACCAGGCGTTTTTTTAATAGAATTCAAGCATATATCAGATGATAAATCTCATTTGCCGGAAAATGGCTGGACAAAAGCCATTCTCTGGCCCGCATCGGCTATGAAACAATCTAAACTTTTCACCAAAACTTCGAAACAGGCGCCCTCGGAGGAAACCAGTTTTAACGCCCGGGCGCTCATTCAGGCCGGCTTTATTAATAAAGAAATGGCGGGAATATATGATTTCTTGCCGCTGGGGTTAAGAGTCCTTGAGAAAATTATCGCCATTATCCGCGAGGAGATGAATAAAATCGGCGCCCAGGAAGTATTGCTGACGGCTCTGCAAAACCCGGAACTTTGGAAGAAAACCAACCGCTGGGATGACGCGGTTTATGACGTCTGGTTTAAAACCAAATTGAAAAATGACACCGAGCTGGGATTAGCGACGACGCACGAAGAGCCGCTTACCAACCTGCTGAAAAAGCATATTTCCTCTTACAAAGATTTGCCAAAATGCGTTTACCAGTTTCAAACGAAATTCAGAAACGAAGCCCGGGCCAAATCCGGCCTGATGCGCCTTAGGGAATTTATAATGAAAGACGCTTACTCATTCCACGCCGATGAAAAAGGCCTGGACGAATATTACGAAAAAGCCAAAGTTGCCTATGCCAATATTTTTAAACGGCTGGGATTGGGTGAAAAAACCTATATGACTTTTGCTTCAGGCGGAACTTTTTCCAAATATTCCCACGAGTTTCAAACCTTGACCGGCGCCGGAGAAGACACAATCTACATTTGCGAAAAGTGCCATGTGGCCATTAACCGGGAAATTATCGAAGATGTTAAGCACGCCTGCACCGAATGCGGCAATAAGGATTTAAAGGAAGAAAAGGCCGTGGAAGTCGGAAATATCTTTAAACTCAAAACCAAATATTCAAAACCGCTCGGACTTAGTTTTATGAATATGTCAGGCCAGCCTAATGACGTTGTTATGGGCTGCTACGGCATCGGCCCGCAAAGGGTGATGGGTACGATAGTCGAGGTATTGCACGATGACAAAGGCATTATCTGGCCGGAAGCCATCGCCCCGTTCAAAGTCCATCTGGTGAGCCTCAACAAAGATGAAGAGGCGGAAAAAATCTATAATGATTTGGTTCAGGCGGGAATCGAGGTCTTATATGACGACCGCGATCTTACGGCCGGCGAAAAATTCGCTGACTCGGACTTAATCGGTTTGCCTTACCGGATAATAGTAAGCGAAAAATCAATTAAGGGCGGCGGGGTGGAAATAAAAAAAAGAAGCGAGGCTAAAGGCAGTATAGTTAAAGAAAAAGATATCCTTGAAACCATAAAATAAACCGATATCGGGGCGCCGCCGGTGCCCCTTTTATTTATGAAAAAGAAAAAAAAGCATCTGACTATCGGGATTTTCGGCTTTGGCAATATGGGCCAGGCGATTTTTAAATCATTAAAAGCCAGTAAAGACTTTAAAAGCTCCGGATTCTACATTCACTCTATTAATACCATCCGGGTCAAAGGCGCGAAATGCGCTGCGAGCCTTTTAGCGCTCATTCAAAAATCCGATGTTATTTTTTTATGCATCAAGCCGCAGGACTTTAAAACTTTAGCGGCAATAAAATTAAAAGAAAAAAATAAAATATTCATTTCTATAATGGCCGGCATAAAAACAGCCGAAATAAGCCGGACAACCGGCTCGAAAAAAGTCATCCGCACCATGCCCAACCTGGCCTTGCGGGTGGGCGAGAGCATGACCGGCTGGCACGCCGGCAAAAAAAACTTCACCTCATCCGAACTGCGGCTAGTTAACCAGCTCCTTAATGCTTTTGGCCAGGAAATATTTTTGAATGATGAGAAAAAAATCGACGCTTTGTCGGCCGTTTCCGGGTGCGGGCCGGCTTATGTTTTCCTTTTTATGGATGCGCTTATCCAGGCGGCGGTAAAGCTCGGATTTAAAAAAGACGAGGCAAAAATTCTTGTCCGCCAAAGCGTCGCCGGCTCGCTATTATATTCGCAAGAGGAAGAAAACTTGCCGCTTTTAATTAAAAGGGTGACTTCAAAAAAAGGAATCACCGAAGCGGCCTTAAAAAGCTTAGGCACAGATCATTTCTATAAAAATTGGGAAAAAGCCCTAAAAAAAGCCTATGAAAGAGCCGGGGAATTATCCAAGTAAAATTGATAAGAGTATTGACCTCGCTAAAAGAGCTTCGGTTGGTCTGCAAAATTTAACCTCCAGGCAAAAAAATCAGGTGTTAAACTCCCTGGCTGATATTTTGTTAAAAAATGCCAGCAGTATTATTGGCGCCAATAATAAAGATATCCGGGCGGCAAAGTCGGAGGGAAAAATTCCGAGTTTTATCGAACGCTTGGCATTAGATCGGGAAAAAATAAGAAGCATGGCCCGTTCATTAAAAGAAGTGGCCAAACTGCCGGACTATGTCGGCCGGGTAATGGAGGAGAAAAACCGCCCATCGGGAATTCGCCTTAAAAAAATCCGGGTGCCTTTGGGCTTGGTAGCTATAATATATGAATCCCGTCCGAACGTAACCGTTGACGCTTTTGCCCTAGCCTTCAAGAGCTCCAATGCCGTAATCTTAAAAGGCGGAAAAGAAATAAAAAACACCAACCGGGTTTTAGCCAGCTTAATTAAGAATCTTTTGAAAAAAAATGGAATTAATCCGAACGCGGCAATGGATATGAGCGGGATTAAAAAAACTGAAACAAAAAAATTATTAGCCAATAAAAATATTGACTGCCTGATTCCCCGAGGCGGCAGAGGCTTAATAGAATTCGTCCGCGAGAACGCCAAAGTCCCGGTAATAATGACCGGCGCTTCAGTAGTCCACGCTTATGTTGACGAGGAGGCGGATTTGGAGCTGGCGAAAAAAGTGATAATTAACGCCAAGACCAGAAGAGTGTCGATATGCAATGCCCTGGATATTTTACTCCTCAATAAAAAAGTCTGTGAGCCCATGTTAGAATTACTATCCGCGGATTTATCTAAAAAAAATGTTGAACTGCGGGCGGATAAGGCAAGCTTTAGGATTTTAAAACAAATTAAATATCCAAAATTAAAACCAGTCAAACCGGCTGATTTTGATACGGAATTTTTGGATTATATCTTGGCGATAAAAGTCGTAAATGACCTGGACGAAGCCCTGGAACATATTAGCGCGCACACTTTGGGCCATAGTGAAGCGATTATTACCACCTCAAAGAAAAAAGCAGATAAATTTTTTAAAGCCGTCGATGCCGCCTGCCTGTATTGGAACACCTCGACTCAATTTTCCGACGGCGGAGAATTCGGACTGGGCGCGGAGATCGGAATTTCGACCCAAAAACTCCATGCCCGCGGCCCCTTTGCCCATGAAGCTTTAACTACTTACAAATATTTGGCCGAAAGCAAAGGCAAAACACGGAAATAACCGCCTCCCACCCCACATCCCGAGGCCTCGCTACTCAAAAGAAAAATAGTCGTAATGGATTACGATTTTTCTTCCACCCTCAATTTTTTCCCCTTCGGTATGGATATTTTTATAATCTTTAATCTCTCTTATTAGTTCGTCTTTCCCGTAGCGGCATTGCCCTTTTCCCAAGATCGTCCCGTCAACGTCGCAAACCGCGATAACGTCGCCTTTTTTAAAATTACCCTCGGCTTCTTCCACGCCCGACAATAGGATGGAGGAAAATTGCTTTGTCTTTAGAATATCTGAAAGATAACAGCTGGTTACAATCTTTCCCTTGGGATGAGCGGCAACCGCCAGCCAGCTTTTTAACGGCTTAGCTTTTTTGGCCGAGGCTTTGAAGCGGGTTCCAATTTTTTCGGCGCCGATAACCAGCCTTGATAGAATATCCGGCTCCGAGCCGCAAGCCACTATCATCTCAATTCCGAGGGCGCCGGCCTGCTCGGCAGTCAATAACTTGCTTTTAATCCCTCCCCGGCCGACTTCGCTTTTCGTATTATCGACCGTCTTTAAAAGTTTTTTTATGTCAGTAACTTCATCTAAAAGCATCGCCTCCGGGTCTTTAGGGTTTTTATCATAAACCCCGGCCACGCTAGTCAATATTATCAATTTTTCGGCAATAAGCATGGCGGCCACCATAGCGGATAACTGGTCGTTATCCGAGAAGGCCAGCTCTTCGGAGGATAAAACGTCGTTTTCGTTAAAAATCGGAACAATGCCCAGATTCACCAAATTTTCGGTTACTGTCCTTAAGCTTAAATATTTTTTGCGGTCGGCAAAATCCGATCGGGTAACGAGGATTTGGGCGCAAGCAAGGCCGTGCTTTTTGAACTCTGCCTTGTAAACCGCCATCAATTCCGGCTGTCCGACTGCCGCGAGAATCTGTTCGCGGACGATCGCCTTAGGCTGATTGCCCCAGCTAACTGAAAAATCGCCTTTAAGTTCCCGGGCGGTCCGGCCGCTCGCTACCGCTCCCGACGAAACTATTACAATGCGTTTTCCGGCCTGAATTACCCGGGAAACGTCGCTTACCAGGCCAGAGATTATCCCGGCATTTAAATTGCCGTCGCCCTTAGTTATAAGCTGCGACCCGATTTTCACGATAATTTTTTCCATGAGTTTGCCTGGGATTTAATTGGGGGTTTTTGATGTGGACGCGAGAGGGCTCCCCGCCTCATCGGCGGGCAGGGAACTTCTGGACTCTGATCTTGAAAAATCATCCTGTCAAATATGTGGGCGGCATAGGATTCGAACCTATTACCTCGTCGATGTCAACGACGCGCTCTAACCAAGTGAGCTAGCCGCCCGAATTTATTCAATTGTGCGCCCAGATGGACTTGAACCATCGACCCCGGCTTTATAAGAGCCGTGCTCTAACCAACTGAGCTATGGGCGCCTTCGCAAAATTCTAGCCAGCCAGCTATAGCCCGTTTGCCGACTCAAGAACTATATTTAGGTTAGCACTTCTGTTATTCCTTTTCAAGAATTTTCTTTAGCCTTTCTTCCAATCGCCCTATTATCGCTTTTTCCGCGGCTTGGAGCGGCTCATCCAGTTCGATTTTAGCTAAAGTTTTTGTCCCGGTCGGATTAAAGCCGGCGGACAACTCCAGAGAGTTAAGGCTTTTTCCCGAATAAATCCAGGCCCTGGTTTTACTGTTAATATTTTCAAAAATCAAGGCAATTGCTTTAGCGGCCGGAACGTTGGCGATCAGCTCATCAATCACTTCATTTAAGTCGCTTTCTTTCGACTGGGTTTTTTCAAAATCGGCCTGGCTTAAAATCGACCAAATCAATTGGTCGCCAGATGAAGATTGCAGCCGGGCCAAAACCCTTCCCCAGAGTTTTAATACGTTTAATGTCCGCGAGCGGAATAATTTATTAATTATCTCCTCTTTCCTGGCGCCTAGCGCGATTAGGTCAGAAGCAGCCTCTAGGGCCTGGGGGGAAATAATTTGGCTCCGAAAATTCCTGGTTTTAGAAATTATGCCGGCCAAAAGACAGGTAGCGATATCTTCATTTAACAGCTTCTGGTCGAGTGATTTTAAAAGGGGGAATAAAACCTGGGAAACCGAAACCGCCGTCAGTTCGATTAAGTTAATCTGGCCGAAACTTTCGTTGGCCGAGTCGTTGTCGATATTAATTACCGGCTTTTTGTAAAAAAGATCAGGATTATCCTCATAAATTTTACCCAGCGACTCTAAATCCGGCGCCCCGATCGTAATAATTAAATCATATTTATAGTCGCAATTGCAGGCCGATACCTCATTGCCGGTAAACTGGCCGCCCCTGGGAGTAATAATAAAATCAAGGCGGCCGTCTTCCATTATATACTTAACCTCGCCGACTTTAGTTTGGGAGACGTCAAGCGATACGATCAATTTTTGGAGTCCGTCCGGAGCGCCCAAAATTTCGGAAAAGCCCGGCAAAAATTCCAGGCCCTTTTTTTCCTCCAAATTCTCAATAACTAAATCGGCTTTTTTTCCCATCCGCCCCAAAAATAAAAATACGGCCAGGGCGCTGGCCAGGCAGTCTCCATTTTTATCGCCCGGGGCAATTAAAAGAATTTCTTCAGCTTTCTTAATCTGTTCGGCGGCCTGATCTTTCACGTTTAACATAAATATTTAATGGGGAGTTTTTTCTCGACTTTGAAATATATCTGAAAAAATACCGGCTGTCAAATAA
>Ga0172379_10005427_pt1 | contig 17861 bp, 15 predicted proteins | sample GrowelOW334metaG_FD_119756 | JGI IMG/M metagenome (GOLD analysis project Ga0172379, IMG submission 119756) | Groundwater microbial communities from an aquifer near a municipal landfill in Southern Ontario, Canada - Groundwater well OW334 metaG | ecosystem: Environmental > Aquatic > Deep... | reverse complement strand
CAGGGAGTTGCACAAATCGGAAAAACGATCAGCCTGGTTGAAGAGAATAAAGTCGTAAAAAATTACAAGATCACTAAATTGTTTACGAGCATCGGCCTGAACCGCAAGGAAGTCGATACGGTTACCTCAGGCGACATCGTTGCTCTTGCCGGAATACCGGAACTCACGATCGGACAGACCATCACCGACCCGTCGTATCCGGTAAGCCTTCCCAAAATTACCGTAGAAGACCCGACGATAAAAATTACCATTGGACCCAACACGAGTCCGTTATCCGGCAGGGAAGGAAAATTCCTGACATCCAAACAGATTAAAGAACGTCTCCTTAGAGAAAAAGAAACGAATTTGGGTCTTCGGATCGAAGAGGACACGAACGGAAAAAATTTCGTAGTAGCGGGACGCGGCGAGCTTCATCTGTCGATTCTCATCGAAACACTAAGAAGAGAAGGATTCGAGATGGAAATTTCCAAACCGCAGGTCATATTGAAAACAATCGACGGAGTCCTTTCAGAACCGTTTGAAGAGGTTACCATCGATGTTCCAACCGACTATATCGGCATGGTTACGGAAGAAATGGGCAAACGAAAAGGAGATATGAAAGATATGATTACGGAATTGAACCAAACAACGAGATTTGTATATAAGATTTCGAGCCAAAACCTTCTCGGTATCCGGAACAGTCTTCTTACCAAAACCCGCGGAACGGCGACAATAAGCACCTATTTTTTAGGATATTTCCCCCGCCAAGAAAAAATTGAGACTCTCAGAAACGGAGTGATCATGGCTACGGAAGCGGGGACATCTCTTCGTTTTGGCTTATGCAACGCACAGGATCGGGGTATTCTTTTTATCGGTCCGGGCGTCGATATATATGAAGGAATGATCGTTGGGGTAGCCAGCCGTGATGAAAATATTGACATCAACGTCTGCAAAGGCAAAAAGTTAACCAATGTCAGGAGTGAAAACGCCGATATCGATATTCCTCTTACCCCGCATACCGAGTTAAGCTTGGAACAGGCGCTCGACTTTATCCAGGAAGATGAACTCCTCGAAGTGACACCGAAAAATCTCAGAATGCGGAAAAAATATCTGTCTGCCATTCAGCGCAGGGTGATGACCCGAAGAGCCGTCAAAGCCACATCCTGACACCCACGAATATGTATTCGCGCATCCATCATATCAAGACGCATCCCGAGCTTTGTAAAAATATGGCAGTCCGTGACCGGATGGTCCGGGCAATACGGAACTTCTTTTGGTCCCGAGGTTTTCAGGAAACGGAAACGCCCCTTATGGTTCCTTCGGTGATTCCGGAATCTTATCTTGAACATTTTAAAACCTCCCTGATTGACCGCAAGCGTACGAAACGCCCGATGTACCTCACGGCAAGTCCTGAAAGTTCGCTCAAGAAACTTCTTACTGCGGGTGTCGGCAATTGCTTTGAAATCACCAAAAGTTTCCGAAATAGCGATACGGACAGCAATCTTCACAATCCGGAGTTTTCCATTCTGGAATGGTATCGGGTACATGCCGACTATTTTTCCCTTATGGATGACTGCGAAAACCTGATTCAATATATTTTTAATACCCTTCATCCTGACGATAAAACAAATATTTTGACCTATCAGAATAAGAAAATCGATCTGTCACCGCCCTGGATACGCCTGACAATGGAAAAAGCGTTTAAGCGGTACGCAGGCATTTCTATTAAAGAGACAATTAATACTAACTCTAATAACTTAAGGTCATGTTTTGATCTCACGTGTATTGCTCCGATTGCAACCCAAAAAGGTTACCGGGTTGAAAACGATTCCACATGGGAATCTGTTTTTAACCAGATATTCTTAAACGAGGTAGAGCCGCACATAGCATCAGAGACTAAACCGGTCATTCTCTATGATTATCCGAAACCCATGGCAGCACTCGCAAAAGTTAAAAATGATGATCCTGCTATTGCCCAGCGGATGGAATTTTATATCGGAGGATTGGAATTGGGAGACGGGTATACTGAATTAACGGATCCCGCGGAACAGAAAAAACGATTTTTGACGGATTTGAGACTGATAAGAAAGGCAAAGAAAACCATGGTAAAACCGGATGATGATTTTATCGAAGCTCTTCGGATGGGTCTGCCACCGTGCGCCGGTATCGCCATAGGACTGGACCGCCTGGCCATGCTGTTTACGAATAGCGATAAAATCCAGGATATCCTCTGGTTTCCCTATGAATCTGAAAAAGGGTCGTTGAAACAATAAAAAGCGTATGAGATAATATGCATCTATGTCAAAAATAACTACTAGCGATTTTATGAAGGGTATGTTCATTGAGTTCAAAGGCGAACCCCATCAAATCATGGAATTCCAGCACGTCAATCCGGGAAAAGGGGGCGCCTTCGTGCGTACGAAACTTAAAGGCGTCAAAACCGGAAAAACTCAGGAATTCACATTTAAAGCCGGAGAAGGCGCGGAAGAAGTGCCTATCAGCGTGCATGAAATGCAGTATTTGTACAAAACGGATACGACATTTATGTTTATGGATAATCGCTCCTATGAACAGCTATCGATTCCCAAAGAACTGGTCGGTACCTTCGGAAACTTTTTAAAAGAAGGAGAGACCTACCAAATTTTGGTATATGAGAATCAGGGCATCGGGATGCGGTATCCCAAAAAAGTCCGACTCCTTGTCACCGATGCTGAAGAAGGCGCCAAAGGAAATTCCGTAACCGGCGCGCGCAAAACCGTGACCGTAGAAACCGGAGTCATCATAACCGTTCCCCTTTTTATCAAAAAAGGCGATATCATCGGAATCGATCCTGAAACCGGTGAATACCTCGAACGGGTCAATAAGTAACAACGACTCGTTTATTTTTATATTCCGCCCATACTGTTTTTTTTAAAAACTTAAAATCGTTCTATTGTTTTTAATCCTATAAAATATATTAAATATTTTTGGCTATCAATATATTTATCACAGGATAATCCAATAATATTACGGGTAAGTCTTCCTAAATAAATAATTATTTATTTTGTTCAAAAGTATAAATCTACAAAAGGGGTATAATACTTGACAACCTATAATTATTTGATATACTACATAACTTAGATCCTAAGGTTTCTCGACCTAGTCGAGATGGCTTTAGGATTTTTAGTATCTAGCTATGAAAAAAGCCTTATTCTTCTCCATCTCATTCCTGCTTTTTGAGCTCGTTTCAGTTCTCATGCCTATGCCTTCGCTCGCCGTAGGAACATTCACGGATGAGGCTGAACTGCCTCAAATCGAATTCGCGAATGACCGTGAATTCCGAATATTTCACCTCAAATCATTCCTTATGAAAAACAATTCACCCCTTGCGGAACACGCCGAACTGCTCGTAAAAACCGCCGAGGAAGAAGGATTGCCGTGGTCACTCGTAGCAGCAATTTCCGGCATCGAATCAAGTTTCTGCAAGGCAATACCGTATCAGTCTTATAATTGCTGGGGTTGGAATAACGGGGTCTCGCGATTTACGGATTATCCTGATGCGATCAAAATAGTCAGCCAGACATTGAAGCATAACTATTTTGACAGGGGACTGGACACGCCGGAAAAAATATCTCCCGTGTATGCACCTCCCTCCCAAACCTGGGCCTCCAAAGTCCGCTACTTCATGAACCTCATCGAAAATTCGTACGAATAAATAATCTCATTTTTTGTTATCCAAGGGAGTAGTGCGCTATAATGAGTCAGTTAAACGCCGGGATGGCGAAATTGGTAGACGCGTACGCTTTAGGAGCGTATGCCGCAAGGCTTGGAGGTTCGATTCCTCTTCCCGGCACCCAAGGAGCAGACCTCCAGTTCAAAGATGCGACTAGATTGATAGATAGGGCTAATCTTGATAGCTGTAAACTTATTTAACACCATTGTTTTTCTAAAGACTAGAAATTTAGCTTTGTATCGTGTTCAAGTTCTTTTTAAGGGTAATATTCTACTGGGTCAGTTATTTTATAAATTTTAGTATAGACGATACAATACTACTTAATAATACATTTACTCTTGACAAAAGACTATTTGTAGCATAAAATAGTGTTATATGGATGAAAAACTGTTTCAAATAGAAGCGAAGAGAAAACAATTAGACAATTATAAACCTCTCCCAATCGAACTGGTCAAAAATCTAGAGGAGTGGTTTCGCATCGAATTAACTTATACATCAAACGCCATTGAAGGCAATACTTTAACTCGCCAAGAAACTGCTATGGTGGTTGAAGAGGGTTTGACTGTTGCCGGCAAGAGTTTAACCGAACATCAGGAAGCTATCAACCATGCAGAAGCGTTTAATTATATAAAAACCCTAATTGATAAAAAAAGACAGGAGATAACTGCTAGAGATATATTGGACATACATAGTATTATTCTTAATAAAATAGATGACACTAATAAAGGTAAATACAGAAATGTAACTGTAAGGTTAAGAGGCTCAGAAACCATCTTACCAAATCCTCTTAAGGTGCCCGAGTTAATGGAGGAATTTATTAAATGGGTTCAAAGTGATACTACAGATCATCCAGTCAAAATTGCAATTGATGCTCACTATAAACTGGTAAGTATTCATCCGTTTGTAGATGGAAATGGTCGAACTGCTAGATTACTCATGAATCTTTTACTTATGCAGGCTGGTTTTCCTTCAGCTATTATCCGAAAAGAAGATCGTAGCATATATATTAATTCGTTGGAGAAGGGCCAAACCAAAAATGACATGAATGATTATTACATAGTAATGTTAGAAGCTGTTGACCGTTCACTTGATATTTATCTGGAAGCGGTTGATCCAGAACGAACTCGTGTGTCAGAACCAAACCTTCAACAACGTTTTTATACAACAGATGAGGTGGCAAAACTTCTACAAGTTGACCCGGAAACCGTAAGAAGGTATGTAAGGCAAGGAAACTTAAAAGCTGTAAAACTTGGGGGAAAGTTTATTCGAATCGATAAAGCTGATCTAAATATATTTATTGAAGGATTGAAGAAATAATTAATTTAAAGTTTCTTACCAACATTCTTTCAATTAACTTTTTTCGTATAAACAACCCTTAGAAAACTTGATGCCTTCGGACAGAAATGGATCAGTCTTATCTGTGCTTTTGATCTCATAAGCAAGCATGATTTTCTGAATCCAGGGAAGAAAATGTTCAAATACAAGCTCCTCCGGAGCACACTATTATATTTTCCGCTGTTCGGCAACCATCATGGCAATTCTGCATTTATTGCTTAAACATAGACACATCCTCTTCATCCTCATCTTCGTTGTAATTCTCCTTGGCTATAACATCCGGAAACCTTTTATCGGACACCACGATTGGAACGGCGCGTTTTGGGGATCAATGACGCGAAATTATATGAGTAATCTGGGAAAAATAATAGGGAATACTTATTTGCAAAACCTCGATCAGACTTCAACCGGTGATTTCATATTTTTTTATCACTATACGCCCCTTCTGCCTGTCTTTTTCACTGTCTCCGGTTTAGTTTTCGGATTAAATGAAATAAGTATGAGACTTGTCACGGTTGTATTTTCCGTCCTGATGCTTATAAGCATCTATAAAATCGGGGCGTGTCTGTATTCCAAAAACATCGGAATTCTTGCCGCCGTTTTTGCGCTGATAACCCCCATGTTTTTGTATTTTGGAAAACTTCCGGACCACGAACCCATTCTTACGGCATTATGTACAATCACTTTTTATTTTTATTTGAGACTGACTCCCCACAAACCGATAAGCGTACTACGGTTTTTTATTCTTATGGCACTTACTCTGCTGGAAAGTTGGGGAGGATTTTTCTTTCTTACGGTAATTATGGTTCACGGTTTACTAACCAAAAAATTAAACCGTAAATTGATGTTAGGTTTGACAGGACTGGGGCTTGGCGTACTGCTTTTTCATGCGCTCATGATTTTCGCAATTTACGGCAAATCAACCATTCTGGATTTTTTCAACTACGGGCTCATCCGAATGAATATGAGTGAACCGGGTTCCAATGTAACTCAATTTACGTGGATACAATTCATCATGACGGAGTCGCGGTTCTTGATCGTCTATTTCACGCGAATTCTCGTCGGTCTTTCCGCTGTCTGGATAATCTACTTTTTCCTAAAGTTAAGAAAACATGCTCTGCCTTCCGATCTTTTGTTATTTCTTTTGTTCGTATACGGATTTTTCTTTATTCTGGTTTTCAGAAATTTAGCCTACATCCATGATTATAAACTGTATGTTCTTCTTCCGTTTATCGCGCTATCTTCCGCCAGAACCATACTGTTCCTGTTCAATTCATTGGGCAATCGAATATCCGTTTCGTATCCTATATCTAAATGGATGAATTTTCGAAATAGTCTGATTGCTCTGATTGTTCTTGCGGTTGCCTGGGAACGGACTGATTTCATTGTTGCACTGCAAAAAACATCATTCAATACGCCCGGCTTTGAACTCGGCAATCTTATACGCTCAAACACATCTCCGGAAGAAAAAACATTAGTTCTTTCACAGGAATTCGATAGTTTCTACGGAGTGTTCATCAAATTCTATTCCAACCGTAGCGTATCTGCAGATGACGTAACACTACAACAATTCAAAGAAAATCCCGATCGGTATTCCGAAACCCAACATTTTGTTTTAGTCGACAACCGTCCGGTTGATAGTGAAATGGAAAACTATATATTGACTACCTATAGGCATAATAAAACCGGAAAATTCACGCTCGTAGATTTAATAAACTAAAAACAGATTATTCCCGGGAGGAAGGACAGTAGGGTTTAAGTGGACACTCGCGGCAATTCGGGTTTTGAGATTTACAGACGGCTCTTCCGTGATCAATCAATAAATAACTGATTTGAAACCAATCTTTTACGGGAATAACTTCCATAAGTTCGGATTCCACTTTATTCGGGTCCGCGTCTTTTTTAAAATCAACAACCTCTTTTCCGTCTTTGTTAAACGTCACCGGACGCTTACCACCGATGGAATCCAGATTAACAAGCCTTAGCCGCTGGCTCAGCCGGAATACATGGGTATCTACCGGAATCCCGACAACTACGTTATAGACATTCCCCAACACGATGTTGGCGGTTTTACGGGCGACTCCGGGCAACGTGACTAATTTCTCCATAGAGTCGGGGACTTTATCGTTATAGTTTTCATGAATCAGCTTTGCGGTCGCAAGAATATTTTTAGCTTTGTTGTGATAAAATCCGGCAGATTTGATTTGCTGTTCAAACGTGGGAAGATCCGCATGAACATAATCATCCAGCGTTTTGTAGATTTTAAATAGCTTCCCGGTAATTATGTTTACCATCTTATCGGTACACTGAGCGGACAGAATTACCGCAACCAATAATTCCCAGGGGGAAGAATAGTTTAACGCGATCTTTGCATCTGAATACGTCTTTTTGAGAACAGTTAAAATCAGGTGGATTCTCTCAGCATCTGTTTTCATAATGTTACGAATTTCCGGTGGAATGACTCACGGCTAAACGGTAATCTGCGATTATTTTTTGGTGATCAAACGCCAGAGGCGACGGCAATGCATTAAGAGACCAATATTCGAACCGGGATGCGTCGCTGCCGGCTTGGGGCGTCCCAACCGCATCAACCACATAGGCAACGGCTACGGTTTGTAAGGGGTGGCGGGATGGGGAACTATAAATGTTAAAAAACTTTAATTTAGTTACGGAGAGATTCGTTTCTTCTTTAACTTCACGGACTACGGCATCCTCAACCGTTTCATTATAATCCACGTGTCCTCCGGGAATAGCCCAACAATTTTTGTACGGTTCCTCTAATCTATAGATTAATAATATTTTTCCCTCATGTACAATCAGGGCATCGATGGACAAAGCCCGGTTAAAATACCGCTTACAGTGACTGCAATAATTATTCTCGCTTTTCTGGCCAGTCATGATTGTGTTATAATCCCAACACGATGATTACGTCAACCCTGAAAGTGGAACCCAAATCAATGAGAATTCTCGAGATCACCATTCCGTGGTCTGAGGTAAAAGTCAGCCGGGATAAAATCATCAATACGGCAACACAGGAAGCTGAACTTCCGGGATTTAGAAAAGGGAAAGCCCCGAAAGAAATGGTTGCCGGCAAAATGGATCCGAAGAAAATTTATGAAGAAGTGGTAAAGGAAATAATTCCAAAAGTTTATGCGGACAGTCTCCGTAAAAATTCCCTGGCTCCGATTTCATCCCCCAAAATTAATGTCATAAAAGCAAAAGAGAACGAAGATTGGGTTGTCTCGGCAACGTTTGCTATTAAGCCTGAAATCAAGCTGGGCGCTTATAAGGAAAAAATCAAGGCCCTCAAAAACAGCAAAACCAAGATCTGGACACCCGGAAGCGGATCGAAGAAAGAGGACGTTAAGAAACCGTCCCTTGACGAGATGATGCAGGTGGTTTTGGCCGAAGCCACAGTTGAAATTCCTCCCATCCTTTCAGAAGATGAGGTCAACCGAATGCTCTCAACACTCTTGGATCAAACCCAGAAGCTCGGAATGACAGTGGAACAGTACCTAATGGCAAAGGGGATTACCACCGACCAGCTGAAGGCAAATTACTCGAAACAAGCAGAAAACAATCTTAAATTAGAGTTTGCGCTGTCTCAAATAGCCGACGATGAAAAAATCACTATAACACAAGCCGATATAGATACAGTTCTTGCCAAAGTAGAAAAACCTGAAGACCGGGAAAGAATGAGGCAGGATTCCTACTATCTTGCCCACCTGATCCGCCAACAGAAAACCATCGATTTCCTCTCTGCATTGTAACCTATAGTTATATTTGACAAACGCTTATTACTGTGCTATAACTCAACCGGCTAGCGGGGTTTAGCAATATACATATGGCGTTAAAATCCTCCAAAACAAAAATCGGTCGGGTATGGGGTGATGATAACCCCGAGAAACTTGGTTCTCACGGCTCGATGGATCATAGTCAGACATTAACCTCAAAAGTTGTAGCGGATATCGCGAAAACTTTCAGTCCCGGAACTTTCATCGAACAGCTTTTGGGTACTCCCCAAAATAGTATTGAGGCACCGGTTGAAACTCCTAGCGAAAAACAAAGGGCTTCTCACGAAAGTTTCACCATCTTTTCTCTCAGCGCTGAATCCAAACGGGGATCCCGCGGCGAGATGAAGGTAGAACAGGAAACACAGGCAATCTTACAGGAGCTGAAACAACAGGCTAAAATGCTCTCCAAAAGCGAGAAGACATTCACCGAATCCATCGCAAAAATTAATGTCGATCAGATGCCGGAAAAGAAGGGCATTTACTATCTCATATTTTTCGAATGGCTTATCGGGGTATTAAAACATCTCCGGATGAAGATGGACGAAGGTGCGACCTGGCTTGAAGCGTTTAATGCCAGAGGCAAGAAAAAACAGGGCTACTGGCAGAAATTCAAAAAACAGGGAACGACGTTCGGATTATCCAACGAACGTACCCTTGCCACTCAGACCGGATAACGGGAATTCTCTCCATTCTTTCCTTGTAAATTCAATTTAATCTACTTATAATACCGTCATGACCACTTAGCTCAGTTGGCTAGAGCGTCACATTGACATTGTGAAGGTCAGAGGTTCAAGTCCTCTAGTGGTCACCTAAGGGGATCTGGGAGGTTCCAGAATGAGAAATAGATTGAGATACAGCGCTAATTTAAAATATTGCTAAAGTGACTTTTTCTCCTAAATCACATACTCTGTTAATTTTGTCTCAAAATAAGTTCAAATCCCCTCTGCCTGTAATTTAAATTTAGTTTTTTGTCATAGACGAAATTTGAAGCTTTGGGTATAATTTCAGATATGTTAAACACTAGTTCTCAAGTAACCGTTGTTAATATAAAACAGAAATTATCTCTCTTTTCCGAATATTGGAATCCGAAGATTATTGGTGAACTTAATAATCATAAAGTGCAGGCTGTTAAATTAAAAGGACCCTTTGAATGGCATCATCATAAAAATGAAGATGAATTGTTTCTTGTTATTAAAGGTCATTTAATCATTCACTTTCGTGATCAAGATGTAAATGTTAATGAAGGTGAATTTATAATTATTCCTCATCTTCTAGAACATAAACCAGAAGCACCTGAGGAAGTTGAAATTTTGTTGATAGAGCCGAAAACGGCCTTAAACACAGGTAATGTAAAATCTGACAAGACTGTCGCAAATCAGGAAAAGTTATAAAATCTAGTAAGTTTCTTCAAATAACAGCGAAGTAACGATCTTGATGGGATACTTTCTTGGTACATCTTTACTTTTCTCACATTCTGGATAAACCATCATTAATTTGTGTATCCAAAGCGCATCAGAATCATCATAATCATAAAAACTATTGACGATTGAGAGACTGAGCAGTACTATTGTAGAGTACTCGTCAGCATGAGACTTCACCAACCTCAAAGAGTACCGGAACCATTCCGTAATAATGGAAATTAAGCGCCGTTTGGAATTGCGATGGAACCTCCGCCCATTGGCGGATCGCAAAGACGAACGGTTTTTTATTGGGAGAGTTAATAAGACAAATATATAAAAAATAATATGCAGAATCTTGATCACCTTCGTCACTCCTGTGCACACCTTCTGGCCGCAGCAGTCATAAAACTGTGGCCGGAAGCGAAACCCACCATCGGGCCGTCGATAGAAAACGGATTTTACTATGACTTCGACTTTGGCAGTACCAAAATCTCAGAGACGGATCTTCCCAAAATAGAACAGGAAATGAAGACGTTAGTTAAGGAATGGAAATCCTTTGACCGAATCGAAGTCTCAAACGAAGAAGCCAAGAAACAATTCAAGGATGATCCGTATAAATTGGAATTGATCGAGGAACTTATCAAGAAAAAAGAGCCGATTACCTTTTATAAATCCGGAGAGTTTGTTGATTTATGCCGGGGAGGACACATCGATCATCCGAATAACCGGGTCAAACATTTCAAGCTTCTCTCGATAGCCGGAGCGTATTGGCGGGGAGATGAAAAAAATACGATGCTCACCCGGATTTACGGAACCTGTTTCCCAACGGTAAAAGAATTAGAACAGTATCTTTGGCAGATGGAAGAAGCCAAAAAACGTGACCATAAGAAACTAGGCAAAGAACTGGACCTATTTCTTATATCAGACGAGGTGGGCCCCGGTCTTCTCATTTGGACGCCAAAAGGTGCAACTATCCGAAGGCAAATTGAGAAATTAATCATCTCTGAACAAATAAAACGGGGATATCAGCATGTCAATACACCGCACATCGGAAAAAAATCGCTGTGGGTTACGTCCGGACATTGGGACTTATACCGCGATAAGATGTATGCCCCGATGAAGATAGACGATACGGAATATCTGGTAAAACCTATGAATTGCCCCATGCATATGATGGTATATAAGAACAAACAACATAGCTACCGAGATTTACCGGTCCGTATAGCTGAAGACGCTACTGTCTATCGATATGAACAGACCGGAGAATTAGCCGGTATGACCCGGGTCCGACATATCACCCAAGACGATTCCCACATCTTCTGCACCAAAGAACAGGTGAAAGAGGAGTTCATAGGAGTTCTTGATTATACTAAGTTCCTCCTGGATAAATTTAATATCACGGATTATTCATTCAGACTGTCTCTGCGCGATCCAGCAAATAAGAACAAGTATCTTGGAGATGATAAGATTTGGGAGGAAGCTGAAAACGCTATAGAAAAAGCTATTCAAAGTACCCACGTACCGTATGATAAAAAGGAAGGAGAAGCGGCATTCTATGGACCAAAGCTGGATGTCATGATAAAAGATGCCTTAGGAAGAAACTGGCAATGCGGTACAATTCAGATCGATTTCATGCTTCCCGAACGGTTCAATCTGGAATATATTGATGAGAACGGTGAAGTAAAACGCCCAGCCCTTATTCACCGGGCGCCTCTTGGGTCTCTGGAACGTTTTGTAGGACTTCTCATCGAACATTACGCAGGGAAGTTCCCGGTTTGGCTTGCTCCGGTACAAATAGAGCTTATACCGATTTCTGATAGGCATCAGGAATACGCAAAGCTAGTGAAACAGGCGTTATTAAAAAGGGAGATTCGGGTTGAGCTCGATAACCGGTCAGAAACGATGCAGGCGAAAATCCGAGACGCGACGTTGCAAAAGATTCCGTTTACCGCTATAATTGGCGATAAAGAAGTTGAAGCCGCGAAGGGGAAAGAGGAATCTGATTGGGTTGTATCGGTAAGAAATTTGGATGGCCAGAATATCGGACCGAAAACACTAAAAGAATTATTAGAACTTCTTGTATAACCAGAGATTGAACAGAAACTTTAAATATTACCGGATTAATTATCAGATTTCCGCACCAGAGGTGCGGCTTTTGGATGAAACCGGTAAACAGATAGGACTCTTAAGCAAGATGGATGCGCTTCGGAAGGCCCAATCCGAAAAAAAGGATTTGGTCGAAATAGCTCCGAATGCGGTTCCGCCGGTTGTTAAGCTGATTGATTTTAAAAAGTTTAGGTATTTGGAAGCCAAAAAAGAACGGGAATCGAAGAAGAGTGTTAAAAACGTAGGGGTTAAAGAGATCAGACTTTCGCCGTTCATGGGTGAGCACGATCTGCAAACTAAATTAAAACAGGCGATAGGATTTTTAAAAGACGGCAACCAAATAAAGATTTCGGTACCGTTCAGGGGAAGAGAAATAACCAAAAAGGAATTCGGATTTGAAATAATTAGAAAGGCATCACTAGCACTCGCTGATAAGGCAAAAACTGTACGGCCGCCCTATTTTGAAGGTCGAGTCTTAGTCACGATGCTGGCTCCGACAAAATCGGTGAAGGTATAAACCATATGGGAAATAGAAGTGTCAATAAAACTATTAAGAAACGATTTAAATTGACCAAAAACGGCAAGCTTATGCGCAAACACAAAGACGCAGGGCACCGCATGAGTCATAAAAATAAGCGTCAGATCAGACGATTCGCTGAACCTTTGGAACTATCGAAAGCATTATCAAAAATGGTAAAAAGATACATTTAAACCTATGAGAATAAAAGGCGGAGTCACAACCCATCGGAAACACAAGAAGCTTTTAGCTTTTAACAAGGGCTACCGGATGACGAAATCACGGCTCATTAAAGTAGCCAAAGAAGCCCATCTTCATGCAGGAAATTACGCGTTTGCCGGAAGACGGAAGAAGAAAACCGCATTCCGATCGTTATGGATTACCCGCATCTCGGAAGCAATAAAACCGTTCGATCTGTCCTACAGTTCATTCATCTTTAAATTAAAAACGGCAAAAATAACTTTGGACCGGAAAATTCTGGCTGATCTCGTTGTTAACGATCCTGACGCTTTCAAACAGGTAGTCAAGAAGGTTAAAACCTCATAACGCTGCGACCAGTAAAATACCCGTTAAATTTTTCCCGAATAATTGCCTCCGGCATACTCTACATATGGAAAACCTGAATTTTAGGGTATAATAATCCCTATGAAAGAGGATTTGACAACCCTTCGCAAAACGGTATTTGAAACACTCCAGAAAATTACCGACTCCAAACAGTTGGACGACTACTGGCTGTCTGTTTTTGGTAAAAACGGTCTATTTACGAAAATTTCAAAAAATATCAAGACTGTTCCCCAAGAGAATCGCGCGGAAATGGGAATTCTTCTGAATAAAACTAAGAAGGAAATCGATGCGGGATTCGAATCCAAAAAAAAGACAATCATTCAATCCCAACATACGGACTGGTTTGACGTAACCATACCCGGTACTCGTCCAACTTTGGGGCATCTGCATCCACAAACCTATGCTCTCAGAACCCTCGTCGACATATTTACGTACCTGGGCTACCAGGTAGCTGACGGTCCGGAGATTGAAAGCGATTGGTATAATTTCGGCAGTCTCAATTTTCCGGATAACCACCCGGCGCGGGATACCCAACAATCCCTTCATATAGAGACACCTAATGCCTCTAAAACGGACAAAACAATCCTGAGAACCCAAACGTCTGCCATGCAGGTTCGTGTGATGGAAAAGATGCCGCCGCCTTTCCGGGTAATCGTTCCCGGCAAGACTTACCGGTATGATGCCGTCGATGCCTCCCACGGGTTTGAATTCTGGCAGTTGGAGGGATTTGCCGTAGATAAAAATATCACCCTTACGGATCTTTTTGGAACTATTGATTATGTGTTAAAGCAATTGATGGGTCCGGAGACAAAGCTGCGTTTTGCGTGTACGAATTTTCCATTCGTCGAACCGGGTGTCGATACGTATATGGAATGCACCGTATGCCACGGAAAAGGCTGCGCTTTTTGCAAACAGAGTGGGTGGTCTGAAATTATGCCCGCCGGTATGATCCATCCAAATGTACTGAAAGCCGCTAAAATAGATTCGTTGAAGTGGCAGGGTTTTGCATTCTGCATCGGCCTTTCACGCGCTGTGACACTCCGATATGGAATGGATGACTTGAGACTTTTGACTACGCTTGATACACGAATATTAAATCAGTTTTAATACAAAAAAACTATGCTGGCACCTTTATCCTGGTTAAAAGAATTCGTACCGATTACTATGACGACGCGTGACTTGGCCTGGCGGTTAACGGAACTTGGTATCGGCGTTGAAGCGATCCGGTCCGTAAACGGCGAAGAGGTTTTGGAATTGGAAATCACTCCGAACCGGCCGGACCTTCTGTCAATTGTAGGTATCGCCCGGGAGATTGCGGCCATTCAAAATATCACCCTGGCCACTACACCTATCCCATCCATTAAAGCCTCACAAAAACTTTCGATTATCGTCCACAATGATTATTCTCTGTTCCCGCGGTATACCGGAATCATTCTGGATACTATAACGATAAAACCGTCCCCGGAATGGCTTTCAAAACGGCTGACTCTTATGAACCTCCGGCCGATCAATAACATCGTCGATATCACGAATTACGTGATGTATGAATACGGCATTCCTCTCCATGCGTTTGACTATGACGAGATCAAAGGACACGAACTCTGGGTATCGAAGGCTGAAGGCGGCGAAGCGTTTACAACCGTGGATAATCTGTCGTACAAACTCCCCAAAAATGCCATCATTATTCGGGATACGGAAAGGATTATCGATCTTTGTGGAATAAAAGGAGGCCTGAACAGCGGAATAAAGCCGGCAACCAAAACCGTATATCTCCAGGTCACAGCAGATGACCCGCTTCTGATCCGAAAAGCTTCCCAGAAACTGGCTCTGCGCTCTGACGCGTCGGCTATTTTCGAACGGGGGATTGATAAAGGTAATTTACTCACCACCCTTTGGCGGGCGGCAAACCTGATGATGGAATTAGGTGGCGGGTCTGTTGCCTCTGAACTGATCGATCTCAAAAAAACAGAGTATAAACCCCGATCCTTAGTCCTTGGATTAGACCGGCTCGAAAGAGTTATCGGTGTAAAAATACCTGAAAAGACTATTCTGACGATACTGAAGAACTTGAATTTGTCACCAACACTTAGCGGGAAAACGGTTACCGTAACCGTCCCGACGTTCCGGGAAGACCTGAAAATCGAGGAAGACATCATGGAAGAGGTTGCCCGGGTATACGGCTATAACAATTTCCCGAAGACTCTTCCGTCAAGTTCGCCTCCAGAGACAATCATTCCTCACCATCGTGATTTTACGGTTGAAAATAAATTGAAAAATATCCTGGAAGGAATCGGCTATTCTGAAGTCTATACATACAGCCTAACCGATAAGGAAAGCCTTGAGAAAATCGGGTCGGATCCTCACACGGCGATTCGGCTGACAAATCCCATCAGCCGGGAATATGAATACCTGAGAACCAATCTTCTCAGCCATCTGTTGGAAGGACTAAAACTAAACGAACCCATTACTGATGATTGCAACCTCTTTGAATACGGAAAAACCTACCATGCACCTTCTGAGAATCCCGTTGAGCAATACGAAATTGCAATCGTACGAGCAGACGGAAACTACCGGACGCTCAAAGGCTGCGTTGAAACGCTTCTGCTACGATTAACGGGTGCCGACTCCATAGTTTTTGAGCCACAAAGCAAATTAAATACCTATCCCTACAATCCTGAAATTTTTGCGGTCATAAAAATCGGTAAGGAGATTGTGGGGAAAATCGGAAAAATTTCGCCGGACACGGTAAGCCGTTTCGCGCTTAAGACCGCTCCGGTAGCTGCGGAACTCGACATACAGACAATTCAGCACTTTTTTACCGTTCCCCAGTATCATCCGGTTCCGAATGTGCCTTCAACCATAGAAGATCTGTCATTTACCGGAACCTCTCATGTCGCAATCGGCCAGGTTATCGATACAATAAAAAATACGGATCCGAAAGTCTGGTCCGTCCAATTATTGGATTCGTATTCAAATTCCCATACGTTCAGAGTTACTTACCAGGATCCGCAAAAAACTTTAGAGTCCAAAGAAGTGAAGGAAATCCGGGAAAAAATCATTCACGGGGTAAACGAGACATTCCATCTTATTCTAAAATCATAACAACAGGTATTAAGGAGTAGGGGGAACCGGCGTCGGAGTAGGTACTACAACCTGTGTTGGAACCGGCGTATTGGTAGGATTCGGATCTGTTTTTATTCCGATCGTAATCTCCGAAGTTCCCGTATTTCCTTTTTCGTCGTAGGCCTTTGCTTTCAGTTTATAAACTCCCGTATCCAGGTTGATATTTTCGGTCATCAGGTCTCCATCCACCGACTTCTTCTGGCTGTCGTTGACATAGAATTCAATTTTTTTGATCTGCTTTATCGCCCGCGCTTCGATAATCACGTCAAAGGAATTTGAATCAAACTTATCCCGGTCATTGGGTTTTTTAAACTTTACAACTACATTATTTTCGTCCGTATTTGACGTGTCCTTCGGGGGTTTATAGCTGGAATCGGATTGCTGGGCAACCCACGCATCAATACCTTGCTGCCACCGGTTCGTACTATCCAGAGACGTGGGATCACTCTCGGTAAATACAATAAATTCTTTTTCATCATATTGGCCGTTCGCAATTTCAACAGCATTTGCCAGTTTATTGTTGTCGGATTTTGAGACTTTCAGTTTTTTATAAATCGGGGAAATTGAATTCGGCTCCGTACCCTTAATGAAATACTCTTTGCGTGTCGGACGTCCGTCTTTCGGCAATCCGCCGCCAAAAGCATCCACATCCAGCTGAACAATCGTATCGGGCTTATTAAACGGTTCGTCTTTCGTATCCTTCAGAGCTTCCTTCATGATGCGATTCCAAATGGGCGCCGCTCCGGTTACTCCGGATGCCAGTTTGGGATCCATCACGCTGTTATCATTGTTCCCAACCCATACACCGGCTACTATAGAAGGCGTATATCCGATCGTCCAGTTATCCTTCTTATCATCCGTTGTTCCGGTTTTGACCGCTACGGTTTTGCCCGGAACGACCAGATAGCTACGATCTCCAAAAACCTCTTTACGCGAGGCATTATCAGACAGGATATCGCTGATTAAAAATGAAATATCCGATGGTATTACGGTCTTTCCCTTAACCGGCTTATTTTCATAGAGAGTTTTCCCGGTCGAATCAACAACTTTTAAAATACTCACTGGATCGTTCTTGATACCACCGGTTGCAAATGTACCGTAAGCTGCCACGAGATCCAGTAACCGTACCTCTCCGCCTCCGAGAGTAATGGACAATCCCAGTCTTTTCTCGTTTTCAGCCGTCGGGGCCAGGCTTGATATTCCCATATCATTGGCTGTTTTAAGGATATCCTTAATTCCCACTAACGCCGTCATTTTAACCGCCGGAACGTTGATGGAATTTCCCAGGGCGTACCGGACCTGGATCGGGCCGCGGAATTTATTGTCGTAAT
>Ga0172379_10005426_pt1 | contig 17861 bp, 25 predicted proteins | sample GrowelOW334metaG_FD_119756 | JGI IMG/M metagenome (GOLD analysis project Ga0172379, IMG submission 119756) | Groundwater microbial communities from an aquifer near a municipal landfill in Southern Ontario, Canada - Groundwater well OW334 metaG | ecosystem: Environmental > Aquatic > Deep... | reverse complement strand
TTTCAATACAACTTATGATTTCACTCCGCCGATTATCAATGAAGTTTCCGCGTCCACTACGGCTTACACTTCCACGATTACCTGGGAAACCGACGAATTATCAACCAGTCAAGTGGAATACGGATTGACTGATGCTTACGGCACTTTAAGTCCGTCTTCAGTAACAACAACTGACCTTACTATTGATCATGTTATTAAATTAAGCGGTTTGACTGTCGGTTCAACTTATCATTTCCGTGTTTATTCAAAAGACGCGAATAATAACGAAAGCGTTTCCGCTGATTATACATTTACTCCGACCCGCGAAGGAGATTTAACCGGTCCAAGCATTTCAACTCCTGAAGTGCCCAGTGCTTCTATTTTCACAAATCAAGCAACTATAACTTGGACCACTGATGAATTATCTAATTCCACTGTGGAATATTCAGCTACCCCGGGAGTTTATACTTTAAGCAAAGTTTCCGCCTCAATGGTAACAAGCCATTCGGTTGTTTTAACTGGATTATCTAAAAATACTCCTTATTATTTCAGAGTTAAATCAAAAGACGCGGCTGAAAATGAAACAACCAAATCTGATAATTATTCATTTACAACCAAAGCCGGATCAATTATTTCCAATGTTATTATTTCTTCCGTCGTAAACGAAAAAGTTACCGTCAGATGGCTTACCGACACGGCTTCGGATTCCAAAGTTGTTTATTCCACTACTTCAAATTTAAGCAATCCCCAGCAAGAAACAGACGAAACTTCAGACACTGTTCATGTTATAAATTTAACCGGTCTTTATCCAAATGTAATTTATTATTTTTATGTTGAGTCAACTGATATTTCAGAAAATACGGCCAAAGATAATAATCAAGGCAGCTATTATTATTTCACTACTGCTGACGATCAAGTTGATCCGGTAATTTCTTTGGTCAATTCATCCGCTACGGCTTACACCTCCACAATTACTTGGGAAACCGACGAATTATCAACCAGTCAATTGGAATATGGAACTACCACCGATTATGGCACGGAAACTGATCTTGACTCTCAATTAACCATTCAACACGTTATTCATTTAACAGGTTTGACTACTGACAGAACTTATCATTTTAGAGTTAAATCCAAAGACGCAAATGATAATGAAAGCGTTTCCGGCGATTATAATTTTATCACCACTCAAGAAGCAGAGCCGACTGACACCACTGCTCCGGAAATTTCCGAAGTCAATTCTTATGCCACGGAAACAATTGGCACGATTACTTGGGTAACAGATGATTTGGCCACTTCTCAAGTTGAATACGGTTCAACTACTGATTATGGAACCTCAAGCACTTTAAATTCAACATTAACTGTTGAACATGTGGTTCGATTGACTGATTTAACCTCTAACCAACTTTATCATTATCGTGTTAAATCAAAGAATGCCGCTGATTTGGAAACAACAAGTCAAGATTCTACTTTTACACCTCAATATGTTTCTCAAGAAATCAGAGTAATATCCGGAGGAGGAGGCAGTGCGGCAATATTGATAGATGCAACAGCGCCAATAATCAGTAATGTCTTAGTTTCTAATATTACTGAAAATAGCGCCACAATCAGTTGGGTGACTAATGAAAAAGCGAACAGCTTAATAGATTATGGTTTAACTTCAACTTATATTGACACTCAACATGCCGGTTTATCGTCTTTCGTAACTTCTCATCAAACCATCCTTTCCGGTTTAACAAAAGGCACTGTTTATCATTATCAAGTCCTATCTCAAGACGCTTCAGGCAATCTTGCTCAAAGCGCTGATTTGATTTTTACAACTCTGGGAAGTTTAATAATTCCTCCTGTTCCGGAAATAACAGAAAATGAAGAAATCGCAAAACCGGAAGCGGAAAAAACTCCGGAAGAAAAAGCGCAAGAAATAAAAAAGATTGAAGAACAAGCGGTTTCTCAAGAAACATTTATGACGGCAATGGAAATGATTAAAAAAGTTTCCAACACTATTTCTTTATCTGTTGCCGAAAATGGTTTTACCGAACTCACTAATATTTTTAAAGGATTTATTCCCGGTCCGATGTTAGAGGGTTCTCCGGGTATTGAAATATCAGCCACTGAAGCAAGGGTTAAATGGACGACTGACAGAAAAGCAAATAGCGTGGTTGCCATTACCAAAGTTGCTGATTTTGATAAAACCAAATCTGAACCATATTCGCAAGTCGTTGGTCAATCAAGCGAATATGAATTAGCGCATAATGTTAATATTATTAATTTAACTCCTTCCACTGATTATTATTTCCAAATTCGTTCAAAAAGTTTGCTTGGTTCCGAAACAAGGTCTAAACAATATACATTCACCACTACTTCTCAAATGCCGGAAGTGATAAATTTTTCAATTAAAAATATTTCCGCTAGCACCGCTACTTTTGTTTGGCAGACAAACATCCCGACTGATTCGCAAGTCAAATATATTCCGTATCGCAATAACAAATTATCTCCAAATGAAGTTCAAGTGGTTAGTAAATCAGACTCCAGTATTACCCATGAAATCACAGTTAAAAAACTTGAACCGGGCACAACCTTTAATGTTTCTCTTGAAGGAAAAGATTTGGAAGGAAACAATTATTCTTTCCTGATTCCAAATTTTACCACCACCAAAGACAAAAACGCGCCCATTGTTTCCCAAATCAGAACTTCAATCGCTTTGTCATCAAGAGGCGATGAAGTCCAAACCATTATCACTTGGAACACAGACGAACCTTCAACTTCACAGGTTGAATATCAGGTTGGTTTTGCCAATGACTCTCCGGTTGTCCAAATGACCAAAGATATAGGTTTAAGGCAGGAACATTTAGTGGTTATTACTTCGTTTAAACCGGGCGCGATCTACAGATTCAGAGTCATCTCCGAGGATTCTTCAAACAACAAAACTCAATCAATCACCAATACTTTACTGACTCCGCAAAAGAGAATGACCGTAACCGAGCTTATCTTCAAGAACTTCCAACAGACCTTCGGATGGATGAAAGGCATGAATAAATAAATTGTAAAATAATTCTTTTAATATATAATAAAATTTAATTGACAATCTATGAAAAAAATTTATATTATACTGATTATTATAGTGGCCGCGGCGATGATTTTCAGTATTTCATTTTTCAAAACGCCGGCCAAAAATGATTCTCAAAATAAAAAAATTGATAACATCAAAACAGATGTTTCTAATCAAACTAATAATTCTAAAATAAAAAATATGAATCACATTGTAACCATTAAAACAAATATGGGCGAAATTCGTTTCGCCACTTATGACGCCGATGCGCCAAGAGCGGTCAGTAATTTTCTTACCCTTGCTCAAAAAGGATTTTACGACAAGGTGATTTTTCATCGGGTTATAGACGGATTTATGATTCAAGGAGGGGATCCTGATGGAACTGGAATGGGTGGACCCGGATATCAATTCGCTGATGAACTTGATCCTCAAACCGATTCCTACAAGCAAGGTTACAAGAAAGGAGTGGTCGCTATGGCTAATGCCGGACCTGATACCAATGGCAGCCAATTTTTCATTATGGTTGCTGATTATCCTTTGCCAAATCAATACACTATTTTTGGAAAAGTAATTTCCGGACAAGAAGTGGTTGACGCGATTGCCAAAGTAAAAAAAGATTCAAATGATCGTCCGCTTTCTCCTGTTATAATGGAAACAGTAACTATATCTGAATCTTCGGGAAATTAATATGTCCTACTTTGTTTATATCCTTGAATGTGCTGACAAATCTCTATATGCCGGAGCAACCAATAACCTCGAAAAACGCTTAAAACAACACAATAATTCCAAATGCGGCGCTCATTACACGAAATTGCGCCGTCCGGTAATCTTAAAATATTCGGAAATTTACAAAACCCTGAAAGAGGCAAGAAAACGTGAAGCTGAAATAAAAACCTGGGATAGAGCCAAAAAACTAGCCTTAATTAATAAAATGAGATAACCATCTCATTTTATTTTTATATTGCCATTTGCTTAATTTTTTGGTAGAATAAGAGTATAATAATCAATAAATATTTACCCCGTTAGAAATCATAGATTTTAACGGGACAATAAACGAATAACTATGGTTACAAAAAAAGATAATATTTCTAACGGGGGGAAATTTCTACTTACTTCGTCAGGACTTACAAACAAATCAATCGCCAAAGCCTTATTGGAATTAGTCGGCAAAAAAGCCAAAGAAACAACTATTGCTTTTATTCCCACTGCGGCCAATCCCATTCAAGACGACAAAACTTGGCTGATTAATGATTTGTACAATTTAAAAAAGCAAAATTTTAAAAGCATTGATATTGTTGATATTTCCGCTTTGCCGAAAAAAAATTGGCTGCCGCGGCTTGAAGCGGCCAATGTCCTGTTTTTCTCCGGAGGAAATGTTTTTCATTTGATGTATTGGCTGAAAAAATCCGGTCTGGTGAAAATTTTGCCCAAACTTTTAAAAACTAAAGTTTATGTCGGAATCAGCGCCGGCAGTATGGTTACCACCAAAGATTTATCATTTAGCTCAGCTAAACGCCTTTATTATGAAGATTTAAAAGGAAAACCCGATGAAAAAGGTCTCGGGTTTTTTAATTTTTATTTCCGTCCGCATCTCAATTCTCCGCATTTTCCAAAAGTCCGCAAGAAATTTTTACTCGAAATGAAAAAAGGATTAAAAGACCTCATTTACGCTCTTGATGACCAATCCGCGCTCAAAATTAAAAATGGAAAAATCGAAGTCATCACCAAAGGAAAATATTTAAAGATATAGTATGAGTAAAAAAGAAATAAACAAAAATATAGTTATTTATCAGGCAAAATCCGGTGCAATTGAGCTTCGGGGTGATTTTACGCGCGAAACAATATGGGCTACGCAAGCGCAAATAGCTGAAGCTTTTGAGGTTAATGTACGAACCATTAATGAACATATTCAAAATATTCTTAAAACCAAAGAACTAAACAAAGAGGCAACTGTCCGGAATTTCCGGATAGTTCAAAAAGAAGGCAAAAGAGAAATAGACAGAGATATAAAACATTACAATCTTGATATGATTTTGTCTGTTGGTTACCGAGTTAACAGTAAAAAAGCAACATCTTTTCGCCAGTGGGCGACAAAAACATTACGAAGCTATATCGTGGATGGTTTTGCCGTGAATAAAAATCGCATTGCGAAAAATTACCAGCAGTTTTTAACTGTCGTGCAAGATATTAAAAAACTTTTGCCTGCCGGGCCGGCAATGGAAGCAAGAGACGCAGTTGAACTTGTTTCGCTTTTTGCCGATACTTGGTTATCGCTTAACGCCTATGACAAAGATTCTTTGCCAAAAGGAAAGCTGACAAAAAAGAAAGTTGAATTAACGGCCGATAAAATTATTGACAGCCTTGCTGAATTAAAAACAGAGCTTATTCGCAAATCGGAAGCGACTGATATTTTTGGCATGGAGAGAAGCAGGGGATCTGTGGCCGGAATTGTCGGGAATGTGATGCAATCTTTCGGAGGCAAAGAACTGTACGAAAGCGCGGAAGAAAAAGCGGCGCATCTGTTGTATTTTATGGTTAAAAATCATCCCTTTACTGATGGAAATAAAAGAAGCGGAGCATTTGCTTTTGTCTGGTTTTTAAAGCAAGCCAATATTTTGAATGTATCCAAACTCACTCCTTCTGCGCTCACGGCGCTTACGATTCTTGTCGCGAGCAGCGACCCGAAAGACAAAGACAAGGTTGTGGCTTTAATTTTAAATCTTATTGCTAAATAAAACAAAATGCCAAAAATTAAAGTTTTAATTCAAGGTTTTGCCAAAGAAAAGAACGGGCAAGAATTCGCCTCGTCAACAACCACTTTAATTCAAGAAAACGGATTAAACATAATCGTTGACCCGGGAATGGACAGAAAATTATTATTAACGTCTTTAAAAAAACAAGGCCTAATCGTTTCGGATATAAATTATGTAGTTTTAACGCACAATCATCCTGACCATTATCTTCTGGCCGGAATTTTTGAAAAAGCCAAAATTATGGACGCGGATGATATTTATTCATGGGACGGAAAAATCACGAGTCATAAAGGCAAAATCCCCGGAACTGAGATTAAAATTATAAAAACGCCCGGACACAGTATGTTTCACTGTTCGCTCTTAGCCCAAACAAAAGAATTCGGAAAAGTGGCCATTATCGGTGATGTTTTCTGGTGGGCGGATGCGGAAAAGCAAAAAACAGACCAACAAAGCCTGTTAAAGCACAAAGACCCTTACGTAAAAAACGAAAAACAGCTCCTGGAAAGCAGAAAAAAGATTTTAAAAATCGCGGATTACATCATCCCCGGCCACGGAAAAATGTTCAAAATAGGGGATTAAGCATGGACAAAAATATAAAAATATACTATAATTTATCTATTATGGACAAAAAACAAATTATACAAAAAATTGAAGAATCACGAAAATCAAAGGTTATTACTTATCTAACAAGCGATCGACCAGGGCCAGTAAATGCTCATGTGGCGATGGATATTATTCCGATTATCAGTAAACAGCTTCAAACCATCGGTAAAACAGAAAATATTGATTTATTTATATATAGCACTGGCGGAGATACGATGGTGCCATGGCGGTTAGTTTCAATGATTCGCGAATATTGCAATAAATTTTCAGTTATTGTGCCTTATAAAGCGCATAGCGCGGCAACTATGATTGCGCTCGGAGCTGATGAAATTGTAATGAGCGACCTTTCCGAACTTTCACCAATTGATCCTTCAACCGCTAATGTTTTTAATCCTTCAGACCCGCAAAATCCTCAAAATAAAATTCCAATTTCTGTTGAAGATGTGATGGCATATTTTGATTTAGCAAAAAATAAATTCGGCATTAAAAATGACGAACAGTTAGCAGATATTTTTACCGAATTTGTTGGCGCTAATCCACAAATTCATCCTTTAGCGCTTGGTAATGTTAATCGCACTCACAATTTAATTCGCATTTTAGCAAAACGACTTTTAAAAAGTCATAAAACGCCGCTAAAAGAAGATGAAATTGAAAAAATTGTTGACTATTTTACGGAAAAATTGTATTCACATCAATATTTAATTGGTAGAAAAGAAGCCAAAGAAGATTTGGGAGTTAAAAGTGTGGTTTACGCCGATGAAAATTTATCTAAGGCAATGACCGAATTATATGAAGAATACTCAAAAGAAATGGGACTTGGTAAATTATGGAATCCGGAAAATGAGCTCGGTTTAAATGTTGTTCAGAATCAAAAGGATTATAAAATTGCCTTCATTGAAAGTCAATTATTATCAAGTCATTATGAAATTTTAATTGATTATAAAAAACAACAAATAAATAGAGTTCAACAAACTCCTCAAGGTCCAATTCAAATTCCACAAGAACAAGTCGGATTTAAAATTATCGGCCAGGGATGGAAGTAAATAATTTAATTAACTATCTTAATTTATGGAAAAAGAATTATTGAATATTCAAATGGCGTTGTTCTTTAAAAATGAGTATGTAGGTAATTTTGAATCTCTCTCTCTAAAAATAAAAGAAAAAGTTGGAGAACCTCAATTAACGCAGCATTTGCCGGTGCCACAGAATATTCCACCTGACGTACCTAGATTAATTTTGAAGTATCTAAATTTCGATTTGAATATTTCAAAAAGTAGAATCGATTTTTTTTCAAAAAACACATCCTTAATAAAGGAAAATATATTAATAATAATTGATATATTAGAGAATGCTGGTTTAAAAATAGGCAGAGTTGGTTTTGTAAAAAATTTTTTTTCAGGACAGAATGTAGGTTATTTAAAAACTTTATTAAATGAGCAAAAAATTTCAGGATTGGATTTTAAAGAAATTGGCATTAGAATAAATACTAAATCAATTTTGGATTCGTTTGAATGTAATAATATACAAAATATTGTTAATGGAAAAATAAATAGTCAAGGTGAAGAAAGGGATGGAATTGTAATAACAAGAGATATTAACACTGCATTAGAAAAAATTCAGGAATATAATTTTACTAGAACTAATATTGTTGAATTAATTGAAAATTTTGATAAAAAATCGAATGAATTAATTTATGTCTAAAATATTAATTCCAAATAATGAAACCGGGGGTTCTGAAAGATGGGAAAGTATAGAAATAGAAAGATTTAATTCAGAAAAACAAAGATTGGATTTATATTTAGAAGCATATTCAAGTTATTTGGATAGAACAAATATACGTACAAAAGAACTTGAAAGTAAAATAGATAATTTAAATAATGAAACTTCAGGAATTACCAAGGCGACTGAATTTATAAAGTGGCTTACAGTGGGTATCGCTATCGCTTTTTTTATTGCATGTGTACCAATTTTTCTTGATTATTATAAAAATAATGAAGATAGATATGAAAAGTTTATTAATAAAACTGTCGAAATTGAAAATTATGCGAATAGTAATTTTGTAACAAATGAAAATTTTGGAAAGGAGATGAAGAATATACAAGATAATAACAAAATCAATTCAGATATTTTAAATTGTTTAAAGGGTAAAAAATATTGGCAATACGAACAATGTTTTAAATAAAGTATATGCAGACACTAACTAGAAAAGAAAGAATTATGAATATATGTTTTCAAGAATAAAAATTAAAAATTATATTAAGAAAAAATTCTCTACAGATATTTTAAAGGATCAATGGGAAAAATTAAGTGATAAAGGAAAAGATGACATGATTGAATACGCAACAAATATATTTGAAAAAGAAACAGAAAAATTTCAGAATACTCTATTTGAAGCCGACGATAAAGCAGATGATTTAATTTTTTATTTTTTTGGTATTTTAGTCGGAATAATGGGTAATTTGGTAGCAAATATTATTCAGTCTTTTTTGGGAAAATTTGGAGTTTTATATTATGTATTTTCTTTTATAATTTTTTCTTTAATTTTAGTTTCTTTATTTTATATGGCGCGTGATAGAATTTCTAAGATTTATAGAAGAAACAAAACCGTCAAAGAATTTTTTGAATATTGTAAAAATAAAAAAATCAATCATAATTAAAATTCTATGCCCACATTAAATTGGATTGAAAAAAAATTGTTAATCACGATAAAGATGTGCCGTTTTGGTTGATGCGGAAAAATAAAAAATACTCGCTTGAAAATAGCGAGAATTTTATTTGTTTTAAATTGATATGAAATTAACATTTGACGAAGAACTTGCTGTAAATTACAAAAATGCATCGCAAAAGATACGTGTTTTAACAGAGCAATGGATTGCGGACATCTTAATATTGATAAATATCCAAATAATCAGCCTGTTGCCGATTTTTACTGCTCAAATTGCCATGAGGATTATGAATTAAAAAGTAAACAAAATACGCTAGGAGCAAAAATCGTGGATGGTGCATACAGCACAATGATTGAACGGCTTACAAGCAGTAATAATCCAAATTTTTTCTTATTAAATTATGATTTAATAAATCTTGAGGTAATAAATTTTTTAGTTATCCCTAAACATTTTTTCGTTCCAGAAATAATAGAAAAAAGAAATCCTCTTGCACCAACTGCGCGCCGCGCTGGTTGGGTTGGTTGCAATATTATTCTTAAAAATATTCCTCAAACCGGTAAAATATTTTTTGTTCGCAATAAACAAGTTGAGGCAAAAGAAAAAGTGCTTGCCAATTGGAAGAAAACCTTGTTTTTAAGAGAAGAAAAAGAAATTTTGGCAAAAGGTTGGCTACTTGATGTAATGCGTTGTGTTGACAAACTTGGCAAAAAAGAATTTAGACTTAATGATATGTATACTTTTGAGAATGAATTAAGCCGATTACATCCAGAAAATAGGCATATTAAAGATAAAATTCGACAACAACTGCAATTTTTGAGAGATAAAAATTATTTAGATTTTGTGTCTCGCGGTCATTATAGGCTTACATAATTTATGATTAATAATATCGAAAAATTAACCGAATCAGAACTTGTTGAATATACAGGCGAAAAAGCTAAACTTTCAGGAATGTCGAGCGGACTTGATGCTCAACAAGCTCAGACTGAACTCACTAAGCGCCTAATCGACAGTATCCGAAATTTTGATGACGCCTCTTCTAGATATTCTAAGATTTTATTAATACTTACAATTATTTTAACGGGGGTCGGCATTTCTCAAATGATTATAACTTTATTTCAACCTGAACGGTTACTGGAAAAAATATTAATATACTTTATTATTCTTTTAGGTCTTGTTATATTATTTAAATATGCTGAGAGATCATTTTTTAATGACAATAAAAAATTAAAATAATAAATAAAACATTCTCACATTCTTGAGAATGTTAGAATAAAAATCAATCAATAAATATGTCTGAATACTATAACCCAAACAGAACAAGAAATCTTTATAACCCCATTTCAACGGGAATATTTCGTTTAAGTCGGTCAAAGATTGATTTATTCATAAAATGCCCGAGGTGTTTTTATTTGGATCGTCGGCTTGGCGTCGGCCAACCGCCCGGATTTCCATTTTCTTTAAATTCCGCCGTGGACAAGCTTTTGAAAAAAGAATTTGATATTCATCGAGCCAAAGGCGCGGCGCATCCTTTAATGACCGAATATGGCGTGGACGCGGTTCCTTTGATTCATAAAAAAATGGAAGAATGGCGAGATTCTTTGCGTGCCGGCATAACTTATCAAATACCGGACACAAATATAGTAATTACCGGCGGCGTGGATGATGTTTGGGTAAATCCGAAAGGCGAATTTTTGATTGTTGATTACAAAGCCACTTCAAAAAGCGACGAGGTTAATTTGGATGCCGAATGGCAAATTGGTTATAAGCGGCAGATGGAAATATATCAATGGTTATTCAGGCAAAACGGTTTTAAAGTGTCTTCAACCGGTTATTTTGTTTATTGCAACGGCGACGCGGACAAAGCGGCATTTGACGGTAAATTGGAATTTGACATAAAAATTATTCCATACAAAGGCGACGATTCTTGGGTTGAAAAAACCATCAAAGAGGCGATAGACTGCCTTAATTCCGACATTCTCCCCAAACCCGGACCCGATTGCGACTTTTGCAAATACCGCCAAGCAGTCAAAAAATTCGAGAACTAACTCATTCAACCAACAAACCCATTCTATATCTATAAAAAAACATTCTCACATTCTTGAGAATATGAGAATGATTTATTTATTCATTAATAAAAACTTATGGATCAAAGAGGGCCTCGAGTAGCGGCAGTAATTATCAAAGACAATCAGCTACTTTTAATACACCGGATTAGAAATGGTCAGGAATATTTTGTTTTTCCCGGCGGCGCGGTAGAGACAGGAGAAATATTAGAAGAGGCTATAAAAAGGGAAATTCACGAGGAATTTGGCCTCGGCATTGAATTAGATCGATTGCTTTTTCAAATCAAAAATTTTGGTAGGGATGAATTTTATTTTTTGGTGACTAAGTTTTCGGGCATTCCCCAAATAGGCGGTGAAGAAAAAGAAAGAATGAATAAAGACAATCAGTATAGTCCTTTTTGGATTCAATCAAGCGAACTATCAAATTTGTCTAATTTATATCCCGAGCAAGCCAAACAAAAAGTTGAAAAATTAATTGAGAAATAAAAATTATGGAAGAAAAAATTTATCACAATAAATTCGCTCATCTTTATGATTATTTTCAGAATGGAGTTAAAGGAGATGTTGAATTTTACCTTAATTACTTTAAAAACTTTACGGGTAAAATTTTAGAAGTTGGCGCGGGTACGGGCAGAATTACTATCCCATTATTAAAACGCAGCTTAAATGTGACAGCTTTGGACGTTGCTCCCGAGATGCTTCAAATATTAAAGGAAAAATCTAAAAAACAAAAACTTTCAGTTAAAATTGTCTGCGCTGATATGAGAAAATTTAAATTAAGGGATAAATTTGATGCAATTATAATTACCTTTAGAGCTTTCCAGCACATGTATTCGGTAGATGATCAACTTAATGCTCTAAAAAGTATGAAAAAATATCTTAAGCCAGATGGTATTTTAATTTTTGACGTTTATACATCAAGTTTTAAATATATCCAAAAGGGGGATTGGCAGTGGCACAAAGATCAAAACATTAAACTGCCAAGAGTAAAAGGAATAGTAAAAATAGATTATCGCAACCGATACGATATGGCCGAACAAATAATGTATCAGGAATATCGTTTTAATTATCCCAATGGCAGAAAACAACTTATCCCGCTTCAAATGCGTTTTTTCTTTCGTTTTGAACTTGAACATTTATTAAGTTTAGCGGGGTTTGAAATAAAAAATCTTTATGGCGATTTTAAAAAGAACAAATTTAAAAACGGCTCTCCAGAAATGATTTGGGTGGCAAAACCGTATAAAATTTAATAAGAAATACAGTTAGAAAAAAACATTCTCACATTCTTGAGAATATGAGAATGATATGTTAGAATAAGAATATGAAAAGTATGAAAAATTCAAAACAATTTGAGAGACATTTCAAAGGTGTATCCAATCATTGCCGAATTGATATTTTACTTTTGGTTTCCGAGAATCCAGGTATTACGGTAGATGGAATCGCTGAAGGATTGGATAAAAATTTTAAAACCGTTTCCGAACATATTAGGCGATTAACTCAAGCAGGCCTTTTGAATAAAAAATATCAAGGCAGAAGCGTAACTCATTCGCTTTCACCTTACGGAGAAAAATTCATAAAGTTTATAAAAACATTCTGACATTCTTGAGAATGTGAGAATGTTTATTTTTTTAAAAATAATAAAATATTATTAAAATTAAATTTTAAATTATGAGACTGACGAAAGACGAATACTATTTAATGATTGCCGAGCAAGTGAAAAATCGCGGCACTTGTCTTCGCGCCAGAATTGGAGCAATTATTGTCAGAGATGAACAAATTGTTGCCACCGGTTATTTGGGCAGCCCAAGACAAACAAAAGATTGCCTTGAAAGAAATGAGTGTTTAAGAGATAAATTAAATATTCCTCATGGCCAAAGATATGAACTTTGCCGAAGCGTGCACGCTGAACAAAATTGTATTTTAAACGCCGCCCGAGCCGGAGTATCCATTTTGAACGGAGATATGTATATTTATGCCGAGAATCAAAAGGGAGAAAAAACAGACGGTCTGCCTTGTTTTATCTGCAAAAAAATGATCATTAATGCCGGTTTAAAAAGAGTAATATGCTCTACCAAAGAAGGAAAAATGAAAATTTTTAATGTTGAAGATTGGACGCGCGACTGGCAAGAAAAAGACATTGTGGACGATCAACAGCAATACGGAAAAGATCAAAATAAATAATTTAATTATTAAAATATGGAAGAAGAAATTTTAAAGAAAATTGAAGAGCAGGATAAAAAACTTGAAGCGATTTATCGTTCTGTTGAAAAAATGAGAAAGTATTTTCTTTGGACGCTGATTATCAGCGCGGTTATGATTATTATACCGCTTATCGGGCTTGCTTTCGTGATTCCAATGTATTTAAAGTCGCTTAATCTCGGAGCATTAGGTTTATAATTTTTTAATAACAATAAAACTATGAACAAAAGAAATGTTATTCGTTTCTTAATTTCTTTGATTCTTTGCCAAGGCGCCGGAATTGTTGGCAGTCTTTTTACCGTCCCGGCTATCAAAAATTGGTATGTATTTTTGCAAAAACCGTCTTTTAGTCCGCCGAATTGGCTATTTGGCCCGGCTTGGACTATACTTTATTTATTAATGGCAATTTCCATTTTTCTCATTTGGAAAACCGGTCTTGCGGATAGAAAGACAAAAACAGTTTTTCGTCTTTTCTGGATTCATCTATTTTTTAATGCCATTTGGTCAATTTTATTCTTTGGACTGGAAAGCCCATTGCTTGGACTTTTTGATATTATAATTTTGTGGGTAATGATTGGAATTTTAACTTTTCAATTTTTTAAAATTAAAAAACTGGCCGGAATTTTATTCATTCCTTATTGGCTCTGGGTTTCCTTTGCCACAATTCTAAACTTTTTTGTTTATAAATTGAATTAATGTATATAAAAAACAAAAGACAATAATTTCTAATGTGAGGGGGTTGACCCCCTCACCAAACGCTGATGTATTTTTCAAACAAGAAGTCTATTTATTTATATTCAAAATATTTTTTAATTTATATCAAAATTAAACTTAGAAATTTTAAAAAACACGAGACTGAGTGTTTATCAGCGTTCAGGTGAGGGGGTTGACAAAAACTTAAAAATTTGTTAGATTATCTTTCAAAGGAGGTGAGAATGAAAATGAAAGAAAAGAAAAAAATATCTTTTTCAAAAGTAAACAGAGAGATGAATGTTCTGCAGAAGAAATGCGAAGAAATATCTAAGCAACTAGATGCAGTGCGAGATGAGGGTGCTAAACTGGAAAATAATGATAGTAAAGGAAAGGATATTCTGCAAAAGACACTTGGAAGGATATTCAATCAGTTAAATGCGATACGAAAAAAATGTAAAGAATTACAGAGAGGCAAAGCTAAAAATGTTAGAAAATTCGCAGGAAAACTGGTTGAGATTTCCTGGAAGAAGGGCGACAACAAAGGCAGATTCAAGTGTGTTTTTTCGAAGATTCTGTTTGTTGAGAAAGGTTGGTTTTATCTGATCAATCATAAAACTAGCCAAGTTGTCAAAGGCCACATAAGAGAAGGGATGCTGGCCGTAGAAGAGATTACAAAGATTATAGAGCTTTGATTTAAAAGGGTCCCGCGCAATCATAATAATATTGTCGCGGGCCTTTTCTTTTTATTTCATATTGATAAACTTCTAACAGGGTTGACAAAAACTTAAAAATTTGCTTAAATTAATGATACAAAGGGGGTGAGAAAAATGAGAAAAAGAAAATTATCTTTTCATCAAGACGATGAAAAGATAAAGAAATTACAGACAAGAAAAGCCGAGATGATTAGATCCTTTATAGGAATACCGGTCCAAATATCTTATAATGGAGACTATAGAGGAGAGATGAAATGTACTTTAAGTAAAATTTATTCTTTGGACGGATTTGGTTGGATATGTGAAATAGACCCCAAAACCGTAGAGATCATTGAGGGCCCCAAAGAAATAAGAGTTATGTTTGTAAAGAACATAACTAATATAAAAGAAGTATAACCTCGAACTCGAAAGGAGGTGAGAAAAGATGAAAGAAAGGAAAGTTTCATGTTTCTTTGAGGAAAACCGGAAGATAAATGTCTTCCAAAAGAGAATAGAGAAGTTGTGTCTCCAAATAAACAAATGGCAAGACGAAAGCTATAAAATACAGAAAGACAAGGTTAAAGAAGCCAGAAAATTTATTGGGAGACCGGTCGTAGTAATTTACAAGCAAGGAAAGAAAGGAGAACTTAAAAGAGGAAGGATTAAATGCATTATAAACAAGATTGAATTTGTTAATGGTGACTGGGAATGCAAAATTAATCCGGACTTTAAGATTATCTTCGGACCAAATCCGATTCCTTTGTTTGTAAGAAAAATTACAATGATTATGGAGGTTTGATGCCATCATAAAAGCCCGCGATATTCTGGCGGGCTTTTATTATTTAATTATATTATTTATCTGGACAAAATTTTTAAATTTGGTATAATTTAAACGAATTAAGGGGTTAGAAGCCATTGACAAAAATTTAAAAAATATTATTATTTAAGGCCAAGCTGGGTTATATCTCAAAAAACTATGGCAAAATTAGTAGATAAACAATATTGGATGGAATCTATAAAAATATTCAGCCGATTATCGGTTTGGATTGTTTTTCCCGTTCTTATCGGAGCTTTATTGGGAAAATGGCTGGATAAAAAATATAACAGTTCGCCGCGCTGGTTTTTAATCGTAATCGGATTGTCTTTTATCATTTCAGTAGTCGGTTTGGTTAAAAATACTTTGGAAGAATATAAAAAAATTGAAAAACGCAAATAAATATGTCTAATAGTTCAGCGGAGACAAATACAAATAGTGATCAAGTTTTGCACGAAAATACTTTATACGCCGAACCGGTTTTTCACGCCGGTCATTTTCCGATTACCAACTCCTTGATTAACTCTTGGATAGTAGTGATTTTTTTTGTTATTGCTTTAGTTTGGTCTTTAAAGGGAAAAATAAAACAAGTGCCTCGCGGTTTACAAAATGTTTTGGAAATGATTTTTGAAGCATTTTTCAATATTTTTGATTCGGTTACGGGCAGCCGCAAAAAAACTTTGCATTTTGCGCCATTTGTTTTGTCTTTCTTCTTTTTTGTTTTAATCAATAACTGGATGGGTCTTTTACCAGGAGTTGGATCTATTGGCCAAATAGTATCAGAAGGGGGCCATAAATTATTTATTCCTTATTTTCGCGGCGCAACGGCTGATTTAAATACCACTTTGGCTTTGGCTTCCATAGCTGTTGTGGTCAGTCATATTATGGGAGTTATAGCTCTCGGCTGGTGGAAATATTTGAATAAATTCATCAATTTTAAAATTTTATTGGAAATACCGAAAAAAATTATCAAAGATCCGACTATTATACTGGTCAATTTCATTAAATTTTTTGTCGGTTTAATTGAAATAGTGGGCGAGTTGGCCAAGATCGCCAGTCTATCTTTTCGTTTATTCGGAAATATTTTTGCCGGTGAAGTATTGCTGGCTTCAATGTCAGCCATTTTCGCTTTCGGTTTACCGCTGCCGTTTATGTTTTTAGAAGTCATTGTCGGCCTGATTCAGGCTTTAATTTTTTCAATTTTAGTGTTAATATATCTATCTATTGCCACTACAGCTGAAGAACATTAATTTAAAGGTCAATTTAAAAAAATTATAAATAATTTATTAAAAACACACTATGGAAAATATAATGTTAGCCAAAGCTTTAGCTATCGGTTTAGGTTCTATCGGAACCGGCTTAGCTATCGGCTTTATTGGCGCTAAAGCAATGGAAGCTATCGGCCGTAATCCTGAAGCTTCCGGTAAAATCTTGGTGCCAATGTTATTGGCCTGCGCCTTTGCCGAAGCTATCGCCATTTACGCCTTAGTTATCGCTTTCAGCATCAAATAGTAATTTGACGAACTGCTCCTTTTTCGGGAGCAGAGGTTAAATTATTATTATATTAAATTTTTTATATGGATTCATTAGTTTCTATTTTTCACATTGATTTTAAATTATTTTTGGCTCAATTGATTAATTTCGCGATTATCTTTTTCGTGCTTTATAAATTCGCTTTTAAACCGATCGCCAAAATAATGGAGGAAAGAACAGTGACGATTGAAAAAAGCTTGAATGACGCCAAAGAAGTTGAAAAAAAATTGGCCGAGACAAATCTTGAACAAACTAAAATTTTAAATGGAGCAAAGAAAGACGCTTTGGCTATTGTTGAAAGCGCAAATCAGTCGGCTGAAATTAACAAGCAAAAATTAATTGAAAAAACTAAATTGGAAGTTGCGGCTATTTTTGAAAGTGAGAAAGCCAAAATTACTCAAGAAAAAGAAGAATCTTTAAAAGACATTAAGCGGGAAATGGCGGATTTGGTGGTTTTGGCAGTAGAAAAAGTGCTTAAAGAAAAAATGACTGATGTTAAAGATAAAAAAATAATTGAAGATTTAATTAAATAATAGTTATGAAAATTTCCGCCCGGCAATATGCCGAGAGTTTAACTCAATCCATTTCTTCCAAAAGCAAGCCCGAAATGGCTGTTATTTTGGATAATTTTGCCAGAATTATGATGGAAAATCGGGATTTAAACCGTTTAGACGAGGTTTTAGCCGCTTTTTCTAAGATTTGGGATAAGAATCAGGGAGAGTTGGCAGTTGAATTTACCGGCGCTCGAGTTATTTCGGAAAAAACAAAATTGGAAGTCGCGGCTGTTTTTGAAAGCGAGAAAGCCAAAATTGCTCAAGAA
>Ga0172379_10005425_pt1 | contig 17862 bp, 17 predicted proteins | sample GrowelOW334metaG_FD_119756 | JGI IMG/M metagenome (GOLD analysis project Ga0172379, IMG submission 119756) | Groundwater microbial communities from an aquifer near a municipal landfill in Southern Ontario, Canada - Groundwater well OW334 metaG | ecosystem: Environmental > Aquatic > Deep... | reverse complement strand
TTTGGCCATTTTTGACTGCAACATAATCCGCTAAACCCAGCCAGACTCCACAATTCTTCAGCCAAATACGGAGCAAACGGAGATAAAATTTTCAAAAAGTCTTGCAGATCTTTTCTGTCTAATCCTTCTGGATTTTTATTCCATTCATTTGCAAATTCCATCATTGAACTGACAGCTGTATTAAATTTCATTGCTTCAATATCTTCCCCCACTTTTTTGATTGTTTTATTTAGCAAAATTTCTAGATTAGATTGCTTCGTCGCTTCGGCTCCTCGCAATGACGAGGCACAGAGTCTCCATATTTTTTCCAAGAATCTTTTTGACCCAACAACGCCCTTTGTGTCCCAAGGAATCATTTGGTCAAATGGTCCCATAAACATTTCATAAATACGCAAAGTATCGGCTCCAAATTGTTTTACAACAGAATCAGGGTTTATTACATTACCTTTACTTTTTGACATTTTAATTCCTCCTTCGCCCAAAACCATTCCATGTGAAGTTCTTTTTTTATAAGGCTCGCTTCCAATTTGTTTTGGAACCGCTCCAATGTCCCATAAAAATTTAAAAATGAATCTTGAATACAATAAATGCAAAGTAGTGTGCTCCATCCCACCATTATACCAATCAACTGGCATCCAGTATTTAATATTTTTTTCGTTCCAGTCGAGTTTCGGATTTCGAGTTTCGGATTTCGAGTTTCCAAGCATAGCATATGCGAGGTAATACCAGTTTGATCCTGCCCAATTTGGCATTGTGTCGGTTTCTCTTTGGGCCTGACCCTTGCAATTAGGACATTTTACATTTACCCATTTTGAAATTGCAGACAAAGGCGATTCGCCGGTTTCAGTGGGCTTATAATTTTTAACTTTTGGCAATTCCAAAGGCAAATCTTTTTCCGGTACCGCCTGCCAGCCACAATTTTTACAATAAATCAATGGAATTGGTTCACCCCAATAGTGCTGGCGTGAAAATACCCAGTCGCGCAATTTATAGCTTGTTTTTGGCTGGGCCAAGCCCTTTCCCGAAAGCCATGCTGTAATCAATGGCCTGGCAATTACAGAAGACATTGTGTCAAACTGCGCAGAATTATATAATGTCCCATCTCCTTCAAAACATTCTTCCAAATTTTTTACCTTTTGAGTCAGCAATTCATCATTTGGCTTAATTGAAGTGCGCAAAGGTATTCCGTATTTTTTTGCCATTTTAAAATCCCTTTTATCGTGCGCATCGGCAAAAACAGCGCCCGTGCCATATTGCTCCAAAACAAAATCAGCTATCCACACCGGCATTTCCTCATTTGTTGCAGGATTTTTTGTAACAATTCCTTTTAATTGCACCCCTGTCACATCTTTGTCTTGGTTTGTCCTATCAATGTCCGAACTATTTTTTGTATCTTCTCTATATTTTAAAACCTCGTCAATGTTTTCAATTTTGCTTTTGTATTTATCTATAAAACTGTGCCCCGGAGCCAAAACTAAAAATGTTCCGGAAAATATTGTATCAATTCTGGTTGTAAAAACTTCTATTGGCTCTTCTGTGCCTTCAACCGCAAACTTAACCAAGGCTCCGTGAGACTCTCCAATCCATTCTTTTTGCTGTGTTTTTATTTTTTCCAAAAAATTTACACTGTCCAAATCTTTGACCAACCTGTCGGCGTACTTTGTAATTTTTATCATCCATTGCTCTTTTTCTTTTTTCTCAACTTTTGTCCCGCACCTTTCGCATTTGCCGTCTACAACTTCTTCGTTCGCCAATCCAATTTTATCTTTTGGGCACCAGTTAATTGCAATTTTGTCTTTATATGCCAAACCGTTTTCAAATAATTTCAAGAATATCCATTGAGTCCATTTGTAATATTTTGGATCTGTTGTGTTTATTTCGCGTGCCCAATCAAAAGACAGTCCCAAATTTTTCATCTGGCTCCTAAAATTGTCTGTGTTCTTTTTTGTGACCACAGAAGGATGAACTCCTTTTTTTATAGCGTAATTCTCAGTGGGCAAGCCAAAAGCGTCCCAGCCCATCGGGAACAAAACATTAAATCCCTCCATGCGCCTTTTTCTGGCAACTATATCTAAAGCAGTATAACTCCGGCAATGACCTACATGAAGCCCGTCTCCCGAAGGATAGGGAAACTCCACTAAAAGATAAAACTTTTTCTTTTTAGATCCGTTCTGCGCCTTAAAAACTCCCGAATCATACCATTTATCCTGCCACTTTTTTTCTATTTTCTTAGGATTATATTTTGCCATGTTATTTTTAAATACTATCACAATTTATTTGTAAAAAAAAGACCCCATAGAGAGACGCAGAGAATAATACGCAAGGATGACCAAGCGCGGTTATTATCATCTCTCTTTGGGGTTGGTCTAGAACAGACCATGACTGGACCTTGAATAGATATCAAGGATAAGGCAAGCGAGGAAGACGAATCTGGGGCGTAAAAATTGGGAAACCCCGAGTTTCCCAAGCGGTGGGGACTCTTCTGTTGGTTCCCAAAAACATCTTCCTCGCATGGAACGCTTACTGACAAAGAACAAATCCTCAAAAGAGGAGAGGGGCATGGCAACCTGCATCCAACCTTACGCACCCGACAACTGGGCCAGCCCCTCTCCCCACGAAGGAGCGATCTATTTTTATGCTACCAAAAAACACGCCTGTTTGTCAAGGTCTAAAAATAAAAACGAGATTTTATATCTTAAACAATTTTTTTGCGTTTTGAAAAGTTGCAGAAGCAACTTCGTCAAAACTAATTTCTTTAATGTCTGCGATTTTTTGAATAACATGTTTAACAAAAATCGGCTCATTCCGTTTTTCTCCTTCTGCTTTTGGAGTCAAGTACGGACAATCGGTTTCTGTTAAAATTTTATCCAGCGGACAATTTTTTATAACTTCTGTTAAATCCCCGCCTGCCGGACGGGCAGGTAGTTTATCAATAATCCCATTTATTCCCAAGTAAAAACCCAAAGCCAGATATTTTTGCGCCTCCTCCCAATTTCCAGTAAAACAATGGATAACCCCGGCTAGTTTGTAGTGAGTAGTTTGTAGTTGGTAGTTTTTAAAAATCTCGTATAAATCACCGAATGCCATACGACAATGTACGATGACAGGTAGGTCTAACTCGGCTGCAAGATTTAGTTGCTTTATAAAAATTTCTCTTTGCCCTTCGTTTTTAAATTTATAATCTAAGCCAATTTCTCCAATTGCCACCACTCTTTTAGATTTTGCCAATTCTTTATATTTTTCTGCGTCAAATTCTTCTCCAATTTCACTGGGATGAACTCCAATTACGCTGAAAATATTTTCATATTTTTTAGCTAAATCAACTGCGGATTTTGAAGTTTTGTAATTTACACCAACATCAATGCAAACAACACCCTCTTTTTGAGCGCGCTTTATCACTTCATCTCTGTCTGCATCGTATGCTTTAAAATTTAAATGACTATGCGTGTCTGTTATCATATTTTTATATTAAACTAAATAAAAAAATCGGGCAAGTAACACACATTGTGCTACTTGCCCATGAAAACGGGACATTGTCCCCTACGACTGTTCGTCGCCAGTCTTGGCGCTCGCAGCCGCCTCGTTGCGACGGATCGCATCGAACACTTCGCGACGGTGCACCGGCACCTCTTTGGGGGCTTCCACCCCCAAGCGGACCTTGTCTCCTCGGATCTCGACAACAACGATCGTAATGTCATCGTTGATGACAATACTCTCGTTTTTCTTGCGGGTCAAGACCAACATGGCGAGTTCCTCCTTCGCTTCCAGGATAAAAAAACTGGGTCAGCTCCCCTCAAGCCTTCGTGGCATTGAAATTAGGGTGCTATATTAATTATAGCAAATACACACTAATTGTCAAGAGGCGGAGGAGTAAACTCCTTCCAGCCCCGACCGTGTCGCTTTTTGTATTGCGCTCTTGGCCAAAACATCAAAGGCACTACTACAAGGAGAAGAACTGCCAAAACGATTCCTACAATTTTACAAAAAAGAACTATCATATGCCACCTCTTTGCGAGTTGATTTCAAGGTCACAAACTCCAGATTGATTCTACAACAAAACATCGAAAAATAAAATGGGCGACCTATTGACATATACTCTTATAAATGATATAAATTAAATTACGAGTACATTGTCAACAACTAACCCTTTCTTTTTTTCTCGAGAGGAGTTTTTGTCATGGCCGAACAAGTCAACACCGAACTGACCGTTGCCGAACTGCTCGAGGCGATTGAAAAAGATCCCTCGCGCGTAGAACCGAGCACCAAAAAGCGCTCGGCGCTCGAGGCCATCAAAGCTGTCCAAGCAGTCGCCGGCGCAATTACCAAGCATGCAGAATACCTGCTGGCAGTTATACTGCCAATGGTGTTTGAGTTCTTGGCCATTGCCAAGACGCTCTCAAAACAGCAACTCGAGCAGGATTCCGATGATGTCCCAAAAAATACTTGGGCGCAGATCGTCGGACGGTTTGAAGCCGCCATAGCCAAATTGATAAACAACTCTTCATTCGCCATTTTGCGCGCCACACACTTGGCCACCATCCGTTTCAGAATAAAACGCGATGTGGGTGAACAGGAAGCTACCGACATACTTGTTTGGGCAGTGCAGAATAAATATCTGTCGGAAACCTTTAAGGTCACGGCCGAGGGCTTTGGACTCAAACCCGAAGACAAGGAAGAGATCGCCCATCTCGTTGGCGCTTTGCGCGGGAAACAGCTTAAGGCTGTAAACGCACAGAAAGCGGACAGGAAAGCCACAATTCCGCCACCATCCGCGCCAGTCATGGGGCCAATCAGCGCCCGCGAAGCGTGGGACGGCAAGGTTGGGAAGTTTGAGCTTCTAGTGCCTGCAAACGGCGACAAGGGCGGAGCGCTCCAACTGGAGTGCCAAGTCGGCGAACGCATTTTTGTGGTCAAGGCCAGCAATGGCTACAGCGACCTTGAAAATGCAGACATTTTGTTGTCGGCAATCAAGGGCGATAATGGAAGCATCAGAAACGGGCTAAAGCTCATTCCTCCCCCAATGCTCTCCGGCGAGAAGCTGGACAAATGGAAGTGGCATATGGAACGCCTTGGAAAAGTGCTCCAGCGTGGGTTCAATACGGTTATCGTTGATGAAAAACGCGAACTGGAGGAAAAGGACTTCCTTTTGGGGGCTGTGGGCACTGCGGTGCTCACCTACGAAGGCCCGTTTTCATGGGCCCCGCCCAACCATCCCGAGGCCCGCGTCACCATCAACGATCTCACTCTTCGCTTTGTGCGTCGAAACGATCAAATGATTTCCCTTGACGGGATTATTTCGCAAGAGGATGATGCCGTTGATCTGTTTGGCGAAGCACTGGGAGATTTCTACGAGCCGGGCAACTCATTTTTGAAAATACGCCCGCGCCAGTGCAGTATGTTTCTAAGGGCGGTTTACCGCCAAGTGGTTGTTGGAGACCGAAAGTAACCGGGGATTTTCCAAAAGCCACTTTGCCGGAGGTGTTGCATAGCAACCCTCCGGCTTTTTTCATTGAATAATTTTTAAAAATATGTTAAATTAACCGTATAATCGTATATATATTATGAATCCACTTATCAAAAATTTTATATTTGTTATTTTAATCCTTGTTGTCATTGGCGGAATTTTCAGTTTGCTTTATCTTCCCGCCGTAACTCCAAATGAAATTTCAGCCACGCAATTGGTTACAGATATAAATGCAAACAAAATAAAAAAAGTTACTGTTTTGGGCGACTCAATAGACATAGTATACGCCGACGACAAAACCGCAACCTCAATGAAAGAAACAAATACCAGTATTACTGATTTGCTAAATAATCTTGGCGTAAATAAAGACGCTCTGCAAAAAGTACAGGTTGATGTACAACCGGCAAAACAAGACTTTTGGTCATGGGCAACCCCGCTGTTGGTTTTTGGAATTTTGCCTTTGGTATTTTTTGGCTTAATATTTTGGATGATGTTTAAAAATGCAAAAACCGGCGCTATGCAGGCTTTTGACTTTACAAAGGCCAGAGCCAGAATTTTTGGCGCAGAAGGCCACGACAAACAAAAAATAACCTTTAAAGATGTTGCTGGCTTAAAAGAAGCAAAAGAAGAGCTGGTTGAAATTGTTGACTTTTTAAAATTCCCAAAAAAATATTTGGCAATGGGAGCAAAAATTCCGCGCGGAGTTTTGCTTGTAGGCGGGGCCGGAGTTGGAAAAACCTTGCTGGCAAGAGCAGTTGCAGGAGAAGCCAGTGTTCCGTTTTTATCAATTTCCGGATCCGAATTTGTGGAAATGTTTGTGGGAGTTGGGTCAGCGCGCGTGCGTGATTTATTTTCAATGGCCAAAAAATCTTCGCCGTCAATTGTTTTTATTGACGAGCTGGACGCCATTGGACGCCACAGAGGAGCCGGAATTGGAGGCGGACACGATGAAAGAGAACAAACTCTAAACCAAATTTTAGTTGAAATGGACGGCTTTGAAAAAGAAACCGGCGTAATTATTTTGGCTGCAACAAACAGGCCTGATATTTTGGACCCAGCTTTGCTAAGACCTGGCAGATTTGACAGAAAAATTGTTTTAGATCCGCCTGATGTGCACGACAGAGAAGCAATTTTAGAAATTCACTCAAAAACAAAACCATTGGCAAAGGGCGTTGATTTTAAAGAAGTGGCAGAAAGAACTCCCGGGTTTTCCGGAGCAGACCTGGCAAACGTGGCAAACGAAGGCGCCTTGCTTGCTGCCAGGCAGAATAAAACGGAAATTCACCAAAAAGACTTTCTGGAAGCAATTGAAAAAGTTTTGCTTGGGCCTGAAAGAAAGTCCCACATTCTATCTAAAAAAGAAAAAGAAATTGCAGCTTATCACGAAGCAGGCCATGCATTGGTTTCAACATTTTCTCCGGAAACAGAACCAATAAGAAAAATTTCCATTATTGCCAGGGGAATGGCAGCCGGCTACACATTACAAGTGCCGTCGGAAGAAAGAAAAATGAAAACCAAAACTGGTTTTATATCGGAAATTGCCACGCTTTTAGGCGGATGCTCGGCTGAAAAAGTAAAATTTGGTGAAATGACAACCGGCGCCTCAAATGATTTGCAAAGAGCCTCAGATTTGGCAAGAAGAATGGTAAAAGAATTTGGAATGTCATCTTTGGGTTTAATTGCGTTTGGCGAAAAAGAGGAGCTGATATTTTTGGGAAAAGAGATTTCTGAACAAAGAAATTATTCTGAAAAAATTGCCGAAAGAATTGATGAAGAAGTGGATGTAATTATAAAAGGAGCGCAAAAAAATGCAGAACAAATTTTATTAAAACATAAAAATTTGCTGGACAAAGTGGCAAAAGATTTGATAGAAAAAGAAATTATAGAACGCGAAGAATTTGAAAGGCTAATTAAGTCAAAATAGTTCCGGATGCGTAGCTCAGTTGGTAGAGCGGTCGTCTTATACACGACTGGTCCCAGGTTCGAGTCCTGGCGCATCCACAGATGGGCGGTTAGCTCAGTTGGTAGAGCGCTTACTTGACGTGTAAGAGGTTTCACAGGTTCGAGCCCTGTACCGCCCACAATTTTATGGACATAAAAATAATCTATGAGGATAATGATTTGCTGGTTGTTGATAAGCCTGCTGGAATAATTGTAATTCCAGAGTTAATTGACGAGCTGATTAAAAAATACCCCAAGTTAACGGAGTCCGGGACTCCGCCACGCTACGGGGTGGTACACAGGCTAGACAAAGACACTTCGGGCATTTTATTGGTGGCAAAAACAACAGAAAGCTTGATTTTTCTGCAAAAACAGTTTATAAGTAGAGAGGTAGAGAAGAAATATGTTTGCTTGGTTGAAGGCAATATGGAAAGCGATTCTGGTGAAATAAAAACTTTAATTGCAAGAGCAAAAGGCGATCCAAGAAAACAAAGGGCATATTCAACAATAAATGCCCCAAAATCTGCCAGAGAAGCAATTACAGAATATAAGGTTTTGGAGCGCTATAAAGATTACACTTTATTAGAAGTTGAAATAAAAACAGGACGCAGACACCAAATAAGGTGTCATTTGTCTTATTTGAAACACCCAATTGCAGGAGATAAAATGTACGGCTTTAAAAATTCAAAAATTCCGGAAGGCCTAACAAGGCAATTTCTGCATGCAAAATACTTAAAAATAAAATTATTAAATGGAGAGGTTAAAGAATTTTATTCTGAACTTCCCGAAGATTTAAAACATGTCAACATTATTGGAAAAATTTAATAAAGAGCAAGAGAGAAAATTGCCGGACTTAAGACCCGGTGATACAATTAAAGTACACCAAAAAATCAAAGAAGGAGACAAAGAAAGAATCCAAATTTTTGAAGGGGTGATCATTGCCAAAAAACATGGCAAGGGAATTTCCGGCACAATAACTGTAAGAAAAATTGTGGATGGCGTTGGAGTTGAAAGGGTTTTCCCGATACATTCGCCATCAGTAGAAAAATTTGAAATTGTCAGGCATGGAAAAGTAAGAAGAGCAAAACTTTATTACTTAAGAACAGCCAAGGGTAAAAAGGCGCGCCTTAAGAAAAAAGATTTTGAAGTTGCCATTGCAGATCAGCCGGCTGAAACAGCTGAAACGCCAGAGTAATTGGCGCGCGCGAGTGGTGAAACGGCATACACGCCAGCCTAAGGAGCTGGTGCCGAAAGGCATGGAGGTTCGACTCCTCTCTCGCGCACCAGGACGCTTAGCTCAGTTGGCAGAGCATCTCATTTACACTGAGAGGGTCGCAGGTCCGAGTCCTGCAGCGTCCACACAAACAAGCCGCGATAGCTCAGGTAGTTAGAGCACAGCTCTGAAAAAGCTGGGGTGATCAGTGCAAGTCTGATTCGCGGCACAAGGTTGCGAGACGTAATAAATTTTGAAAAAATTTAAACGTCTCAGCAACGTAAAATTGCAAAGCAATTTGTACGTTGCGGGTGTCGTATAGTGGTCATTATACGTCCTTGCCAAGGATGAGACGGCGGTTCGACTCCGCTCACCCGCTCATTTTCCGGCTCTTGACAGATAAATCAATTTTGTGTTGTAGCTATTGACAAGGAGGCTTGAATATGCTAACATTAAGATATACTGCTGAAGGGCAGTTTTTTAATATATGAATACAAAAACATCGAAAAAAATGCCTTTAATTGGCTCTATACTTGCTGGTATTTTAGTCGGTATTTGCCTCTTGGGAATAGTAATGCCGGAGACAACCAATGCTGACTTAGCTAATACCAAAAATGCTTCATATGTAGCAAAAGTTGCCAATGAAGCAAAAAAGGCTGTAAAAACAATCAATGTTGTAATTACTGCTTATTCAAGCACTTCAGACCAAACAGACGATTCGCCTTTTATTACTGCCTCCAACAAACATGTAAGGGCAGGAATAGTTGCAAATAATGCGCTTCCGCTTGGGACAAAAGTCAGAATTCCAGAACTCTACGGCGACCAAGTCTTCGTAGTTGAAGACAGGATGAACAGGAGAATGGGCGACCATCGCTTTGACATCTGGATGCCCACAAGAGAACTCGCAGTAAACTTTGGAGTCAAGACAGCAAAAATTGAGGTCTTGGAAAACTAACACAGACATACTGAACCAAAAAACCGCTTAACCGCGGTTTTTTGATTTTATACATAAAAAAACTCCCGAGAGTCCCTCGGGAGCCGATCTTAAGGCTTGTTATTCTGGAAAGCACATGGCCACAGCTTTAATGCGTTCCCAGACATTCATCTTGGAGAAAACAGAAAACGATAACTGTTCTCCCAGAAAAATGCCGATGCTTGTCTGCGCAATTCTGTTTGGCCCGGATACGGCTTTTTGAGCCGCCGATCTCAGAATCTCAATTCCTTCCTTTTTTCTGCTTTCCCCGCTTTGAGGGTATGGGCCGTCCACAAAGGCCCTGATTGCCTCGGAAAGCCAGCCCTTAAGCTTTTTTCTTTTTTCTCTTTGACGCTGTTCGGTACAAAAACCCGTAAATATTCTCTTCAGCATATAATTTTCGTTTACCAAGGTTTTTACAAGGATGCTTTTTACTTCGGCCAGGGACTCTTCCCCCATTTTTTGTTTACGGTTGGCAAAACGCAAAACACCAAAAAGTATGCCCAAACAGCTTTCCTCGTGTTTTGGTTCTTCTCTGTCACAGTCAAACAGCAGAGACAGTTTTTTCAGCCATTTTAGCGACGACTCAAGATCAACCTGAATACTGGCATCAACTGCACGCGCTACGGCCTCAAGGTCAGTATCCCAGTACCGGCCATATGGATCTAACGAAATCAATCTTAACAGTTCGTCATAGTCAACAACTTCGTCAGCCAAATTAGCAAGCACCGAAGAAAGAAATAAACAAGAGTGGCCGTTGCAATCCGGCACAATCGGTTTAGAAAACAATATCGGAGTTGCTATTCTAATGCGATCAACACGGTCTGCACTCATGATATTCTCCTTTCAAGAGAATTTCCCTTTCGGGAATGCCGTCTTTCGACAGCAATGTCAAGGAACGTCAACGCTGTGCCCAAGGCGGGAGTCGAACCCGCATGAGCTTTCGCTCAAAGGATTTTAAGTCCTTCGTGTATACCATTCCACCACTTGGGCGTAATTATCAATTTTGAGGCCTGGATGGGAGTTGCACCCATGTACGCGGTTTTGCAGACCGCTCTCTAGCTGCTTGAGTACCAGGCCATAAAACTAATTGTTCAATATTCCAGTCATTTCATGATCAATTTTTTGTGGAGCCATTTGAAAATACTCCCTAAAAATATCAAATTTACGCTCCAAATACAACCCATTATTACAATCTTTATATATTAAGCTAAATATCTTTAAACTATCCGCGGTAGAATATCTAATCTGGAATGCTCCGCTACCCCTATAAATTTTATCGTGCCTCAACAACAATCGTGATTTTAAAATTTTTGATAGTTCTTCGAGAAAATTATAACTCCCTGAAGTAAAAATAACTGATAATTTTTTAATTATTATGGGTTTTGTTATGCCCCTCCCTTTTTGAAAATAAACACACCCGTCACCATCAAAATATCCTCTAACAAAATCACCTAAAAACTCTTCTGGAATATTTGCTGGAAATCTAACCGTTTTTGATTTATTTGGAGTCAATCCAAGCTGCAACAAATCATTAAATAACTTTTTGCTACCAATCCGCAATCTAAATAGATCTTTACTTTTATATCTACCATTTTTATGTTCAGAGAAATGCGACGCATTAATGTAAATTGGATGGTTTGCACCCAAAATAATTTTTATTTTTTCTATAATATTTTTGTCTTTACTATCAACATGAAAATATTGAGCACGCGAAGATTTTGCATCTGTTATATTCCCATCTGCAAAGGTAAATCCTAAAACATAAGCCATCTCAGGCGACCATTTTTCAAAAAAGTCTGTTTTAAATTTATAACGATTATGTCCTCCGCGAGGATCTATAGAAAACATAAAATCTACATATTTTTTAATTATTTTAGCATTTTTTGCTTATTTTTCAACTTCCCCGCCGTCTTTAATTTTAGATAATAATTCCTCTACCCTGCCCGCCTTGCTAATTTCGGTTTCTTTGACAAACCTTATTTTTGGAATTGGGCGCTGTCGCAAAGCTCTGTTTATTTTGTACTGCACATCGTAAACAGACTTTTGCAAAGCATTTAAAATCCCAGCCGACTTTTCTTCCGGAAAAACCGAGACATATGTTTTTGCCTCAATTAAATTTGCCGAACACTCAACTCTTGTTAATGTAACCAAAATTTCAGGAGAAAACGCAAAATCATGCAAAAGAATTTTACTTATTTCATCTCTCAACAGCGAATTTACTTTGTCTATTCTATTTGACATTACAATATTCCCTTCTTTCTCTCCTCCATATAAGCCACAACAATGTCCCCTTTTTCTATTTTTATATTGCCTTCAAAAAGTATGCCGGCTTCGTCTCCTTTTCTTGCCAAGTCAACATCTTTTTTGTCGCGCTGTAAATTTATAATTCTTCCGGAGCCAACTTTTTTGTCATCGCGGAAAATTTCCAGTTTTAAGCCTTTTTTAAACTCGCCTTCGGTAACCTTTCCTCCCACAATTTGCCTATTTTTTTCTCCCCAAAAAACCAATAAAGTTCTTAATTTACCAACATCATTCCTTACAATCTCAGCTTCCAAGCTTTTTTCCAAACCATTTCTTACATCCTGGATTAACTCATAAATTACATCAAATGTCCTTATTCTTAATTTTTGAGTTAGGTCGTTATGCATAAATTTCAAAACAGACGGGCTAATTTTTACTCTAAACCCAATTATAGAAGCTTTTGACATTTCTGCCAGCTTTGCATCGGTTTCATTTATTTCTCCAACCTCGGATTTTAAAATTCTCAAAACAACTTTATCCTGGGGTAAATTTTTTAACATCCCCTCAATTGCTTCCAGTGATCCAAAAACATCTCCTTTCAAAATTATATTCAGCACTTTTTTGGCTCCAGACAAATCCAAAACAGTGTTTCCAACTTCTCTTTTTGGTTCTTCTTTCTTAATTTCACACAGTGCTTCTTTTTCTGTTTTATAGCTCTTAAACTTTTCTCCAACCGCCGGCACTTTTTCAAAACCCAAAATAATCACCGGCTGTGAAGGGAAAGCTTGGCTAATTTCTTTGTCCTGAAAATCTTTAATAGATTTCACTTTTGCCAGCGCCAAGTCTGTGGCAATAATATCTTTGGCCTTTAAAACGCCTTTTTTAACAATAGCAGTTGCCACAGGGCCTCGAGATCCATCCATGTATGACTCAATAATTAGACCCTCGGCCGGTACATTTGTTTCTGATTTTAATTCTTGCATATCGGCAACCAGCAAAATAACTTCCAGCAATTCATCAATTCCTGTTTTTTCTTTTGCAGAAACTTGTACGCTAGGAATTGTTCCTCCGTAAGACTCAACCACAACATCAATTTTTGATAATTCTCCCTTTATTTTTTCAGGATTAGCATTGGGCAAATCAATTTTATTTAACACAATAATCATTGGGATTTCCGCCCTTTTTATTGCCATTATTGCTTCTTTGGTTTGAGGCTGGACAGATTGCGCCGAATCAACCACCAGCAGAGCAATGTCTGCCACTTCTGCTCCCCGAGCTCTCATTGCAGAAAATGCCTCGTGCCCGGGAGTGTCAATAAAAGTTATTTTTTTCCCTTTGTCTTCCACCTCATAAGCTCCAATGTGCTGGGTAATTCCTCCGGATTCTTTCGAAGTAATTTTAAAATCTCTTATAGCTTCCAAAAGAGAACTTTTTCCATGGTCAACATGCCCCAAAACAACCACAACAGGAGGCCTGTTGGGCATACCAGACGTTATTTTTTCCTTTGCTTTTTTTGCTGTCATAAACAAAATTATACCACACTTTACAAAATATTCCAAATAGCAGGATCCTCTCCCCCAATCAGCCAGGCGGAAAAACCCCGCAAATTATTATTTTTTATAATATTTAATTTTACCTCAAAACTTTTTTGATCCTCAAACCAGACTTTATAATTTTTATTATTATACGCATAGCTTAAGCACGAAACCCCCAGGTTTTCATTAAAATCCAGAGTGTGTTGAAAACCGGAAATAATAGCAGAAACATTCTTAAAAAGCCCGGAGCCAATTTTTGTGTTTGTGTCTGCATTCCATTTCCAATAATATAACGGCACGCCCAAAGATAATTTGTTGGCCGGAACTTTATCTTTTACATAATCCAATGCTTTGTTTGCAAAATCGATTGAAGCCACGGGTCCCAAAGAATTTGGATCGTCGTAGGCCATTAAGCTCAAAAAATCAGCTGATTGGCTTAATCTTTTGTAGTCGTAAACTCCGCCCCAATTTTTAAAAGCTTTTGTATCTTCATAATCTGTTGTTCTTGAAATTACCGCCACGCTTAAAATTAAATTATTTTTTTTGAAAGATTTATAAGTTTTTTCCACAAAAGCCGAATACAGATCTTTGTCCAAATAGCTTATATTTTCAAAGTCAAATTGCCAGCCTATATATTTGTCTCTTTTTGCCAGATAAACAAGTCCTGTTATTACCCTGTCCTGCTCAAAATTTGAAGTCAAAAGCTTGTGCATCAAACTTTGGCTAAAACCCGCATTGGCAACCAAGGGCATGACTTTTAGGTTGTGGTCTTTTATTGTTTTTTTAAGCTGCGGACCAAAACCACCAACAATTTTGGCGCTATTTTTCGTAAAGCTTACTGTGTGCATTTGTGGAGCCAAAATATCAATTTTTTCCCAATTTTGGTTTACGCTTGCCACGCCCGCCGTTGCATTATACCCTGCCAAATAAAATACATTTTCAAAATCATACTGCAAATTATCTTCTGCAAAAGAAAAACCCGGCATTACAAAAAAGCAAAAAAACACTACAAGATATTTTAAAAAATTGTTCATGGCGGAGGGGGTGAGATTCGAACTCACGATACCCTTTCGAGTAACGGTTTTCGAAACCGTCCCGTTAAACCGCTCCGGCACCCCTCCAACTAAAATGCGGCATCAAGCCGCATTAATTATATATTTTTTAAATTATTTAGCAACTTCTTCGTTTTTTACAAAAACTTTATGCCAGTCGTTGAAGTCATAAATGTCATGAGCAATAATGCCCGTAATAACCCCCACAAAAAACCTTGGCAAATAAAAATAATCTATAAACCAGACCATCAGCAGAAACAATGCCCCTAAAATCCAATGATGCAAGTGAATTTTCCACTTCCCGCAGTCTATATAAATGCAGTCTACTTTGCCTTGCTCAATAAAAAACTTGGTAAAAACTTTAGAGCCAATATATCCGATTGCCAGCCCCAGCGCCAAAAGAAAAGAGTAGTAAAACGACGCCAAAAATACCACTGCTGGCAGATATTTCCTTACTTTTGAGCTATTATTGTTGCTTTTTGCTAATTCTAAGTCTATTAACTTATCGTTTAAATCGTTTTCCATAAGTTATGTCTATTTTAGCATCAACCAGTACCCCTGTCCATAGCCAGACCCCATTTTTATCCCCAGCTCTTTTGCCCATTTTTAGCTAAAAAAAGGCGCCGAACCCGCTTGGGTAGGCGCCAGACACAGGCAACACCGAGCCTTTAGCTCATCATGGCATCGGCCACCCGCTCTCTTGCCTTGGCCCCTTCCTCGGCCTCTTTTTTCTGCTCCTCAAGGCTGGCGGTCACGCCGTAGGTGTCCTGCCTCCCGAGAAAATTAAGCTTTTTCTGCCACGCCAGAATGATTACATCGTGGTTTTTTGGGATTAATGTAGCCTTGATAAAAACCGCGAGATTGTACAATTCTCTCTCAGAGGCGAGCCGGATGTAATCAACAACTGTCTCGTGAGCAGGTCGTCTCTCAACTTTCCGAGCCGTAGCCATGTGCATTCTCCTTAATAAAATGTGCAAAACCCAGTGCCCTCAGTAGGAATCGGACCTACATCTGCTCGTTAGGAGTGAGCGGCTCTATCCATTGAGCTATGAGGGCAGTTTATGATATACTAGCATAATAATCTTAAAAAATAAATACTAAAATTATGTCAAAGTCACCAATTGTAGAAATTGCTAAAAAGGTTTGCCCGGCAGTAATAACAGTTATTATTTCAAAAGACCTGCCCAAAGCAGAAAATCTTTATTCTTTTCCGTATGAGGGCAAAGAAAAAAATAAAAAAATGGACACTCAAAAAACTAAAATTGGCGGAGGTTCAGGCTTTATTGTCTCTGAAAACGGATATGTTTTTACCTCAAATCACGTTGTTTCGGATACATTTGCAGACTACACTGTGGTTTTGGATCCAAAGCACAAATTCCCCGTAAAAGTTTTATCACGAAATCCCATAAATGACACTGCTGTTTTAAAAATTGAAGGAGAAAAATTCCCATTTTTAGAAATGGCAGATTCAAATAAAATTGAGCTTGGCGAAGAGGTTTTGGCAGTAGGAAACGCGCTGGGAGAATTTACCGACACTTTGTCGGCTGGCATTGTTTCAGGACTCTCAAGATTTATTACGGCCTTTGGAGGAATTGAAAACCAAATGCAAAATTTGAGAGGCTTAATCCAAACAGACGCGGCAATAAATCCTGGAAATTCAGGCGGACCTTTAATAAATATGGCTGGCCAAGTTATAGGCATAAATACTGCAATGATAATGGGGGCTCAAAATATTGGGTTTGCAATTCCTATAAATTATGCCAAAAAAGATTTAGAAGAAGTTAAAAAATTCGGAAAAATAATAATGCCTTTTTTGGGGGTAAAATATGTTTTAATTTCCAAAGAAATGGCAGAGGCCAATAAGCTCCCAGTAAATGATGGCGCACTGGTGGTAAGAGAAGCTCTAGGAGAATCGCCGGTAGTAGAGGGCTCGGCGGCAGATAAAGCTGGAGTAAAAGAATGGGATATAATTTTGGAATGCGACGGCCAAAAAATTACAACAAAAAATCCTCTTGCAAACATTTTGCAAAAATGCAAAATTGGCGGAGAAACTATTTTTAGGGTTCTCAGAGATAAAAAAGAGGTTACTCTCAAAGTTAAACTGGAAGAAAAAATTTAATTAATTAGGTTGTTTTAAAATCGCGCCCTGTGTGTAAATATTTGACGGGTTCCAAAGCAAAAAACCATTAAAATCTGTTCCCAGCGAGTCTTGCGTTGCTTTAATTTCCTGCTTTATCATATCTGCCGTATAGTCGGCACCCATATCAAAGTCCTGAAGCCACGGCCTTAATTTTGCCTTGCTTGCTGTTATTTTTAATCTTGCCAACGCACTATCCATTGAATATTTTATAATTTCATACGGATGTTCTGCAGGGTTTGCAAAACCAATAAACCAATTTGCATAATGAGAAGGGTAAACCATTGGGCAGATATAGTCAAAATTTTCAAAAGCGTTTTCAATTATCTGGCCAATTCCCATGTCGTCTGTGTTTATTGTTGTCAATCCAAACAAATCAACAGAAATTTTTTCTCCAGGCAGGCTTGTTCTTAAATATCCAAAAAATTTATTTATAACTTCTGCCTTCCCAGCTATTCCATCCCACACTGGAAAACCCATGTTTGCTGTTTTACCGTCGGTTGGGAACCTTACATAGTCAAAATTTATTTCATCAAATCCATGATTTTTAAACGCATCTTTTGCCAAAGAAATATTATAATCCCAAACATCTTTTGAGGCAGGGTCCATCCAAGCCAATCCGTTATTGTCCTTCCATAAATTTTTTGGATTTGTCTTGTCATAAATAGCTAGGTCCGACCTAGCCTTTGAAAAAACAGGATCCTCAAAAACAGCTATTCTGCCAATGACATATATGTTTTGGTTATGCAAAAACCTAACTAAAGAATCAGTATCATAAATTTCTATTCTGCCATCGCTTCCTTTTATATCAACAACAACTGCATTTATTTCTGTGCCTTCAAAAAGTCTGGATAAATAATTAAGATACGATTTTGCTCCGGCTGAATATCCGGTAACATAAACTGCTTTGATAATTTCCGGCGGGTTGCTCAATTTTTCAGGAGGTGGTGGTGGAATGATCTTTTTTGTAGTTTCCGGTAAAATATTTTCTTGGCCCGCCAAAACCGTTGCATGCTGATTATCCAAAAACTGTAAAATAAAAGAAATGCCAAACAGAAAACCTGCCAGCATCAAAAGCACAACTAAAAAATTTTCCAATCTTGAAAATCCCATTTATTTCTTATTCTTACTTCCCCATCTGGCTCACCTGTTCTGCAAAAAGTCCGACCAGCTGGGTGATAAGCTCGATAATCTGTTGTTTGATTTGAGTGATTGGGTCGTCATTGCGAGCCTGCTCGCCGTCATTGCGAGGAGCCGAAGGCGACGAAGCAATCTCGTCTTCGGTTTGCGCAGGGACGGGGGC
>Ga0172379_10005424_pt1 | contig 17865 bp, 19 predicted proteins | sample GrowelOW334metaG_FD_119756 | JGI IMG/M metagenome (GOLD analysis project Ga0172379, IMG submission 119756) | Groundwater microbial communities from an aquifer near a municipal landfill in Southern Ontario, Canada - Groundwater well OW334 metaG | ecosystem: Environmental > Aquatic > Deep... | reverse complement strand
CAACCGGCCCCAGAATGAATTTCACATCCCTTTTGAAATGCATTTCTGCGAACTTCGCAACTTTCAGGTAGAACTCCGGAGAATAGTTTTTTTTCGGGCTTCCGCTGCCGGGATGGATGTAGACGGTGTTTTTTGGGAGGAAAGGGTATTCAGGTGTCAGATCCAGGAGATCAACAGTTTCCCTGCAATCAAAATATTTCAAGATTTCACGGATGTGAAATTTTGCCACATGTATCTTTTCCGCAGGGAAAGGTTCTATCGGCGTAAAATCGCAGTTGGAATTCTTTTTCAGGAGTTCTGTGGTTTTTCTTGCATCTTTCAACCACAGGACCCCTTTTTCAGGTTTGCCGAGTTTCGGAGGAACTATTCCGTTTTCAAAGAAATCCGGCATGACGGCTGAATCAGCGTCATGGAATTCTTCCAGGATTCCAAGTTTAATTGCGAGTTTCATGTATTCCGGCCGTCCGAGCCCGAAGAATTTATATTCCGGAAAATGTTTTTTCAGCAGTAGGATAGCCGGCCAGGTCAGGATGAAATCCCCGAGCGCCCCGCGATGACAGATCAGAAAGGTTTTGTTATTGTTCTTCATCTTTATTGATTTGAGTAGTCCAGCGCTCTCCGGGTGCGGAAGTTTTGAGCCTCTCGCGGAGAGAGATGGAGTACTTGTGAATTCAAAATACCCAGCTTAACGGATGCCTTTTTCACGAGCAGTTTCAAGCCTTCTCAAAGATCCGAGGAATTCATCATGACTGCGGCGATGACAAGGTAGCAGACGGTGTAAACCGCAAGGAATATCCCGTCTCCCGCCATTGAATCCCACATGATGTCCTGGGCCATGGTATACTTCCAGATCATGATATAGCGTGTCGGCAAAAAACGCTGAATGTTTTCCATGAATGGGAGAACCCCCAGGATATAGCTTATAAAGTAAATCCCAAGCGGAACAACAACCGCCATGGCCATTCCCCTGAATATGACAGAGAACATAAGAAACATGGCCGTTATGGAAATCAATGCATACCCCGCAAAAAAATATGAAAGGAAAAGCCTCTGGAAAGCCACATCTCCGCTCATTATGAAAACCTCGGAACCTTTGCCGAGAAAAGCGGGACCGAAAATCAGTATGTCGCCTTTGTATCCGAATATGAATGCCCCCGTGGCATAGCTGACAACAAGCATCAGTCCGAGCAGGGCATAGGAATAAACTGAAAGGGAAATAAATTTTGCAAGCACGATGCTGAGTCTCGGAACCGAGCGGAGGGAAACTGTCCGGAGCTGGCCGTTCTGTAATTCACCTGCGAGGGAGCCGGCGGCAAAAATCCCTATCACCATCGGAAGCAGAATATAAATCCCAGGCAGAAGAACTGTCATGGAAAAAGAAATTCCGTTTACCAGCTCCCTTATCATCTGACCCTGATATTTCACCGGCCCGTGATGCGGGTGGTTGATCCGCATGTAAACACCTGCAGCGCAGAGTGCGACCAGCAGCACAATCACCACGAGTCCCGCGTATCCCTGTTTCTGTCTGAACAGTTTTCTCAGCTCAAAATCTGTCAGAAGCAGAATCTGTCCTGTTTTTTCCGGTAAATTCGACAAATATTTCCTCCAAGGTGTCCCTGTGTTTCCCGATTTTCATTATGTCTATTCCCGAGGCAACCAGTTTCCTGTTGAGTTCCGGAATGAATTCCTCCGGGCCTTTCACCAGGAAAACGGCGATCCCCCCATGTGTTTTCTCGTCAGATATCTCAATATTGTTCTCTCTGAAAAAAGCGGATATCCTGTCGGGATCCGGGGTTTTAATTTGAATCCTCGCCTGCCTGCCGACAAGTTCGGAGACTTGCGCCTCGCATATCTTCTCCCCCTTGTCAATGATGGTCACATAATCGCATACCTGCTCGACTTCTGAAAGGAGATGGCTTGAAATGAAAAAAGTTATTCCTCGCTCGGAGCATAATCTTCTTATCAGCTGCCTCACCCCAAGAATCCCGTGCGGATCGAGACCATTGGTAGGCTCATCCAGAAAGATCAGTCTGTTTTCCGGCAGAAGTGCGTTTGCTATGCCAAGCCTCTGTTTCATCCCGTAGGAAAACGCCCCCACCCTTCTATCTTCAACATCCCTGAGTCCGACAGTATCCAGCGCCTCCCTGATTTTATCCTTTCCAATTCTGCCCGAAAGACGCGTAAGATGAAAAAGATTCTCATACGCGGTCATATATTCGAAAAAAGCCGGGGACTCGACGACGGCGCCGATGCTTTTCAGAATCCTGTTCCTTTCCAGAAAAAGGTCTTCCCCGAAAATCTTGACTTCACCGGCGTCAGGCATTGAAAGCCCGAGCAGGATTTTAATGAGCGTGGTCTTCCCTGCGCCGTTAGGGCCGAGGAATCCGTAGACAACTCCCGACTTGACATTCAGGTCGAGGTTCTTCAGGGCCACGAACCTGCCGTAGGATTTCCTTACCCCCCTGACTTTTATGGCGACATCATTCAATTGAAATCTCCAATGACTCTTTTACGCTGCCGTCGGAATATACATAATTTCTGCCTGATTTCCCATGGTAGTTGTTCGCATCGCCCATCATTGGCACTGAAATCTTAAGGTTCAGGATGCCTATTTCAGACTTGTCTATCCTTCTTCCGCTGAGCCATGCGTTCCACTCATAACTGCTTCCATATTTTTCAAAATAGGTTTTACGGCCGTAAATTTTTTCAGAGTCGGAGGGACACTCGAAGATCTTTCCGGACTGCACTTCGAGGGTGTTGTTTATGGATTTCGGATCATCCGGATCTGCACCTATCCGGACTGACATGGGAAGGTAGTCGGCATTGTTCCCCGCATATGTGATCACGGAAATACCCAGCTGGCGGAGATTGCCCAGGCAGTTTGATTTCTTTGCCTTTTCCTTCGCTTTTCCAAGTGCGGGGAAAACCAGGGCGGCGAGAATTGAAATTATCGCAATCACAACGAGGAGCTCGACGATTGTGAAAGCGTTTTCGGCTTTCGGCTTTTGACTTTCAATTTCCATATGAGATGTTCTCTCCGGATTTTCATTGACCTCAAACCCAATCATCCATCAACAATTCGCCACAGGCGAATCCATCCATCCGTCATGCCACGGGATGACTTTGGAGCTTGGAATTTATCCGCTTGTCATTGGATATTCAGTTCCAGAGGGGGCATTCGGGTCACAGCGAATTGAGTCCGGTCATTGTTTCATTCACAAGGGGATCCATCAGATTCCGCTCCTGACTTGTGAACTCGGTATAATAGAAATCCAGCGACCTCTTGAAACGGTTTTTACCTTCAGGGGTGTTCATGTCGGCTTTGATTTTCTCCCTCTCCCTGTTGCTGAGCTTCGAAAATTTTTCCCTGACTTCAGTCACCATCACGGCTATCTTCTCGCGTTTCTGCTCATCACTCATGTTTTTGACTGTTTCCCTTGCCTGATTAAGACGCCCACGCATGATTTCAGTCATGAGTCTTTCACGTGTTTCAGGCTTGAGTCTCTCCATGAGCCTGCGAATTTCGCGGTGCGTCTCCGGATCACCCTTTCCCGGCTCGCCTGCAAGGATGATTCCTTTGATTTCATTGTATTCCCGCTCTTCCGGATCCGGACGCATTACCCCGTAAATCACAAGTCCGGCAAGCAGGAGAGAGACTCCCGCCAGAATAATCAGGCGACGTTTTTTGACTTTGCTTAAACTATCCATAAATATTTGCGCCCAGTCTTCCAATCATGACTGAAACCCTTTTGTGAAGTTATACTGACCGGAATTCCGATTTTCACACCTCAGGGAAAATAACCCGAAGATGTCAAAGTATCAAGGTATCAAGATGAACGTAAGGATTCAGCTTGCAGTCAGGAGATTGGCGTCTCCGGGATTGCGTTCGGGAATACGGTGCCAAAAAGCAGGCAGGACTGTCGGGACGGTAAAGTCATTGCGAATGGAACGAGGACTGGCTGATGCGTCTCTTGTTGGTGTTCACGGTTTCAGCATTTCCCCTGCGTGTTTTGACGCGGCGGTGCCGCCGCCGAGCATTCTGGCTATTTCTGTTTTCCTGGCGGTTCCGCTCATCTCTGCGATTTCAGTGAACGTCCTGCCCTTTGACACGGATTTCTCGACCTTGTAGTGGGTGTCCGCGCATGCCGCAACCTGCGGGAGATGCGAGATGCAGAGGACCTGATGCGAATCTCCGAGCTTCTTGAGTTCCTGTCCGACAATTGCCGCTGTTTCGCCTCCGATATTCACGTCAATCTCGTCAAAAATCAGAACCGGTATCGAATCCGCAGATGCGAGAACTGTCTTCAATGCGAGCATAACACGGGAAATCTCGCCGCTGCTCGCTATTTCGCGAAGCGATTTCTCCTTTTCGCCGGGGTTGGGCGAGAAGACAAAATCTATTTTGTCAAAACCGCCGGAGCCTGGCTCAATCCGGGAAAAGGCGACACTGAAGTCGGAGCGGGTGAATCCGAGTTTGCGAAGTTCGCAGCAGACTTTTTTTGCGAAGTCCGCAGAAATATCCTTTCTTGACTTTGACAGTTCAGTGCATTTCTTCAGAAGCGTCAAGGACAGCTCGTTTTCTTTTTCGGTGTACTGTGTTTTTATTTTCCCGTAGTTTTCAAATTCATCAAGACGCTTCGAGGCTTCTCCGGCGGCTTTCAGAACGTCGGGCAGAGTGGGGCCGTAGCGCCTCTTGAGTGTCTGGATGAGACGCAGACGCTCCTCGATGTCGGCGAACTCCTTTTCGTCCAGTTCAATGTTGTTCGTATAACGCTGAATGTTGTCGGCAAGCTCGTTTGTGTTTTCGGTGAGAGTTTCGCACTGGCGCAGGAACTTCGCCGCCGCATCGGCATCGGCCCTTTCAAAACCCTGGATGACGCGGTAGATGTCGGAGATCCGGTCGGTCAGCGCGCCTTCCGATTCGTTGAGCATTTTGACTGCGGAGTTCGCAGTTTCGAGTATGTCATGGGAGTTTGCGGCAAGACGGTGCCTTGTCACAAGCTCGTCTTCCTCGTCGGCTTTGACTCCGGCCTTCTCTATTTCGGAAAGCATGAAGCGCAGGTGTTCCGCTTCCGACGACGACGGTATTTCCTTCTCAAGGTTTTCGCGCTGTTCCCTGATTTTTTTCAGTTCGCCGTAAATCTCCGAACATCCGGAAATCTTTTTCTCAAGACTGCCGTACCGGTCAAGAAGATCGAGTTGAAGAGACTGTCTGAGCAGTGACTGGTGTTCGTGCGGGCCGTGTGTGTCAATCAGGAGGTTGCCGAGGGATTTGAGTGACTGGAGGGTTGCCGGACTGTCATTCACGAAATTTCTGGAACTTGCGGAGGTAATTATCCTGCGCAACTGGAGTCTGTCGCCCTCAGGGGCTGGAAGTCCGGAGTTTTCAAGAAGTTCCGCTACGGGTTTTGTGCTTGAACCGGAAAGGACGAGGCACATGCTGATTTCGCATGACGAACAGCCTGTCCGTATGACACCCTTGTCGGCCCTTTCGCCGAGCAGCATCGCGATTGCCTCGGTCAGAATGGTTTTGCCGGCGCCGGTTTCACCGGTTATGACATTGAATCCCTCTTTGAATTCAATTTCAGCCTCCTCGATGAGCGCCAGGTTCTTTATCCTTATCCATTCAATCATTGGAAACCGCTTTCCTTATTTCTTCTTCCTTGATCGGGCCGGGGCGCAGTATTCTGAAAGGGCTTGAGCTGGCATCGACAACGGTTGAGGCCGTGCCTGCTTCAATTCTACCTGAATCGACAGTTATATCCGGAAGGATTTCAAGGTTTCTCAGGGCGTCTTCAACTGCCAGAGCCGCAGGTTCCCCGGAAATATTTGCGCTTGTCGCAGCCAGGGGGGAATCAATTTTTTCCATGAGCTTCAGCATGAACGGATGATTTGGAATGCGAAGGCCTGTTGTTCCGCCGTTCCTGTTTTTCACCACGAGAGTCAGGGGCCCCGGGAAGAACTTTTCGGCGATTTTCCTTGCTTCGCCGTCAAATATCAAACCCTCTTCTTCAGCCTGGCCTATTGAGGATGCGAGCATCTGGAAAGGTTTTTCACAACATCTTTTTTTCATTTTAAATATGAGGTCCCTGGCTTCGGAATCATCCCAGCGGCACATGAATCCATATACTGTTTCCGTGGGAAGAAGCAGGACGGCGCCCCTGCGGTTCAGCATTCCGGCGCATTCACGGGTTATCCGGGATTCGTCTGCGGATGAATTATTTAGACTTAGTTTTTTCATTTACGCGGTTTTTCCGGTCTTTGTGAATTGCGTCAAGGGAGATTAAAAGGTCAATGGCCCTTTGGAGGCATTTGTCGGATTCCTCGCTTCCGGCGGCGCCTGAGAGTTTTTCATAGGCAAGCTGGGGGTACGCGGCAATATTGATAGTGGGGACGACCTGGGACGCCGGAATCTTGGAGAGGAATTTGGGAACCGAGGGAATCAGCAGGCAGCTTCCGGATTTGAGAACTGTTTTTTTCTTGAAGAAGGGATAACCCGCAGTGCCGGATCCCGATATGAGGCACTGTCCGTTTTCCAGCATCAGCCTGGCAAAGATTTCAGCGGCGCCTTTAGTCTTGTTTCCGACAAGCATGATGACCGGGATATTAAGGGTTCTTTTGGGGATTTCGATGTTTTCAGCCCTCGGTACTTTTTCGGGCGGACAGAAAAGGGCAAGGGTCCTGATGCAGCTTTCATAATCGTATCCCTGGCAGTCCCTGATGTCGATTATCAGTCCGACGGGCCTGTTTGCGAGTCTCGCACTGCTCCCGCAGTCGTCTTTGAATTTTGCGAAAGTCGCAGGATTGAATTCGTCAATTCTCGTATAAAGCACTTTTTGCGATGAGATTATTATCGCCGGACATGGAGCCGAGTCCTTTTTAACATCGTCCTGTGTCGAGGATGCGGTTTCAGGGCTGAGATATTCTATTCCCGAGTTGAGGGCCGACACCAGGGCTTTAAGGATTTTCTCCTCATCGTCCGAATCGTATCTGGTTATCGCCGTCGGATAATTATTTTCAACCTCCGCAATTATCTCGTTTATTTTGCGCAATATCTCTTTGCGGAAGGCGGTGGCTTTGCCGAGGAGTTCGTCGCCGTTGGTTTTATGTTCGGGATCGGGCGCAGTCTGATCTTCGGCGTGTGCCGGAGCCTGAACGGATCCGGCGGCGGCGGGTTTCACCGGTTCTGCTAAAACAGAAATTGAAAAAAACAGAATCAGGCAGAGCGCAAAATTCTTCATATGGGAATACTGCCGGCTTTTAATGTTTCCTGAAGTTCGGCATCGGCGGCCATGACTTTTTCAGTTTGTCTTTTCCGGAAATCTTTCAGTTTTCCGGAAAGCGGGGGATCTGAAAGCGCAAGAATTGAAACTGCCAGAAGCGCGGCGTTGTCTGCTCCGGACTTGCCGGAAGTGACAGTTGCGACGGGAATCCCGGGAGGCATCTGCACCATTGCGAGAAGGGCGTCCAATCCGTTGAAGGGCTCGCATGCCACGGGTATCCCTATTACAGGCAGAGTGGTATAGGAGGCGATGACTCCGGCGAGGTGCGCCGCCATTCCGGCCGCACAGATAATCACTTTTATGCCGTTCTTCTCGGCTTCAGATGCAAACCTCCCGGCTTCCACTGGTGTCCTGTGCGCGGAAATCACCCTTGCAGTGTACGGCACTCCGAAATCCCCCAGCAGTTCAAATGTTTTTTTGAGATTGGGAAGATCGCTTTTGCTTCCCATCACAATTGCAACCTGCGCATTCATCTTCATTTTCATGTTCACATTTTCCTCCGGAGCCGTTTGTTATTCCTGATTCATCTGGAATATAATCTGATAAGAGCCAATTGCAAAAACCTTAATCTGAACCAGCCTTTTCGCGGCGGCTCCAGTTAAGCCCGCGAGGGCTGTTCCTTATGTTTGAGCTGGTTGCAAAATTCAAAATTTAACGGAGCGGCGGGTTTTCCAGCCCGCCAAATCTTAACTCAAACGGCGGCGCCCCCCGTTGGTTTTGCTTCAGCAAGAGGCGATTTTGAAATTGCCTCGTTTAATTTAGCATTTTACAAGACTTTGTGACTCTGTGCCTTTGCGCCCCGGTGGCTTTGTGCGGGTGTTCCAGGTTCTGGGGTTGTGTTCGGGCGCAACGGTTTTCCAATAAAAACCGGAAAATCTCACACGTGTGAGATTGACAAGCAAATGTTTGGGTTTATAATAATGATGGAATCTCACACGTATGAGGTGTGCTGGAACGGGGCGGGATAAATGGATGACTGGATGGATTGCCGGGTTTGAATTCAAAAGAATATTGAAGATGTACTCTTGAATGCAAGTATTGAAAAAGTCGTCTTGCAAATTTGCCACAGGATCGCCATGCGTCTATGTCTTTGATACGCAAGCATCCATGTGGCTATAGAGGCTGAAAGAAGAACCAATGGTTACACAGAAAACAATAGCAAAAAAACTTGGGGTGTCGCCTTCGCTGGTTTCAAGGGCCCTGTGCGGAACGGCGGGCGATATCGGGGCTTCGGAAAAAACCGTGCTCAGAATCCGAAGGGAGGCGAAACTCCTGAACTATGCCCCCAACGCGGCCGCCCTGACCCTGCGCGGTTCCAAGTCAATGACCATCGGAGTGGTGATACGGGATTTCGACGACCCTTTTTTCGGCAGCATGACCGGGGAACTTCAACGTCTGTCCCGTGAAAGGGGGTTTTCCCTGCTGCTGACAGGTTTCGACAACGAGCGGAACCAGATGGACACGTCAACCCTGCTCAGATACCATCTTGACGCCCTGATTATCTGCGGCAGCGACACATGCGCCCCCTGGATCAGGCCGTTCCTGAAAAAGGGTCTTCCAATAGTCCAGATCGGTTCGGGTGAAACATATCCCGGAATCAACCGGGTTGAGATGGACGAGGAATGCGGAGTCGCCCTGCTTCTGGAATATCTGCGCTCCCTCGGACACGGGGATGTCGGATTCATAGGCGAAAACACCGGTTCACACAAACGCAGGAGGCAGATTGTTTCGGCGCTGATGAAAAAGACGGGATTGAAAGTCAGACCGGCTCTGACAGTATCCGTTCCGTCCGGGAAGAATTCCGGCATTACGGCAATGAAGACATTGCTGAGGAGAGCCGGGAAAAACATGCCGACCGCAGTGATATCCGCAGACGACAGCATGGCACAGGGCGGACTCAGGGCCATTCATGATCTCGGGCTGTCCGTTCCCGGGGATATTTCCCTGACCGGCATTGACGACATTCCGTCGGCAAGCCTGATGATACCGTCCCTGACCACCATCAGAACGCCTGTTGGAATGATGGTGCGCGCCGCGTTCGAACTTGTAATTGAAAAGGCCGCCACCGGCGGAAATGCGACTGTCTTGAAATTTAAACCCGAAATCGCCGTCAGGGAATCCTGTTCTAACATCCGGATCTCTGATGCAGAGGCGCTGTCAAAAATATTATGATTAACCACAGAGGCACAGAGGTGTTTTAATGATGAAGAATGAATGCGCACCAATACCTGATGAAATAAACGTAATTTCAAAGGCTATTATCTATAAAATCTCTGTGCCTTTGTGTCTCTGTGGTTAATTTCTAATTCATATAACCTTAAAAATGGAGAGGGAAAAATGGGGAAAGACCTGAAGATTGATGTCTGTATCGTCGGAGGGGGAATGATCACGAACGATCTGATTCTTCCGTCCGTGTACCACCTGCAGAGAATCGGCGTTGCCGGAAAAATAAGCATCTGCGCCCTGAACAACGGACCGCTCAGGGAACTGAAGAACAATGCGGAAATAAAAGAGGCTTTCCCGGGACAGGACTTTGAGCCTTATCCGTCGTTTGACAACCCTGCAGACAGGAAGTTCCCCGATCTCTTCAAGAAGACCCTGTCTGAAATGCCGCCGCGCCAGGCGGTGATTGTCGCGGTGCCGGACCAGTTCCATTATGACATCGTGATGGAGGCGCTGAAATACAACCAGCATGTCCTCTGTGTAAAACCGCTGGTGCTGAAACAGACACAGGCGGCGGAGATAGAAAAGCTGGCGTTGAAGAAGGGGCTCTTTGTCGGGATAGAGTATCACAAGCGTTTCGATCGCCGCGCCCTGCTGGCCAAAAGACAGTACAGCCAGGGGCATTTCGGCGAATTCGCCATGGGCGAGGCGAAGATGATAGAACCCTACTACTACCGTCACTCCAATTTCCAGAACTGGTTCACGGCGGATCAGACCGATCCTTTCGTATATGTCGGATGTCATTACGTGGATCTGGTTTATTTCATCACCGGCCTTAAACCTGTCGAGATATCGGTTTCCGGGATAAAAGGGAAGTTCCCGAACGGGAATGAAGGCTTCATGTGGGCGAACGGGAGGGTGCGCTATGAAAACGGCGCCGTGCTTTCGGTGATTGACGGTCTGGGATATCCCGATGCGGCAGCGGGAAGCAACGACCAGTGCCTTGTGATGTATTGCGAAGGGAAAGGGAAGACCGGATTGATCGAGCATGACGATCAGTACAGGGGTGTGAGGCATACCTATCTTGAGGGAATAGGCTGCGCCGGCTCGATGTATAATTATGTCAGCCCGGACTTCTACAGGCTTGTTCCATGGGAGGGAAAAGGGTTCAAGCCTGTCGGCTACGGGTACGATTCTGTTGCCGCAAGCATCGAGAGGATGCATAAGATAGAAACGGAGACCGCCGGGCTTGAAGCGTCGGAATCCCTGAAGGCCCGCCAGGCTCTTATCAAGGAAACGGACGAAAGGGGCATCATCGCAACTCCTGCAAACAGCTTCATCAACGAACTTGTGGTCGAAGCCGCCAGGCTGTCCATCATGAATGACGGAGAATGGGCGAAAATAACCTACGGGAAAAACCCGACGGTGAAATTAAGGAACAGTTGAACTGAAGCGGCACAGGCGCTTGTCCCGCCGGATGAACGGGATTTTGCCTGCGGCCTTTAATCTAATATTCCAATAGAATTGAATAAACAACAAGGAGGAAAACATGGCTACTTACGATTTGACACCGGTGAAAGTGAAAAAAGTGGAGACGAAATACCGCAGCATCCGCACAATGATCCCTGTTCCGGAATCTCTGCCGATATTCGCGGAACTCAGTAAATCCGAACCGAGATCAATGGCGGGCCAGCCTCCGATTGTCTGGCACAGTGCGAAAGACTTCACCGTCTCCGACAAATGGGGCAACCGCTGGATTGACTGGTCCTCTGGCGTGCTGATTGCGAATGCCGGACACGGGCGCAAGGAAATATGCGACAAGCTTAAGGGAATGATAGATCAGGGACTTCTGGCAACCTATGTTTTCGTACACGAGGGGCGCATGGAGCTCACACGCGAGCTGAGGATGCTTTCCCCGGATCCTGAAAAATACCAGGTCTTCCTTCTGAGCACCGGCAGCGAGGCCACCGAAAACTGCATAAAGCTTGCAAAAACATACGGTCTCGAAAAACACGGCCCGTCAAAAAAATACATTGTGAGTTTTGAAAACGCATTTCACGGAAGAACCATGGGTTCACAACTGGCCGGTGGAATGCCGAGACTGAAAAAATGGATCGGCGATCTGGATTCCAGCTTTGTGCAGGTCCCGTTCCCGGACGGATACAAAAACGAGAACACGTCTTTTGATCTCTTCCTGAAAACACTGAAGGACAAAGGTGTCAGTCCTAAAAACATCGCAGGAGTCATTTGCGAATCATATCAGGGGGTCGGCCCTGATTTCCTGCCTGTAGATTACGCCAAAAAACTTGAGGCGTTCTGCCGCGAACATGACATAATCCTCATAATGGATGAAGTTCAGGCCGGGTTCGGACGCAGCGGAAAGATGTTCACCTACCAGCATTACGGGATCAAGCCGGATCTTATCGCCTGCGGCAAGGGAATAAGTTCATCTCTTCCCATTTCAGCGGTGATCGGGCGGACGGACGTAATGTCAATTTATCCTCCCGGCTCCATGACATCTACGCATTCCGCATCCCCTCTCGCAGTAGCCAGCGCTCTTGAGAACCTTAAGATTATCAAGAACGAGAAGCTTGTCGAAAATTCCGCAAGAATGGGCGAAATCATGAATCCGGCCTTGGAGAAAATCCAGAAGGAACACTCCAGCTTCCTCGGATGTTTCCACGGCAAAGGCCTCGTCGCCGGAATTCAGGTCGTGAAACCCGGAACGAAAACGCCGGATCCGGAAATGGCGCAGAAGATCAATGTGGCCTGTCTTCAGAAGGGACTCCTGATGTTCGCTCCTGTCGGAATAGCAGGAGAATGCGTCAAGATCGCACCTCCCCTCTGCATTACGGAGGATGCATTGAGGGAATCCCTCGAAGTATTCAAAGAGGCGATTGAAGAGCTTTCATGATTTGAAATATACTCCACACGTGTGAAGATTTAACTTTTGGTTGCGAAGATTTTGAGGATTGGCTTGCATTCGTAGAGGCTTCCGATATCCCCGGTATCGGAAGCCCTCGATGAATGCGAATACAAACTCGAAAGATCGCAAACGCATGGCGGCGAGAATCCTGCGTCCGTATTTTCCCGATCCTCCTTCGGACGGGTATCCTAGCCCGTCAGTCGGATCGGGAAAACCAATCCGTTCCGCAATCTGGCTCGCCATCACTACCGGTAAATATTACTTTTTTTTGCATCATTTTAAGATTCTGCGATTTTTGCAAAAAAAAAACCGGAAGGCTTTTGACCTTCCGGTTCTGAAAAAACTAATTTAAAAGATTAGTAGCGTTTTTTCCCGCCACCGAATCCACCACGGCTTCCGCCGCGATCTCCGCCGCCGAATCCACCGCCGCGGCTTGCACCACCACCAAAACCGCCACTGTCGCGCTGGGGTTTAGGGCGTGCTTCGTTAACAGTGATGGCTCTTCCGCCAATCTGACTGCCGTTAAGCGCCTTGATTGCTTCCTGAGCCTGTTCGGCTTTCGGCATTTCTACAAACCCGAAACCTTTTGAGCGACCTGTTTCGCGATCCATGATAACTCTCGCGGATTCGATTTCTCCGTGAGCCTGGAATGCGGATTTAAGGTCTTCGTCGGTTACCTCGTAGGCAAGATTGCCAACATAAAGATTCATTTTTCTCTTCCTTCTATCGTCGCCATAATTCACTTTTCTTCGAAGATCTGTCCATGGCGTTACGACATTTCTCGAGGTGCCTTTTTACGGCAGACACCACAATAACCGCAGGCAGCAAACCAGCCACCTTTTCTACGTCAACATCAAAATATAGTCCCCGATCGTCAATAATCAAGCAGAATGATCAGTTTTTCATAAAACAGATACAATATTAGTTAAGTTTTAAGTTTCGGGTTTTAAGTTTCAGGTACAAAAATAAAGTTACGGGAACGTTAAACGCTTTTAACCAGGGAACCGGGGAAACTGGAATCTACAGCGTTCCCTTGGTCGAGAGGACGCCGGAGATTCGGCTGTCATGGGACACCGCCTGATCCAGGGCTTTTGCAAAGGCTTTGAATACTGCTTCAAATACATGATGCGCCTCTTCTCCCTTCATGAGGATTATGTGGAGGTTCATTCCGCTCTTTACCGACAGAGCCTGGAAAAATTCATGGAAAAGACGTGTATCAATGTCTTTGACCTTTGCCGCCGGAGGAACAAGATCGTAAACAAGATAAGGCCTTCCTGAAAGGTCAAGAGACACCATTGCAAGAGCTTCGTCCATCGGAAGTACGCACCAGCCGTAACGCCTGATTCCTTTCTTCTCTCCGGCCGCCTTCGCGATTGCGTCGCCGAGCACAAGCCCGAGGTCTTCGATTGTGTGATGGCAGTCCACCTGAAGATCGCCGACGGCTTTTATTTCAAGATCGAAAAAACCGTGTTTCGCAAAAAGTTCAAGCATGTGATCCAGAAAAGGTATGCCGGTGGAAACAGAGCTTTTCCCGCTTCCGTCAAGATTTATTTCAACGGTAATCTCGGTCTCTTTTGTCTTTCTTGCAATTTTCGCCGTACGCTTCGGATTTTTCATGAAAACACCTTAATTGTTAAACACTAATCTTACTCTTCTTTTTCTCCCCTTCGGAAAGTTCGGATTCATATTTTTTCAGAACCGGGGCAACCTCGTTTTCCAGAAATTCGTCCACCTGCTCCGGTGCTCTGCCCACAAATTTCCCCGGCTCAATTATTTTGTCCATGTTTTCTGCGATCTTCGCAAAAAGAGGATCACCCTTGATCCTGCCTATGAGATCATTCGCCTCGCCCAGTTCTTTCACTTTTCTTCCTGCCGCCATGGAATGAGTCCTGATCGCCTCGTGAAGTTCCTGGCGGTCGCCTCCGGCCTTCACGGCGGCCATCAGAATATTTTCAGTCGCCATGAAAGGAAGTTCATTTCTGACATGGTTTTCAATGACTTTCGGCCAGACCTGAATTCCCTCTGCGACGTTCGCAAGAACGGAAAGGATGATGTCCGTCGCCAAAAAAGCTTCGCCAAGAACGATTCTGCGGTTCGCGGAATCGTCGAGAGTTCTTTCAAACCACTGGGTCGCGTGCGTGTTTGCGGGATTCGCAGGAAGGGAAATTACGTACCTTGCAAGGGAGCAGATTCTTTCGCAGCGCATCGGATTCCTCTTGTATGCCATCGCGCTTGAACCGACCTGTTTCGATTCGAACGGCTCTTCGACTTCCTTGAGATTGGCGAGGAGCCTCAGATCGCCGGCAAACTTGTACGCCGACTGGGCGATACCGGAAAGCACGGATATGACAAAGTAGTCGACTTTCCTGGTGTAGGTCTGGCCGCTGACGGCTATAGACTTGTCAAAACCCATCTCTCCTGTGACCATATCATCGAGTTTTTTGACCTTTGCGTGGTCGCCGTTGAAAAGCTCGAGGAAGCTCGCCTGGGTTCCGGTCGTACCCTTCACTCCCCTGAACGGGAGTTTTTCCAGTTCGTAGTCGAGGTGTTCAAGATCCAAAAGCAGATCCTGAATGTAAAGAGTGAACCTCTTGCCGACAGTTGTGAGCTGGGCCGGCTGGTAATGGGTAAAGCCGAGAGTCGGCATACCCCTGTACTGTTCCGCTATTTTTGCGAATTTCGCAATTGCGAGAATAAGGCTTCTCCTTATGATCATCAGTCCGTCCCGCATCTGAATGAGTTCGGTATTGTCCGTCACATAACAGCTTGTGGCCCCGAGATGTATAATCGGTTTCGCCTTCGGGCAGAGTTCGCCGAAAACATGGATATGACTCATGACATCGTGGCGGAGCTCTTTCTCCTTTGCGGAGGCCGCATCGAAGTCAATGTCTTCCAAATGCGCCTCCATCTGTTTGATCTGCTCGTCCGTGATGTCAAGGCCGAGCTTCTTCTCGCATTTTGCAAGAACAAGCCAGAGGCGTCGCCAGGTCGAATGCTTTTTCTGTGCAGACCAGTTATAGCCCATCTCCTTACTTGCGTAGCGGGATGTCAGGGGATTTTCATAAATTTGCGGGTTCACTTCTTACACCTGTTTATTTTTTCAATTGAGTTTGCCGTCTTAGGAGCCGTACAGAAATAACTTTTACATTTGCTGGCCGGGATTTTGGATTGATTATCATGATGTTTGCGAGGAGCATATCTGAAGATATGCAACAAGCAAACAGTGTGATAAGCGGCCAAAAGAACGCCAGCCCTTTGGGGCGGAATTCCATGTATTTGTCTTCTTCGTTGCTTCACCCCTTACGTATGTCCCATACGCGCGGGTCTTGCGCCCCGAATCCAAACGCCTGTATTTTCCGCCAAATGTAAAAGCTATTTCTGCACGACTCCTTAATTCAAGAAACTGAGGAATCACAGTTTAATTTTTCAATATTCCCTGTATTATAATGAATGGGAAAATTTTATTATGATCGAAAACAACAGAACTCAAAATAGCCTTTACGGCGTGATAATCAAGGTTGAGAACATTGATGTGTGCAGGTCTTTTTACAGGGATATCCTCGAGCTCGGAGCTCCCGTAATCGACAGCAACTTCTGGGTTGAATTCAAACTCCAGGAAGATGTTTCAATAGTTCTCGAACAGGCGGCCGAAGGCGAAAAAATACCGCCGGGACGCGACAGGGTGTCCTGGCTTTACAGGATTGAACACATTGAGGAAATGCTCTCCAAGCTTAGAGAACATGGACATCAGCCCCACTCTGAAGAGGAAAGGCTCGGGTACAAGGTCTATCAGTTCCTCGATCCTGAAGGCAACCCGTTCTACCTATACTCGGCACATGAAGATAAAAAATGAAAATTTTGCGGAATATCCCGTATTTAAACGGAGCGGCTCTCATTGATAGCCATTATTGATTATGGAATGGGTAACCTGTCGAGCGTTTTCAAAGCACTTAAAAAGCTCGGAGCGGATGCCCGTATAACAGGCGGTGTCGCTGAAACAGGGAAAGCGGATTCCGTGATTCTTCCCGGTGTCGGAAATTTCGGAGACGGCATGAAACACCTGAAGGCGTCCGGACTTGACAAGGCCGTGAGAAACTCGATAAGCGACGGAAAGCCTTTTCTCGGGATATGTCTCGGCATGCAGCTCCTGATGGATGAAAGCGAGGAAGCTCCGGGGGTGCCGGGACTCGGGATATTCAAGGGCAGGGTCGTCCGTTTCCCGAAAAGCCCGCTCAAAGTTCCGCACATGGGCTGGAATGATATCAGTGTTGATGGCGAGAATCCGAACCTTGCCGGAATAGGAAACGGCACATATTTTTATTTCGTACACTCCTACTACGTGAAACCTGATGATTCGAGAATAAATGCAGCCACCTGTAGTTACGGCTTGGATTTTTCCGCATGCATAGGCAGAAAGAACGTATTTGCGACTCAGTTTCATCCTGAGAAAAGTCAGGATGCGGGACTTTGCATACTTAAAAACTGGATTTCTGAAAAAGGGGGATAAACATGACAGACATCAGGCAGAAACCGAATTTCACCGTTTTCCCGGCAATAGACATTCGCGGCGGGAAATGCGTCCGCCTCATTCAGGGCGATTATGAAAGGCAGACCACATATTCCGACAGTCCGGACGCCCAGGCGTCCCTCTGGGAAAAACAGGGGGCCGAATTCCTTCATCTTGTCGACCTGGACGGAGCAAGGGAGGGAAGGCCTGTCAACCTGGAGACAATCGCATCGATCACGAAAGCCATAAGAATCCCCTGCGAACTCGGCGGGGGAATACGTACCGTCGAAGATGCCGAACTTGTTTTCCGGGCCGGAATTGAAAGGATAATCGTAGGGACGGCCGCGTGTGAGAATCCAACAGTCATCGAAGAGATGCTCCTGAAGTTTTCACACGAGAAAGTAGTCATTGGAATTGATGCTAAAAACGGGAAGGCGTCGGTAAGGGGCTGGCAGAAGGAGACTTCATTCAATGCAACGGATCTCGCCGAGGAATTCTCCAGAAGAGGAGCCAACAGGTTTATTTACACCGATATTTCAACCGACGGAATGCTTTCCGGCCCCAACTGCTGTGCAATAAGCGAGTTCTGTGACGCTGTTCCCGGCGCAAAAGTCATCGCTTCCGGAGGAATTTCGTCAGCCGACGATGTAATCAAACTTATGAACCTCGGCAAGAAGAATATTGAAGGGGTAATCATAGGCAAAGCCCTTTACGAAGGCAAAATCCTCCTTTCGGATCTTCTTAAACTGATTAAATAGACGTTGCCTGAAAAGTGTTTTTATCCTGCGGATTTCGCATTTTGAGCCGTCTGTCCGCCGCAAAAAGACGCAATCTTCCCGACATGTCAATCTTGAAACACTTGCAATTGAGCCGATTTCAAAACTCAAATTTAAAGGAGCGCGGGTTTTCTTACCCGCGGAAATCTAACTCAAGCGGCGGACTGGAAAGTCCGCCCTCCGTTAGTTTTGAATCGGCTCAGGGTAGTT
>Ga0172379_10005423_pt1 | contig 17867 bp, 3 predicted proteins | sample GrowelOW334metaG_FD_119756 | JGI IMG/M metagenome (GOLD analysis project Ga0172379, IMG submission 119756) | Groundwater microbial communities from an aquifer near a municipal landfill in Southern Ontario, Canada - Groundwater well OW334 metaG | ecosystem: Environmental > Aquatic > Deep... | reverse complement strand
CAGTGTTAGCACTCCATCCTGAATATGATGCTTTGAATGCAAATGCTTTGTAAGTTTCGCCTGTCTTTGAATTACTTACTGGGTTCCAAATTACATATCCATTGTAATCAGTTACTTTTTCTGCGTAAGATAGTTTGTAAGAATCTTCAGCATTTTCTGCAAATAGCGCTACTTTTGCATATGGAACTGCTTTTCCATCTTGGTCAATTACTCTAACAGTTAATTTGTTTCCGCATTGTCCGTTGTCTTTTATCATTGATAAAGTTAGATTTGCTCCAACGTTTGCATCAACTGCTTTATCACAGTATCCATCTTTTGTTGCAATTATTCTGTATGCTGCATCTTTTGCTATTTCAAATAATGCTGAACCGTCAGCGTTTGAATCAAGTGCAATTACTGGAGAAATTGTTGTTGATGAAATTTTTTCATTTAATACTACGTGTACTCCGCTTAGTAGTGTACTTCCTTCTTTTACTGTTGTGTTAATGTATCCAATGAAGTTTTTTTCCATTTCAATTGTTGTGCTTTGTGTTCCAGTTGATTTGGATAGGGTTACAACTGAAGAGGATTTTGCTTTGTATCCTTTTTCCATTTGTACTTTGAATGTATAATCTCCTTCAGGCAGAGTAAATGTTGCTTGTCCGTTTGAAGTAGTTTTTGAATCTGTTGAAATGTAAGTATTACTTCCCTTGTAAGCGTAAACTGTTATGGATTCTACAACTGGTTGACTTTGGTATTTTAGGTTTACAGAAACGTTAATCATTTCCACTGGCGCTTTTGTTTGTAAAGTAAATTTATTTGTAGAAGAAGTTAGTGGGTAAGTTGCTGTGGCATATAGCGGAGAATCAACTTGTACTGAGAGTGTTCCGCATTCTTCTGCTAAAGAAACATTTGCTGTTCCGCCGTAAATTGTATCAGTTTTTGGATCAACTGAATCAGTTCTTCCCGAGGAGCAAATATAAGTTAAATCAATTTTTCCAGTTGCAAGTGAACCATCATCTAGTTCAAATCTCATTGTTTTACTTGCACTAAAGTGAACATTTCCTAAATTTATTTTTATTTCAGCTGATTTTTCAATTGCATCAAGTGTAATTGGATTAGTTGTTTGTTTTCCATCTTTTTCTGCAGTTACATTAACTGTAGAACTAAATGGTAAATTTATTGGATCTATTGATCCGAAATCATCAGAAGTGTATTCTTGTGTCATTCCTTCAATTGTTACAACTGCGCCCGATATCCCTCTTCCGTCCTCATCAACAACAGATAATTTCAGAGTGGATTGAGTAGTAGTTATTCCTCCAACTAGAACTAATCCTACTAAGAGTAAAAACAAAAATAAAACGATTAAAAATAAAGCAAAACTAGGAATAATATTGTCAATTGGATCAATTAATTTGTAAACTGGTACGTGTTCATCAACCTTGTCCCAAAGGGCATACCATTTTTCTTCGCCCATATAGTACAGATCTTTGAGTTTTTCCCCAACACCCATTTTCAACCACTATGTAAATTCTTTCTAATTAACTTACTAACTATCGCTAGCGAACTTGCTATAAAAATTACGTTCGCGCTATATAAATACCTTTCTCTCGACCTTGTTTTGATTAATTTTCATTAAAAAAACAACTTTTTTTCCGAAAAAAAATTAAATTTTTGCAAAAAAATAATTTTTATAAAAAGTTCGGGTTTTCCCTATGCAAATCCAGTCTTATCTGCGCATTAATCCTGAAATATCCCCAATTAAACTTCCAATTGATTTTCCTTGAGTTACGTTCATCCCCAAAAAGTCTTTTGGCCAGTATTCCAATATTGTTGGAAGACTCATTTCGATTGCAACCGCAAGAATTATTGCAAAAATAAGAAGTATTGCAATTGTCTTTACGCTTTCCATATAATTTTTTTTATTAAAAAAATCGTCTTGTAAAACAAATCCCAATTTTGTCCCTGCGTAAGTAGCAAGTATAAGTGGGATTATGTAAAGAAAGATTGCTGCATTTTTTTCAGCGCCTAGTTGCAGTCCCAAAAATATGCTCGGTAGGAATGCAAAGTAACCAAAGAAAACTATTCCTGCTAAAAAATAACCTGCTACTGACATTGTGAATGGTATTTCCACAAAAAATGTTTCTGTTGGAGTGAAATAAGAATATGAAAATCCAAGCAATAAAGCAATCATGCTTAGTAGTACTAGTGCAATTGCGCGTTTGTCCAAAGTTAATCACTTGTTTGAATAAAAGGATTCTTTTGTTTGTTTAAGAACTTTTAATTTAAAAAATCTAAAACAAAATTCAAGGAGCGCGAGTTAGTTTATCGGATTAAGTTTGCTTCGTTCCAAACAATTGTGCTGTCTTGTGTTGCGCATGCATCTCCAGCCACTACTGCAGTTCGTATCTTGTCCATTGTAACAACATCTTTCTCACTTGGATTAATTCTTAGTTCAAGTGGAGTAGCACCTTGTTGTTGTAATTTTATTTCTGCTTGTCCGCTAGCATTATTTCCAAGTACTAACGCTGTTCCCACTATTCTTCCGCCAGCCACTCCAGTTGCTATACTTAGTGCTCCGTTTTGTGGGTAATAGTACATTCCTTTTAATGATTGTGGATTTTGTGATTTTTGTACTGCCATTGTGTAAGTTTTATTTACAGCATTTAATCTTCCTGTTCCTTGCAGCATTCCGTTAGTAGCATACCAATTGATTAATTGAGTTGGGAATGTGAATGAGTTTTGTTGTCCAAGTCCGTAAGTAATTCCAACTTCTCCAGCATTTAGTGCTGCGTCTAGTTTTACAGGAATTGTTTTGTAGAAGTTTAATTTTCCATCTTTGTATTCGAAGATTGTTCCTCGAGTATTATTCATTAATAGTCCTTCTTGTGGAATAACGTTTTCGTTAAATCCGCCTACAAGTAATGCATTCTTTGTTGCATTTACTGCCCCTTTAATGTCTCTAACAGTTGATAAGTTTACATCCATTGTTTTTGCATCAGCATCTGATTTAGAATAATCATAATCGAATTCTGCAGAGTATTGTCCTACTGTTGCACTTTCTTTTATTGCTCCAGTGAACTCTAGTCTTAAATCATTGTAATTTGCTGAAGTAGTAAACAAATCCGCTTTTGGTCTTGCTTTAACATCAGTTATTGCAGTTAATAGTAAATCATTTCCTAAAACTCCAGTACTGAATAATGCAAGTTTGTGGATTTGATTCAACTTACCGTTTGCTTGATATACTTTTTCAATATCTGCTTTGTCCATATTTGCAGTATAGTAAATTCCTTTTACTAATTTTGAGTGTGTGCTCATCCATGCGAATGCATCCACATTCAAATCGGTTGAAGTTTGACCGCACCAGTTAGTAATTATGCAATTCTTTCCGTTAGTTGTGCAAGTAGTGTTCCCATTAACAATTCTATTCAATTCAGCATATGATTTAAGAGACAGATAATATTTGTCAGCGTTTACTTCTGTCATTGCAAGTGTTTTTGTGAAGTATTCTTTGAATGTATCGTTCTTGTCAACTTCAAGTAGGATGCTATTGTAATCCTTTGCGCCTATTGCATCTACCTCTAGCACTGCAACCATGTCTCCAAGAGCTGTTCCTGTTTTGTCAATGATATTTTTAGTTTTTTCAGGAGTTAGTGAAGTTGATTTTATCTTGTAATCTTCAGCTAGTAATTCTTTAGTGTCTTTCTTTGCAAATTTGAGTTTATCAGTTCCGCAAATACTCATATCATAAACCATTGCTTCTTTGTATAATGTGGATAATTTAGCGTTTGTTGTCTGAGCGCTTATTGTACCGTCTGCTTTTGCTTCTTTTACTTTATTCTTTATCTCAAAGAATTTGTTTAGTGCGAATGCTTGTAACATTTCTCCATTACAGAAGTATTGTGAGCAATCAATTGAGTTAGCAATACTTGTTAATGAAGTTTCTTTTATTTTGTCAAATCCGTATGTAATGTAATTGTTATCTACTCCGCATTTGCTTTGTGTTTCTACTGGCTTAACTGGTTCAGTCCCATTTCCTGCGAGTACACATTCATCTGGAGTTCCTTGGTATGTATAGCCTTGTTTTGTGTATATTACATCTAAAATCCAAGTTAATTCTTGTGACTCGAAGTTTACTTTTCTTGATACTTTTCCGCTTATTGGCATTGTTAAGTGTACACATTTTGCAGTCATGCTTGACCGGTTAATTTCTACCATTAAGTTGTGTCCTCTTGTGTTTTGCATTAGGCTTCCTGATGCATTTGCTCCAAGATTTGGTGTTGGAGAAATTACTATTGTTGCTCCGCCTAATTTTTCAGCAGGGATTTTTGTTAATATATCAATACTATCAAGTAATCCGCAGTTCTTTGATGCTTCGCCCGCAGTGTCCGTATTCTTTGTTGTGTCTTTGTTTCTATAATATGAATAATCGTTTGATGGATATATTCCGCTTGATTGATTTGGTGCCGGACCTATTTTTAGTGCTGCTGGTTCTGCAATGTATAAGTAATCGTTTCCATTTGTGTATCTGTCTTCAGGTATTTCTCCTTGTGTTCCTCGCGCCTTCCAGTAGTCCATTATCTTTAGTGCGTTAGAATTTTGACAGTCTTTTGGTTTTGCTTGTGGATCTCCCCAATTGAATGCTGAGTCAAGTATTTCACTCCATCTCCAAATATCTTCTAATTGGATCGGGAATTCTTGGCATTGTCCTACTCCGTATTGGTTTTGGTAGCTTACATTTAATTTTCCGTAAACGTTAATTCTTGAATCTGATTGTGTTAACCAGTTTCTCATATCTCCAAGTGCTTGGAATGGACCGTATTGTCCGCTTTGTGAATTGAATAATTTTGCTTGTGGAATGTATTGAGTTGATGGGTATACTTGGAAGTCTACTTTTTCAATTGTTCCGCTTGCACCTTGTTGTAAACTTCTAAACCATACGCTTGTTCCTTGTATTAGTGAGCATGCATTTGTTGGGCAACCGCTTTGTTGCATTTCTCCTCCGCCTACGTAACCGTAAAGTGAAGATGTTGATCCTGTTAATGGATATCCGCTATTGTAGTATTGTGATTCAAGTCCCATTTGGAAGTAGGGTTGTTGTTGGTAACCTGCTGTTGCTTGTGGAGCTGAGCATTCAATTGTAACTAAATTACTTCTATTCAATTGTACTCCTGTATCGTAACATCTATTGTAAACAGAGTATTTTTGTGGTTTTAGTATTACTGAGTTCATGCTTAGCTTTGTAACATTTGTTGAAATACAATCTGTGTCAGTGTCTCCTAATCTTCTTACTACTACACTAACATCACTAACTTTTTTCTTTGATTCAACTGAGTTTGCTGGTTTTGCATTTACAACAACTTTGTATTTTCCAAGTACATATCCTGGTAATACTGTTACTGTGGTGTCAGAATCTTTACTTATTGTGAACTTTTCTTCTGAAACATTTATTCTTGCATCAGGATCTAAATCAATGTCAACATCTGTTGCGCAACTGTTTTTGATTGTGAATGAACTTTGTTCGTAACTTACAGTTTGTGTTCCGCCATTTTGGCCTACTGTGTTTTGGCCCATTCCACTCTGGCCCATCCCACTAAATCCATTTTGGTATCCTGTTCCGTATCCTGCTCCGCCGTATCCCATCATACTCATTCCAGACATTGTGTTTGAACCGTATCCGTATGGGGAACTTTGTCTAAATCCGCCATAATTTTGTGCATAAGATGAAAGGTCTGATTGCATTACTCTACCGTACCCTAAATTCCATGGGGCAATGTCTAGTAGTACTCCGCCTGCAGGCTGTACTATTTCAATACACTTTGAAATGTTACTCATTGTAATATTTGTCTTTACAGTGCTTTCTGTCTTTTCTTCAGTCAAATCGTCAGTAATATTTTTTCCAATTATTGAAATTGTAAATGCTTGTGTTCCGCTTGCAACAACTGTGCTTGGAGTAAAATTAATTGTTAATACACTTTCTGCATCTTTTTCAAGGAAATCAGCTATTTTTACGTATTGATCGCTTAGGGCTGTACTACTAAATCCTGCTCCGCTTAATGTAATTGTTCCAAATTTACTTGCTTCGCTTAGTTTTGCTTGTAAATTCTTTAGTGCAATTTTTGTTGATTCTGCTGTACATTGATTTGTTAGTGTAATAGTTTTGCTTTGTGAAGCATCTGATGTAATAAAATCAAGTGTATTAGGAGTAACTGTTAAGCATTTTGCACTGTCAAGGAATCCTGGCATTGATAAATGGATTGAAACTGGTATTTCGTTTAAGTATGTTTGAGTTGTTCCAGTAACTTCTGTTTCAATTACAATTGTTCCTGTTACATCTTTTGGTGCATTAAGTCTTGATGCAGCACTATTTACTTTAAGTGAGAGTGAATAATTTCTATCTTTTCCAGTATCAATTACTGTATTCGCAATTGTTTCATTGAATTTTGCATCAAGGTAAGTTTTCATGTCTCCGTTGATTTGTACATCAGTTATTTTTAGTGAACTTGCAGTGTTATTTTGTAATATAATACTTGTATCAAGTGCTGTTACTTCGCCTATCTTTAGTGTTTCCTCAATTGTTGGAGGAGTAATTGTTAGTATTGCACTGTCAACTTCTTTGTCAAGTTCTAGTGTGTCATATCCTTCTTTCATTACTTTGAAATTGATTGTTTGCCCAATTTCTGGTGCAGCAAGTTCGTATTTTGCAAGTCCGTCAGATCCAGTAGTAGTATTAGCAATTAGTGTTCCGCTTGATCGAATTTCAATTAATGCTCCTTCCAAGGAATCATTTCCATCTTTTGCTTCAAAGAAAAGAGTGTTTGTAATGTAAGGGATTATTACTTTTGGAACTAAATCAAATGTGAATTTCTTGTTTGCTTTCACATTTAGTGTTACAGTGTCTTCAAATTCTGTTTTTGTGGATGAGTTAATTGTAAATTTTATTCCTTCTGTTCCGCTTGTTGTTGCATTAAATAATATTTTTACTTGCATTGGAGCATCTATTCCGATTGTTCCAAGGTTAATTGTTTTTTCTGTTGATTCGTTTCCATTAACTAAAATTGCATTAATATCAATTCCTTTTCCTGCTATTGTTAGTACGGATCCGCTAAGTGCTCTTCCGCTATAATTAGTAAAATCAGCTGTTAGTAAGTATTGTGTTCCTTTTGTTGCTTCTGTTGATGAATTTACATAAACTGTTTTTCCAGTGTTGCTTCCGCTTTGTGTTTGTAAAGTGTATGATTTACAAAATGAAGTAGTGCATGCTGTGCTTGCCCCAAATGTTAGTACTCTTTTCTTTGCTGCAGAGTATAAATCATTTTGTGCGGCAATTGTTGATGTTGGGTCTCTTAAAGTTGAACTTCCTTTTGCCCATCCTCTATAATATAAGGCAAGTTCTGCATTTGGATTTGTTTCAGTTACTGAAATATCTGCTTCAACTTCGTAAGTTCCTTCTTGAGGATTTTTCCAAACTGAGTTAGCCCATTTTGCTTCGCCTGTTGTTAAGTTCTTAGTGTCATTTGTGTAACCGTTTGGAGGAGAATATGTGTCCCCTTGGGTTATTCTTCCAGATGAATCTACTCTAGTTAATCTTAATCCGTCTTCTTCCATTAAGTTTGTAACATTAGCTGTTTCTTTTCCTGTTCGTAAGTGTAATCCTGCTTCTGAGAATATTCCTTTTGGTACTTGTAGTACTGCTTTTACAGTGTAAGTTCCTGCTGCGATTGTTGATGCGGCAGTTGCTGTTCCAGTGGATGTTACTTCGCTACTTCCGCTGTATATTCCAACTAGTGAAGTTGTCAAGTTTGCAGTTGGCTTTAGTAGTATAATATCTTTTACAGTTGTTGCACTTGCTGTTGGATTGAATGCTGTTGTAAAATATTTTGAGTATCCAGTTGATTCAACAACAAAGTATACTTTTTTATCTGCTCTAATTGTAAAACTTGCAATTCCTTCAGTGCTTGTTATTTGTGTTGTTCCTTCGGAAACTGAGGTAAAGAAATTTATTGCTCTCACAGTTACTCCGCTTAATGGCTTCTTTTCAGAATCCATTACTTTTAATTGAACAATTCCTTCCCCAATATCAAATGTTATTTCTAAAGTTGTTTGTGTTCTTGGAACTATTTGTACGCTTTGTGAATTAACGCTTCCAAAATTTTCTTTTGAAATAGTTGCCATGTATGAAGTTGCTGGTTCTAAATTGAAGAATTCTGCTTCTCCAGTAGCACCAGTAGTTTTTTCTCCAACAATTGGTTGTGCCGGATCAATTTTCTTAAGTATTACTCTTGCATTATCAATTGGATTTTTCTTTGAATCAGTTACTTTTACCATTAATGAATTATTATTAGTTGAATCTGCTTTTGTAAGTAAAATTGTTTTTTCTTGTCCTGCGCTCACTCCGGTGCTAGTTGCAACAATGTAATCTGGATGATCAACTGTAATATTGTATGTTGCACCTTCAGCTACTCTGAAAGTTAATTGACCTGTTGCTCCAGTTATTTGTGCTTGGAAATCATTTGCATTTGTAGATAAAGTTAACTTTACTTCTGCGCCTGAAACTGATTGCCCTGATGTTTGATCTTTAATAGTTACAAATATTGCGGATGATGAAACTTTTTTTAGTTGTACATTAAATGTAGTAAGAGTATCTTTTGTTACTGCTTGTGTATCTGCAAGTAAATTTCCTTGGTAGGTTTGGAAGTTTCCGTCATTATCAGTTACTAAAACGTAATAACTTTTTATTGGAACTGAAGTGAATTGAACTAGTCCTGTTGTTGAAGAGTACAAATTTATTGGAGTTGTTCCATCTGAAGGAACAAGTGATACTTTTAGTCCTGCAGGAGGCAAAATTGTGCTTCCTTCTATTGCTAAATTTACATTTACTGTGCCTGTTACTATTACTTGTTGTTCAACTGTTACTGCCCCATTTCCTGAGAATGAAGCTGTTCCTGAAACTACATTATAATTTTGTAAACTTAATACTTCAATTTCTGTACAAGATCTATTTACTGATGCAGTGAAACTCCCGTTAGCATAAGTTGCAGTATTTTCTGTTGTGTCCCCTTTACATCTGTAAATTACTGTTCCACTTCCTGCAGGAATTAGTGCTCCTGAAGCAGTTCTTAGATACACTGCTTTTGAAATTGTTGTGTCTTGGAGTGAGAGAGTAAAATCTTCTTCCATGTTTCCATTTAATGTTATTTCTTGAGGAGAGGAATTGTACCCATCTTTATCAACTTTCACAGAGTATGTTCCGTTTTCTAAAAAGAAAGTTACTTTTCCATCAGAGAGAGTAGTTAGTGTTCCTTTTGGAGTGTCTCCAGAAAGTACTACTACTGTTGCTCCTTCAACTGGTTGATTATCAGTTCCAACAACAGTTAATGTTAAACTTGAAGAATTTGAAGAAGTTAGTAATACAATTAACAAAAAGAGCAATAGAATTACTATTATTATTGCTAATGGAAATGAAGGAACTCCTTTATCTTCCAAAGAATCTACTACTGTGCCAAAAACTGGAACTTTTTCAGAAATAGAATCAACAAGCCCATACCATTTGTCTTCAAATGAGTAATATCCTTCTTTTAGTGATTCAATAACAGTCATTATAACCACTTACCAACCCAAAATACTCCGAATAACACTTGTTCACTGTAATACTATACCATTCCAACCTTTATTAACTTAACTTTGACCAGAGTTTTCCTTTTCAATTTATATTTTTTTAAAAAATAAAGATATTTGCCAAAAGTTTAGTAGCGTTATGGATTTCCACAGGAAGTGGGAGAACTACTGCACTTTGGAAGTGCCGCTTTATCAATATCTTTATCGTTTTTTATTCGTGTGAAGTGTTCATTAGTAATTCTTATTTTGTAAATATCACTTTTTGCTTGTTCAAATGTTCCACGTACGATGTATTTTGGATTGTTTTCAACAAAAACAATATCTGCATACACCGCATGAATTTTTGCACACCTTAGTAATCCAAGGTTTGTTGTCCCTTCAATTTGATATTGAGCTTCTGCAGCGGGGGAAATTGAAATAGTGTTAAATCCACAACCTGCAATAGGATTTGTTCTTGGTGAATTGCCGGGCATGAGTTGGTTATCTTTATCGTAAAATGTAGGATCGTCAGTAGTAAATCCTCCAGCGGCTTTTGCTTGGGCGCATATTAAATCTGAGCCATATGCTGAAAGCCCATCAAATCCAGTATTGCTTCCCCCAATTAAATATTTTGTTACTCCTGCAGGGTATCCACTTGAAAGTGGTGCAAGGTCTGCTTTTTCCGATCCTGTTGTTGGGCAAGCTTGTGTCCAAGTAGAAAATTTTGTTCCTTGAGGATTTGCTCGTGGTTGGCATTTTCCATCGCCACTACAAAATCCTAATTGATAATCATCAAGTTCATTTCCAACGGATTTAATTGCAAGTGCGGATTTTCTTGCTTCATAAAGTGCTTTAAAGAATCTTAAGGGAATGTAAACACGTAGTTCAGTTCTTGGAAGTATTGCCATTTTTATTTCTTCTTGAGTAACAAGATCTTTTACAATTATTCGAGGGAGGGCTTCGTATTCTTCATCTGTTAAATTATTTAATGGAATATTAAAATAAAATGTTCCAACCGGGCAACTAGTATCATCGCATCCAACTACTTCTAAAAAATCAAGTCCTTTATTTTTTTCTTTTTCCATTGAGGTAACAATTGATCTTCTCAAGAGATCTTTTGCATTTGCTGATTTATCACTTAAATAAATACTAAACTTTCCGTAAGTTCCTTCATTAAATTGTTCAATTGTTCTGTCAGCAACATAAGCTATTGCTGCATCAAATTTTTGTCCAGTAGTAGTGCCGCTTTTAGCATCCCCTGTTAAGAGAATTGTGCTTTCGAAGGTTTGTTTTATTTCATCCCAACTAAAATTCTCGCTTCCGTTACGAATAGTAAAAAGAGGGAAACCTGTTTCGTCTCTTAGTTCTACATCTGAGTAAGTCAAATAATCTTCTAATTTGTCTCTGAAATTAAAATTAAAACTTTGTATTGCGTCCGCTCTTGCAAGGTTTGCTGCGTCCGCTAATTGGTAATTATTTAACATAGAGTAAATTTGTCTGCTTGTTTTTTCTTCAGTCGTAACAAGAGTACTCGTCAAAACAACCGAAGTCATAATTAGGATCATTGCAACAATCGCCGAGAACATGTTAAACCCGCGAGAGTTTGCGTTTAAAGAAAAGAATGAAACGAGAGAGACTCGTTTAGAAATAAATTTTTTTGAACCCATCTTTTCACTTTGAGGAAAGAATATCTTTGGAAGTTAAAAAGCTTAACCGTTAAATGAAAACTAAACTAATGTATTCAGTTTAATTGGTCAGGGCAAACACTTTTTGCTTGTGCAGGGGATTGTTCAAACGCATAATCCCAAGTGCCTAAATCATCAAGGAATCTGTTGATTTCGTCAGTATTTGCTTTAGGGAACATTTGTTTAACAATATCCGCATTCACTTTCTTAACAGGAGCTTTTTCTAATGCAGTAAATGCAATTACTAACTTATCATGCAACCAAGTCCCTTTGTCTTTAGATTCTGCTTGTATCATATCTGAAGAGTACTCTTTACGCCCGAGTTGTGTTGTTGCAATAGTGAATGCTAATGATTCTCCTCCAGGGTATGCCCAATTATTAATTTTAATTTGTTTTGTATTTGTTTTGCAGTTAAATCCAATTGCACCGGTATTTCTTGATACAACATTTTGTAAATCCGCAAACATGTATCTCAATACTGGTCCATCAATTTTTTCAAATTGTGAACTATCTTTGCTATAGTATGCGTTGTACATTTCACCTTTAGTCTTAATTGCATCCATGAGTTTTGTTTTTGAAGTTACTAATGGATATACTCCAAGTGGTCGCTCTTCAGGAGTTTTATTGTCGTTTTCTGCATTAGCAGTGGAAGTAAGAATATTTTCTGGTTTAACAATGTCAGTTGATTCAATTTTTCTAATTAAAGGATTTTTCAATGGATCAATTGTGATTACATATTTTTGTCCAGCTGTAATAATAGTGTCAGACATTTTGTAAGTATCTAAACCAAGTTGTTTTGCAGTGTCGCTCATTGTAGAATCAAATGCTTCTGTTCCAACTGCATTTGCAAGCATTCCGCATCCAGCTCCCCAAGCCATTACTCCAAGTGCTCTTGCACTAAGAAGACTCTTAAACTTTTGAGCAAGTGTAGCAGTTTTATCTATTTTTCCAGAAGCTTCAACTGCTTTTCCATCAATTACTCCGCTTATTGCAGTTTTAATTTCTTTTGCAGTAGCTTCAATTCTTCCGGAAGATTTTAATTCGGCAGCAATTGGAGCTTGTAAAGAAGTTTTAATATCTTCAACTAGTTTTCCAACCGGAGTTCCCTTAACTGCTGGATTCTCTCCAATTTGGTACATACCTGCTCTTCCAGCAGAAAATGTTTTTGAAGCTTCTTCGCTTGTAACATAAGAACTAGTATTTATTGAAGATTTCGCGGTAGAAATCATTGACGCTCTCTTTGCAGGATCTAATCCTGGAAGAATTTCATCAATACTTTTTCCGATTACTCCAGATAAATCATCAGCGCTATTTACTGTAGTATTAAGCATTCCATCTTTAACATATCCTCCATTAGTTAGAGCAGCAGTTATTTTTTCATCAAGTACCCCTGGAGATATTGAAAGTTTTGCTTTAAGTATATCTTTCATTGGAGTGCCATCTTTGAATAGTTTCTTCATTTCGTCTGCATCTCCGAAAATGGATTCCATTTTTACTGTTGTTGGTGTTGTTGACCCCGCAACGGCAACTGGAGTGTCCAAGTATTTAGTAAATCCAGTGTCTCCTTTTGAAATCATATCTTTCATAACTGCATCAATATTTGTTTCAAGAGAAGTGTCTACTCCGCCATATATTTTTCCAGTAACATCTTTCCCAATATATTTTGTAGAGAATACTGGTCTGTTTACTGTTCTTTCCCACATGTCAGCATATTTATCTTTTAGTCCTTTAGCAAATCCTTCTTTTACTTTTGGAGTATAAGTAGTATCTATAAAATTCTTAATGTTTGCCTTGAGTTGATCTGCACGACCAGGAGTAGTAATTTTTGTCCAGTCTACTGAGTCTTCAATTGATTTAGTTGCTTGTTCAGCATACATCTTTGCCATGTCATCTGCCCATTTGTCAATATTTGTTGGGTTTACTCCGCTTGCAAATCTTGTCCAAATTGTTGGTCTGAATGGAGTTGCTAAGAATCCTGTTGCTCCGCCAACACCTATTGCTTTTGCTTGAATTTCTGTCGCACTGTAATCTTGGATTACGGCAGGTTCTGTTGAAAAGAAACTTACTTTAGGAATATTTCCAATTACTTTTCCGATTTGTATTGCATTTAAGAAGAGGTTAACAACACCAGTAACCGCATTTATTGCCGTTTCAATTCCTTGCATTATTGTTCTTCCGGCAGAAGAAGCTGTCGCAGCGTCTCTTAATCCTTTAACTGTTACTATTGGAACACTACAGTCCATTATTGCATTATATGCTGCACTGCCCATTCCCCCAGTACTATTACATACTGCGGAAGTAATCATACATCCCAATAGGTACTTTTCTATTGCTGTAGTTTGTCCTTTTTTGTTTATTTCTTCTTGTGCGGAGGACGTTTCAGTTCCGCTTGTAAGTGCTTTGTCTAACTTTCCTTGTCTCTTTAATGCATCAACATATTTTTGCCAATATATTGCTTGCGGATCTTCATCTGACCACATTGGTATAAATGAATAAACTTTTTCAGTTTTTATCTCCCCAGAGGTTATTTTTACTGCAAGGTCGTAAGGATGTATTGTTCCTGTTGAAATTGTAATTATTTTCTTAGCGCCCTCTCCAGGGTTTTCATTTGTTTCAGGAGTTATTCCTACTTGGAATTTTAATCCATTTGCTTGAACAACTGAGTTCTTTGCATCAGCTGGTTTGTTTTCTTCACTTGTTGTGCTTGCGCAAATCTTTATGTTTCTATAATACTTATAATCTTGTGTTGTTTGCCAAGCTTGTAAGTCAATTTGGTTATTTACACTTGCTCTTGATTCCAAGTTTCCTCCAAGAACATCATACTGGTAAAATAATTTTCCATCTTCGCTGAATTTAGTAATTGAATTAGGGGGCGCTTGTGGTCCTGCGAAACTTGCAACTTCAACTTTTTCTTCAGTGGAACTTACTTGTGCATTTGTTGGTTTAGTACTTGTTGCAGCTGTTGTTGGAGTTGTTCCATTTCCAGTTGCTGGACTTTTAATTAATGGATCTTTTGTTGGAATTTGTGTTGTAGTAGTATTAGTTGTTGTTTGGTCAGTAGCAGTAGCAGTTGTTCCTTTTATTAGTACACTTGGAACATTTTTCGAGTCGTCCGCTTTAATTGTAATTTTTTTTACTCCCAAGAATTCTTTTGCTTCAATTAAAACTGGTTCAACATCAAAGAATAATTTTTCTTTTATTGTAGAATAAACTGTTGCTTGTACGCATCCTTCATTTCCTGCGCCGAATGCTAGAGTTGGTGATTGTATTTCAAGTGTTCTTTTTCCTAAACTTGGATTCTTTAATTGTACACAAGTATAATTTGCTCCGTCTTGTTTTAGACAGTTCTTTCCAAATGATCCATTTAATGAATCCGCAACCATTGTTGCAATTGAATCTACGAATGCTGCTTTTGCAGCTTTGTCAGCTGATCTTACTGTGCTTTCATCAATTCTAACTGTAATTGTTTTTCTTTCTCCGCCAGTTAAACATACTTCTGCCAAAGAATCAGATAATCCTGCTTGAACGAATTTAATTGTATTCCCATTTCCGCTTGCAACTCTTGTGTCAGTCTTAAATCTTAGAGCAGAAACCTTTTTTGCGATGTCTTGTAATAGTGTGTCAGAAGTAATTGTTGTTACCCATGCTCCAAGGTTTTGATTTGGAGTTAATCCTTTGTCAATTGGATTGAAGTTTACAATATTTTGCATTGAATCTGCACATTGTCCTGTCTTTAGTCTTGCCCCGCTAACGTCTCCAAGTGCTCTTACTGAAATTATTGGATTCATTGCATCAAGGCCGTCCACATTTGCTCTAAATGCTCCGTCTAATTGTATCTTGTAATATCCGCATCCGTATATTCCTCTATCAAGGAATATTGCTTTTGGATATCCTGCTAGTGCTCTTTGTGTAATTGTAGTTGAGTCCACTATTTCTTGGATTACTGTATATCCTCCGCTTCCACTTGTTTCTCTAAATGGAGAATCTGATGCAGTTACATCCACGTTATTCATTTCGGATTCTAAGAGTTGTGCACTTAATGCATCGTTTTGTAAGTATAAATCAAAGGATTCGTTTTGCATTCCGATTTGTGCAAATGTACAATATCCTTGTGTTTCGCATCCGAAAGTTTCTGTTAAATTTTTCTTATCGTATCCTTTTGATCTTGCGTTTTTAATTACTTGATTTATTTTTGCTGAAATATATTTAGCAGCGTTAGTTGCATCACAATATGCTTCGCCGCAATTAGCATTTTCTGAGATTGTTGGAATTAATATTTTTGTTTCTATTCCTTTTCCGCCATCACAAATTACTGCATCTACTGTTTTTGCTTTTACGTGTTCTGTTGCTAAGTCTCTTCCGGATAATACACTAATCTTTAATGTGTCACTAGTTACTGGGGTTCCGCTCATTTCTGAAATTCCATTTATTACTATTGGATAATTTGGTCGTTTGATGTTACTTGAAGGAGTGATTACTGTTAATGGGATTTGCATTGCCATTCCAGGCATTATGCTTACTTGTGGTACTGCCATTATCATTGGGTTCATCATTTGTTGTACTCCAATTACTTGTAATTGTACTTTTGCTTGTCCTGCAGGAGTAACTGTCACTAGTCTAATTGGTTCTGCACAAGTGTTTCTTACTTCTATTTTTCTTGCAATTTGTCCTCCGCCTTCGTCAGGCATTGAGAATTCTAGAGAATCAACAGGATAAGCTTTCAAACAATTGTATCCTGAGTAATATACTATTACATCAATTAATCCTAGTGTTTGATTTGTATTTGTGTAATTATTGTAGTAACTTGAGCTAGTGTTTGGATTATAATTTGCAAGAGCATTTTGTCCGTTATTAAAGTTTGAATAATAATCGTATCTATCATTTTGAGCGGATCTATTATTTAGTTGTCCCATTTTTCCAGTTATTGTAATTCTTCCTCTTACTGGTTCTGATAACTTTGAACTTGATTTTGCAAACACTACTTTTGTTGGCATTGTTTGTCCGCGTTCTAAATTTACTGTTCCTGGTGGTTCAACACTTAATTGTATATTTCCTGCATTGCCGTATTCTTTGTCAACAGCAAATGTGATTCCTTCTACTGGGAAGGAGGAAATATTTGTTACAAATAATGGTTGTGCTGCTACTGCTGGTTCAGTTGAGCTTCTTTGAGCCATCCATAAACTTATTTGTGGAGGGTAACTTAGCGCAAATGCAGGATTAATTATTTTTACGTTTACACTAACGCTTTTCTTTAAGTAATTTGAATCATAAGCAATTTCGTACCCAAGTGTTTGTTCTCTTGCATTTGCTCTTTCAATTAAATTGTTTGCAGTGATTGTAATGTTTTTTGTTTCGCCTTGTTGTAAATCAATGTCGTCAGATCCAACTATAACATATGAATCTCCGCCTTTCTTTTTTGCTCTTTTTGTTAAGAATACTGCTTGGTCACAATTGTTTGTTACTTCAACTATTTCTGAATCATTTGAACCTGCCGTTCCAAGTAAATTTATTGTTACGCTTGTAGGGTCAATTACTAAGCAACTTGGATCAAGTTTTCTATTGTAAGACATTGTGATTGTAGAACTTACTTTTGTTGAGAACTTTCCTTCAAGTAATCCTGTAATGTCAAGTGTTGCACTTTCTTCAGCACTATCATTTGCTTCGCCAGTATAAACTATTGTTATTTGTACGCTTTGTTTTTGTCCGCTGCTTAAAGCTGGAGGAACAACTGTAGTAATTTTGAATTTTCCAGCATCTGTTGTTGATACACTTTCTCCAACAGTTTGTTCAGAAGTTACTTCATTATTTGTTTGAACACTAATGTTTTGTACTGTGAATTCAGAATTGTTTACAAGGTCTCCTGTAAGTATCATTGATTTTTGGCCTAGTGGAATTTTTGCTTCAAATGTTTCAGGGAACGTTAGTACTGTTTGTGTAGAAATTAGTAATGGAACTGTTTGTGTTGCATAGGTTGCTAAACTTACTTCTACTGTGTAAAGTCCAATACTCAAATCGTTTTGTATTCTGTAATATCCATTTTTTCCTTTTCCATCAGTTGCTTCACCAATCATACTTTTTGCAACTTTTCCGTCTTTGTCAATTATTTTTACAAGCGCGTTTTCTACTCCTTTTAATCCTTCATCAGTTACTCGCACTGTGAAATTTTTTCCTGCCATTACTTGTTTTTCAGATAGTTCAACTAGTAATTGTTTTTCTTGAACAACTTTGAATAGCACATCTTTAGTTAGTTCAGTTTGCCCAGTTACTGTGATTGTTATTTTTGCAGCCCCATTTTCAGTTCCTTTAAAATAAAATCTTAGTTTTTGTTTTCCATCTTTTGTTAGTGATGCGGCTGTGGAAGCGGACTTATTTCCAAGTATTGCGTTTGCGTCTTCTCTTACAAAGTTAAAGTTTCCTGTTTGAGTGGAAGTGAAATCAATGTTGGAATCAGAACTTACTTTTACTTGCACATAATCAGATTCAAGAGAAGTTAGTTCTACTTCAAGTCCGTAGATTTTGTTTTTTAGCGCTTCAAATCCTTCTGCTTTAATGAATGTCTCATCTTCATCTACAAAGTTTGTGCTTACACAAATATTTCCTGTACAT
>Ga0172379_10005422_pt1 | contig 17867 bp, 17 predicted proteins | sample GrowelOW334metaG_FD_119756 | JGI IMG/M metagenome (GOLD analysis project Ga0172379, IMG submission 119756) | Groundwater microbial communities from an aquifer near a municipal landfill in Southern Ontario, Canada - Groundwater well OW334 metaG | ecosystem: Environmental > Aquatic > Deep... | reverse complement strand
TCTTGACAGACTTTTTTTATTTGCTAAAATTAATAAATACCGACTAAAATGGTTGGTATTAATAATTAAGCGCTCAATATATGGACAATTGTTCGTGCTGTAGTAACTGCGGCCCCGGCTGCGGTTGCTAATAAGTGTGGCGAGAGGAGGGTGGGAATCTAATCTAGTTAATTCAGTCCACCCTCTGGTCTTGCCCGATTTTAGCCAATTTAATATATGAAATTTTCCACCAGATCATCTTATGGCTTAAGGGCAATAATCCATTTAGCTAAAAATTACGCCCAGGGACCTTATTCTTTAGCTAAAATGGCTAAAGCCGAAAAGATCTCCCAGGCCTATTTGGAACGACTTTTTTCTCGTTTAAAAAAGGCCGATTTAGTGCTTAGCTCGAAAGGAATGGCTGGTGGCTATCAATTGGCCAGAAACCCTTCAAAAATCAGCGTTTTTAGCGTTATAGAGGCTTTAGAAGGACAAATCTCGGTCTTTCATTGTCTGGGCGTGAATGGTCGGGTTTTTTGCGGGGTTAAGGCTTGTCCGTCAGCTAAAGTCTATCAAAAAGTCCAAAAAGCGATTACTGACAGTTTAAAATCAATGACTTTGAAAGATTTGATTTAATTTTTAATTATGAATTTCTAATTTAAGCTTATGCCATATTCTAAAAAAGTAATGGATCATTTCCAAAATCCCCATAACCAGGGTCAAATTGCTGACGCTGACGCGATTGGTGAAGTCGGTAACCCTTTATGCGGGGATATGATGAAAATTTATTTAAAGGTTGATCACCCGTCGTCAACTGTCAACCGATTGGAAGACGTGATTTCAGACGTTAAGTTTGAAACCTTAGGTTGTGCCGCAGCGATTGCCTGTTCTTCAATTTCAACCGATATGGTCAAAGGTAAAACTTTAAAAGAAGCTTGGATTTTGGAAAAAAAAGATATTGTCAAAGGCCTTGGTGAATTGCCGCCAGTTAAACTACATTGTTCAGTTTTAGCTTCCGATGCTTTGAAAGTGGCAATCAGGAATTATCTAGAAAAAGAGAGGGTGCTGGATCAATATCCGGAAATTAAGGATTATAAGATTACCGAAGATTGAATCAAGAAGTAAGAATCAAGAATCAAGGAAGTACTACCAAGCAACCTTAATTCTTGATTCATGATTCTTAATTCTATAACTAACTATGAAAGACGAAGTAAAAAAAATTCTAGATGAAATAAGGCCTACCCTTCAAGCCGATGGCGGCGATGTAGAACTAATTGATGTTGATGAAAAGAAAGGTATAGTCAAGCTTAAACTCCAAGGGGCTTGCGCTGGTTGTCCAATGTCACAGATGACTTTGCAAGATGGTATTGGCCGGGTTTTAAAGAGTAAGGTTAAGGGTGTTAAAGATATTGAGGCCGTTTAAATTAAGAGATAAAGCGATAAAGTTAATAAAGTAATGAAGTTTTCGGCACCTTATCGCTTTATTGCTCTATTAACTTTATTAACTTAAATTGTTATGTCTAACCAAAAAATCTACTTTGACCATTCAGCCACTACTCCGGTGGCCCCCCAGGTTCTTAAAGAAATGTTGCCTTATTTTTCTGAAACTTTTGGTAATGCTTCGTCAATTCATATTCACGGCCAAACAGCTATGGCAAAAGTGGATGAAGCCAGAGAAATCGTTGCTGATTTTTTAGGGAGTAAGACTAGTGAAGTCTTTTTCACTTCTGGAGCGACTGAAAGTGATAATCTTGTGATTTTGGGTTTAGCCAAGCCAGGCGAACATATTATTACTACTAGAATTGAACATCCGGCCATTTTGGAGCCCTGCCGGGAGATGGAAAAAAGAGGCGTGGAAGTTACTTATATTGGCGTGAGCAATAAAGGTTTAGTTTCCGTTGATGATATCAAACAGGCGATTAAAGAGAATACCCGTTTGATTTCAGTTATGTATGTTAATAATGAGATCGGAACTATTCAGTCAATTGTTGAAATTGGAGAATTGGTAAAGGAAGAAAACAGAAAACGGAAATCAGAAAACAGAATTTATTTTCATACTGACGCGGTCCAAGCTGCTAATTATTGTGAGATGAATGTTGACAAATTGGGGGTTGATTTATTATCTTTGTCCGGTCATAAAATTTATGGACCAAAAGGTATCGGGGTTTTGTATAAAAGGGCTGGTACGCCACTTAGCCCAATTCAATTTGGCGGCCATCAGGAAAAAGGTTTGCGCCCTGGCACTTTAAATGTGCCCGGTATCATTGGCCTAGGGAAGGCAGTCGAACTTATCACTCAAGATCAAGAAAGTAATAAGAAAATAAAAAAATTAAGTGATAAATTAATTGCTGGCGTTTTGAAAAATATTCCTAATACCCAAGTTAATGGTGATTTAGAAAAACGAGTCCCAAGCAATGCCCACTTTAGTTTTAAGGGGGTAGAAGGTGAAAGTATGCTTTTACTTTTAGACCAAGAAGGGATTGCCGTTTCTACCGGTTCGGCCTGCTCTTCTGGCTCATTGGAGCCATCTCATGTCCTTATGAGTCTAGGCATGGATCCGCTGTTGGCTCATGGCAGTTTAAGGATAACTTTGGGTAAATTCAATACAGAAAAAGATGTTGATTATTTATTGGAGGTTTTACCGAGGATTGTGGCTAAATTAAGGATGATATCGCCAATAAAATAATTAGTGATAAAAATTCGTACTTAAAACCGAGGTATAGACCTCGGTTTTAAGTAAGTAAGCTAGAAGAGCTTTATAGACTTTTTTTAATCTATTCCGCCGGTCGTTGGCCGATTAATTGAAGTAAAACCAAAAGGGTTCCTCATCTCTTGCCAAGCGGGAGTATTTGTAGCGGTACTTTTTTTGTCAATTGCTGTTAAGATATCATTAAATTTTTCGATGTTAATTGCATAGGGGGAAACTTCTGCCCTCATAACGATAATTTCCTGGGATTGAGTAATGGTTTGATAAATATTTTTATATAAAAATCCGCCGAAATACCCTAAAATAATAATAAAAATCAAGGTTACTATCAGGGTGATAGTTTTTGAAGAGGTGGCTATTTTTGCAAGTTTTAATTTCATGTTGTTTATTTTATTTCCTCTTTACCCTGGCTGAAAATTTTACCATCTAAAGTAGCAATAATTAAATCTTTTTCCGTTCCTATTCTGACTGAATAAATATTAAAATAATAATTGAGTTGTTCCAAATCAGTTAGGTATTTCATTATTGATACAAAATTACCCTGGGTTGTTATTTTTAAAGGTAATATCTTTATTCCTTCCTGAATCTCAGAATTTTTTGTATCTAGCTCAATAGTTTGGCGGACATTATTTAAACTGGCAATTTCTTCCAGCCTAGAAACAAATTTTAGTTCCTCACCTTCAATAATAAAAATAGCATTCAATCTGTCTTTTTGAGGTTTTATTTTTTCAAAATCGCTGACTGTTTTTTTCAATAATTGGCCTCTTAAATATTTTTTTTCCAAATCAACTCTTTCTTTGTAGATTGCATCACCAATTTTTTTAATATCTCGAGTGATTGGTAAAATAATAACCAAAGAAATTACTATAATAAGTAGGATATTTAGTGATACAATAATAGCAGTTTTCAGTTTTAGGCTCATAGTTTTTTCAATTCTTCTAAGTTGATTTTTGCTTCAATTTCGAATTCAATACTTTCTTTTTTTAGGAGGTTTCCCATTGGTACATTTATTTCCGATAGAAGTGGCAGGTTTTCTAGATTACCTTTGAATTTTAAGAGGTCATCCCGATTTTGGGCAAAGCCATTAATTTTCATTTGGCTATCTGTCTTTCCCAAATCAACACTATAGAGATTAATTTCTGGTGGGACAGAATTGATAAAACTGGCAATAAAATTAGTCCAGGGGATGTAGTCATTTTGAACATTTACTATAAAGTTCAGTTGCTTATCAAAATTTTCCATTTCATAATTAACAATTCGACTGTATCTTGTAGTCAAAGAATAATCATTAACAACTTTATTGAAATTATTCTGGATAATCATTTTAGCAATTAACATGATAATTGCTAAAATGGTAGTAAAAAGTAAGAAAATAATAGTTAAGTTTTTGATCAAAATATAAAACCGGCGTAGTCCGAGTTCTTTTTTTTGTTCAGGTGAAATTAAATTCAAAGTAATCATTTCTATTTTTGCCAATTTCTTAAAGCTAGACCAATAGCCGTCGCATAAGACAGCAATTTGTCAGCTGGCATATTTAATCCTTTTTGTTTACCGAGGTTGATTAAGGGATTAGCAATTGCGGTTGGGATTTGAAGTGCCTCCGTTAATATTTTATCAATTTGGGACAAGTTTGCCCCGCCGCCGCAAATTATAATTCCAGCTATGTCATTGCTATCGACAAAGTTTGTTTTGTAAAAAATAATTGATTTTTTAATTTGGTCAGCCAGATTATTAATTGAGGCTACAAGTATTTTGAATATTGCCCCTTCACATTTTTTTTGGTCTAAACCGCAGACAATTTTTGCTTCTTCCGCCTTTTGGGCATCAAGGCTAAGAGTGTTAGAAATTGTTTCGGTAATTTTATCACCGGAAATTGGTAAACTGACAGTGAATTGAACTGCTTTGTGGTCGTAGATAATTAAGCTGGTTCTCGTTGCCCCAAAATCAATGATAATTTTAGCTTTTTTGGGGTCCTCTTCTTTTTCTTTGATCAAAGCTCGGGCAATGGCGATGGCTTCAACTTCTAAAGCGATTGGAATAAAACCGGCCTTGGTTAAAGTATCAAAGTAAGAGTCTGATATTACTTTTGGGATTGCCGCCACTATAATTTTTGTCTGATTGTTATTTTGGCTTAAAATCTGCCAATCGAAGTAGATATCCTCAGCCTCTAAAGGAATATGATTTTTTATTTCTTCCTGAACCAACTTCGTTATGTTATCTTTTTCATTTTTAATTACTATTTCTATTACTTTAATGAAAGTTTTTGGTTCAGGTAAAACGGCGACAAGATTTTTAGTTTTTATCTTGTCTCCTTGGACAGTTTTAACCAATTTTTTAACGGCCTCTGTCATTTTATCCTGATTTTTTATTTCGCCATTAACAATGGTTCCATCAGCCAGCCTTACCTCATTAAAAGATTTAATGGAAAAATCTTTATTTTTCCTTTTTAACTGGATCAGGCGCACACAATTTTGGCTGATATCTAGGCCGAAGATATTTTTTGATGACTCAATTTCCATAAAAATATTTTTTAGTATGTTTCTCCTTCTAAAACTTCTTCCCAGAGGATAAATTCGTATTCACCGCTGGTTGGGAAAAAGGGCGGGGGAGCATAAAGCGTATTAGGGTCATAGATATAACTGCGATTTTCATACCCGCTTGAGCCGCTGTTCATGTAGGGAGTTAAATAGCTAATTGTTGATCCGTACAAAAGGAATTCATCTCTTAAGACACTTGACCCGCATTGCATAGTGGAACCGTAATCAGGCCTAAAGCGCTTGCCATTTTTAGCGATACAAACGGCGTCAATTTCTAAATCATCTTCGCTATACAAGCCAATAACTACATTCCTTTGGGCAATTAAACCGATAACATCCAAACCATTTTTATCAGTATATAATAGATCGTTATTCAGAAAAATATCTGCTTCGCCGGTATCTAGGGGATCTTCGGCGGCTACTAAAGTTACCCGACTGCCATTAACCGTGCCGTCAACCCATAAATTATCTTTAGCAAAGATTAAGCCATTGTCCGGTATAGCAACGGTTTGCCAATCACCGTAATAGGTGGCAATGCCCCCGGTGTCTTCATCATTGCAAGTCGAAGTTTTGCTTTCAACTATTCGGTACTGGAAATTACCATCACCCAAAAATTGAATATGATACCCTTGATATCCGGATGGTTCTAATAATACACCATCTGAAGTGGCATAAGTTTCCATCGTATTTAAACTTTGGGTGAAACTGCCGAAGTCAACCGTTGGCGCCGGGAATTCTTTGCCGGCTAAAAATACCTCATCTTCATTGGCTAGTGATGTCCAAACTCCATCGCGCCAGCCATAGCTGCCGCCATACCAATATTCTTCCAAGGCACTACTGACAATATTATGGGCAATGCCATCAAATCTAATGCCGCCATTGGAATGAACCGGGCCGAAGGTTTCCGAACCGACGCCGTAATTTAGATTGTTATGGACAACAGTGGTAAATCTGGCTAGCGACGGTAAGCCCAGCCTTACTGCCACTTCTCTTTTTGAATTGGGATATTTTGTGGTCCAGCCAACTGATTTGATTTTGACGATTGTTGAGCCAGGGTAAGTGGGGGCAGGTGGGGTGATAGTTAAACTAAAATAACCAACTAAGCCGCTAGAGGGGTCGTAGTACTCATGAGTATAAGGTCCGCAGGGGTAGCAGCCGGTTTGGCCGGTATCATCAGCATAATCCTCTAAATCATGCGCTAGGTGCCAACGGTAATAATTTACGCCGGCTTCAGCAATCTGGATGGCCTCCGATAAGGCTTGGCGTTGCTCGCCTAATTTTGTCTGCTGATTAATCAAACTCAGAAGACCAATTGCAATAATTAAAAAAACAGTTACAAAAACTAACGTCATTATTAGTATACCACCTCTTTCCTTACTAACCAAATTAATTTTTGGCGTTTGTTTAGAATTTTTCATCTATAGATTATCTTTAAGATTTCTTAGCTGGCTGTTGGAAATTAAAACAAAATCGGCCGGGGCATAGGCAGGGTCAACATTTATTTTTAAAAAAATTCTGATCAATCTTACCTCGTTTATCGCTATGGGCTGAGGCAACGGATTATTTTCAGTGTCAGTTGGAAAATCCTTATTATAATAATAAAAAATTGGGTCAGTATCGTTTCGGACGTATTCCGATAGAGTGCTTATCTGTTCTTCAATGGAATAGACCGGAGGAAACCCACTAGGTTTTGAAACGGCTTTTTTTAAATTAACCCCGTCCAAGAAATATCTTACTCTTTCTACTAATTCGTCTTGGTCAATATCGCTATAAAAAGTAAGGGTCTGATTTTGGGCGGTAACAATCGGATAGCTGCCATTTTCTGCGGGTGAGGCTTCTCTAATTTCTTTGATCATAATGTCAATTCCTTTACGAGCATAGTTAATGGCGTCACTCTGTTGAATCGCAAACCGGTTAACTTTGAAACCCTGGGTGACAAAAAGGGTTACAGCGCTTAAGCTGACTAGAAATATTCCGATTGTTACCATCGCTTCTATTAAAGTGAAGCCGTGGCTTTGGTTTTTTTCTTTGGCTCGAAACATTTTTTTATTCTGCCCTTATTCTAAATTTATAGTAATATCGATAGTAGCTCCTGGAGAAACAGAAATCGGCATTGGTGGTTCCGTACTGATGATAGTATAAACAGACCCGGCCTGAAGGCTGATATTATAACCCTCGGTATCCCATTCAATATTATTTAGGATTAGCTGACCTGAGGCATCCGTAGTGTGATTTTCATTATATTTATAGAGATCGGGACTTGTCCCTATTTTTTTACTGCCCACGATTATTAAGGGAACGTTAGGGGTAGAAGTGTAAGCACTGGGGTCATTTGGGTATTCGGCCGCCATAATATCGTAATTGCCATCTTTATTGTCCTGCCAAGTTATTACCAGATTGCCTGATTGGTTAATGATGACATCAGGATTTTTTTGTTCACCAGTGGTGTCAGAATTAATCCGAACATCATTGGGCCAGATGATATTACCCATTGAGTCAATCTTTTGACTATAAATATCATTATTGCCGTTACGATAGTCTTGCCACACAATATAAAGATTATTACTCGCATCAATAACTGCCTTAGGATTTTCTTGATTGCTGGTTGTCACCACGCTCATTACCAAATCGCCAGTTGGCCATAGATTATTACCCGCCGAATCGTATTTTTGGCCGTAGATGTCGTTGTTGCCGTTGCGATCATCCTGCCAGACAATATAAACATCATTATTGCTGTCAACGTTGAGATTGGGATTGGTTTGATTACCACTGCCGGCAGTATTTGCCCTAATATCATTAGTCCAGACAACACTACCAAGGTAATCAACTTTTTGGATGAAAATATCATAATTATCAATCTGGTAGTCTTCCCAGGCAACATAAACGTTTTCATCTTGATCCATTGCTAAATCAACCGATTGAGAGTAGCCGCCGCCATCAGTGGTATAAGAATAACCGATGTCGATTTGGTCTAATTGAATTTGCTGGCTCCCGTTACTGACAAAAAAGGCTTTGAACATTATTTTTCCTTTGGCAATAGGAAATAAAGCGATATGATCATTAATTTCTCCGGCGGTATTATAATCAGAGGCTCCGGCTGTTGACCAGCCGCTGCCGTCAAAATATTTCCAGTTTCCGCCATTGTTATCAGAAAGCTGGTAATAGATCTCGCCGCCGTTTTTTACTGCCGTTTCTGTGAAAGAATCCCAGGCAGTCAGATTGGCTACAGACAACGATTCAGCAATATAAATATCCGGCTTATCAGTAGGATAACCAGATCCCGAGTCTTCCCAAGAACAGCCGGTTTGATCCTGACAAGTTTCTAAATCAGTAAAACTGCCGCAAGCCACAGCCGTGCCTGAACAGGGTCCGGCCGGATCCCAATCACAGCTTGATTGGGTACAAATTGATTCAGTGGTTAAATCTGAGCAGCTGCAGCTTCCAGAACAACTGCCGCCAGAAGAACCCCATGAGCAGTCGGCATCTAGACAAGTGGTCTGATTAGTAATATCCTGGCAGCTACAACTGCTGCCGCCGTTGCAAAAGAAAAACCACCAGCTGCATTGAGGTACGGAATTACACCGACCGCGATTACCGATTGACCAACAGTGGCAACTACCCGAGCAGCTTTCAGCGCCAGCCTGCCACAAGCAGCTTGATGCCAAATCACAATCAGCTTCTTCAGTCAGTAAATTACAGCTGCAACTTAGGCCACTGCAGGGGCCGGCCTGGTCCCAACTGCAGCCGCTTTGGTTGCCACAACTGGCTTCAGTTAAAAGAGTATCGCAGTTATCGGGAGTTCCTTGGCAGGTTTTTAAGGGGACTAGCTGGGAAAAGCCGCCGCTTACTTCAATATCATTACTGCCATCGCAGCTACCGCTGTTGCAGACATAATCTAGCAAATTATCAAAAGTCCAGCTGGCAGAATCACTAGCTTGGTAAGCTGAAGATGAGTTTAAATTGACTTTCAATTCCGCCGACCATAAGGCATTACCACTAGTGTCAAATTTCTGTAAATAAATATCTGATTTTCCTCCACCCGCCCGCTCGTCTTTCCAGGCGATATAAAAAGCCGGTGCAGTGCTTGAGGCGTTATAAATTATTTTTGGATATTGCTGGTCGGCTGAACCAGAATCGGTATTAATTTTTTTGGCTCCAGTCCAAAGGTCATTACCCAAAGAATCATATTTATCCAGGTAAATATCTTGATTACCGGTTCTATCATCATGCCAGGTGAAATAAATATTATTGTCACCATCCAAAGCCAGTTGAGGAGCGCCTTGATTATTAGAAGTTGTTACTGGTAAATCAGAAGTCCATTGGTTAACTTGTTGGTCATAACTCTGACTGTAAATTCTTGCGGCGTAACTACGAAAGTCCTGCCAAACGAAATAATAATTGCCATTTGTTCCTAAAGCCAGAGCAGGGGAGAACTGGTCTTCAGAACTGGAATCAGTATTAACCTGCCATTCATTAGGAATAGTTTGAGAAATAGTATGAATATTTAAAGTTGCCACTTGGTCAATGGCAAAAGTAATTGAAGTCAGACGACCTTCAATTACCGTTGCATGCGGTTTGACTGGATTAGGATTACCTTCGGCGGCACTGCAGCCAGCACCAATTGGATCAATGGCGCACGTATAATCGCTGCTGTAGCCGTCTTTAGTAACGGTAATCTGATAAGAGCTATTGGCTGATGGAGCACTAGAATAATAGTAGCCTTCATCATTAGTTTTATGTGAAGAATCATCAATTTCTGGATTGGTACTGTGATTGACAATATGGATAGAGGCATCAGACACGGGGTCGCCATTGGCATTAATGACATTAATCCACAAAATACCCGATCCTTCATTTGATTCTATTCCTTGGGGAGCAATCGTTGTGACTGAAACTATTTCTTTTTGACCAAAATGGCTGGTCCAGGCTACGGCCACTCGGATTTTTTTATAATCATTGCCTAATTCGTCAGTGCCTAATGCTACCGTGCCGTCAAAAGGGTCATCAATATAATCGACGCTAGTGCTGACTGCATATTCAACTCCGTTTAAGTTGATCGTATCTTCTTGTGGTACCGGTCCGGAAATAAGGCCGCCGACAGTGCCGACCTGATTGTAAGGAAGATTATGGATCATTTCTATAATTTCATTAGCAACAGTTATAGCTCCGGTCTTAGACTTGATCTCGGCGATTACTTTCAGACCAAATCCAAACATACTTAAAACTCCCACTCCGGCCGTGGCTAGAATTAGAGTGGCAAAAACAACCTCAATTAGTGAGAATCCTTTAGGATTTTTTAAAATTTTAGCCATTTTTCTGGTTAGATTTGTTGGCTCAAAGAGTACATCGGCATAATAACAGCGACGGCCATTCCCGCCACTGCAATGCCGAGGATAATCATTAAGACTGGTTCTAAAATTGAAGGTAAATTTTCCATAGTTTGGGCAACGTCTTCTTCATAGAAAACAGCTGATTCTTCCAAAATATTATCCAAGGCTCCGGTTTCTTCACCAACCATAATCATCTGCAAGACAACTGGCGGAAATAGTTTAATGTGCGGTCTTAATGACTCTTCAATACTGACGCCTTTTTTAATTTTTTCTTTAGCTTCAGTTAGCGCATCTTTATATTTGACATTGCCGAGAATTTTGGCAGTGATTTCAAATGATTGGACGATTGGGATGTCAGTTTTAAGCAGTGAGCTTAAAGCTCGACAAAAACGGGCCAAATTAATCTTTCTGATTATCCGGCCCAAAATCGGAGTTTTTAAAAGCAGCTGGTGGAATTGTCTCTTTCCTTGTGGCAGGCTAATTACTCGGCCAATTATGACTGCCAAAATTGCTAAACCGATTGAAACAAAAATTCCGTAGTTCAGAGCGAATTGGCTAGAGTAGATCAAGATTCTGGTCGCTAGCGGTAATTCAATATTCATTTCAGTAAAGATGCCCGACATAGTTGGAATGACATAGATTAGAACCAAAATTCCAATAGCAATCATCATTAGAATCACAATCATCGGATAAATCATCGCCCCCTTGACCTTTGAGATGATGTCGTGATCCTTTTTCAGCTGGACAAAAAGTTGTTTTAAAACATCCTCGAGCTTGCCGGAAACTTCACCAGCTTTAATCATATTGATGAATAATTCGCCAAATATTTTTGAGTATCTCTCCAGACCTTTAGAAAGTAAATTGCCTTTTTCTACGTCTTGTTGAAGGTCAACTAAAATTGTTTTGAAACTTTTGGAAGTTGTCTGCTGGGCCAGAGTTTTTAAAGCAGTCGACAAAGAAATTCCGGCTTTAAGCATTACCCCCAGCTGTTGGACAAAGAATATTTTTTGGGAAAGGGAAACTTTTCTTGGCTTTCGCAGCCAGCCTACTATTTGAGCCAATTTTTCTTTTAGGTTCATCGCGATTAATATTTTTATTTTTTAAATCAACTAATTATCGGTTAATCTTTTGTTACCCTGAGCACTTCTTCAATCGTAGTAATTCCGGTTTTAGCTTTAATGAAGCCATCTTCCAGAATGGTTAGCATTTCTTGTTTTTTGGCAGTTTCCAGAATTTCTTTGGCCGGTGAGCCCTTAAGAATCAATTCATTAATCTCTGGGGTGATTTCCAACACTTCATAAAGGCCAATTCGGCCTTTATAGCCGGTTTTATTGCATTTCTTGCAGCCTTTGCCGCGGTAGAAAAGCAGAGATTCCTTACTTTGTTTTTTGGTTATTAGATTTTCTTTTTCCAAGGTGCTGAGAATTGATTCTAGATTAATTTGCTTTTCTAATTTTGCGATTTCTTCTTTAGTTAAATTGTAGCTTTCAATGCAGTCTTGGCAGATTTTTCTTACCAGCCTTTGGGCAATAATGACATTACAGGTGGAGGCAACCAAAAAGGCCGGTACTCCCATTTCGCTTAAGCGAGGCAAGGTTGTTGGGGCGTCATTAGTATGAAGAGTGGAAAGTACTAGATGGCCGGTTAAAGCCGCATGAATGGCGATTTCCGCAGTTTCCTGATCCCGGATTTCGCCGACCATAATAATATTAGGATCTTGCCTTAGAAATGCCCGTAAGCCGCCGGCAAAAGTATAACCGATTTTTGGGTTAACCTGAGTTTGATTGATGCCGGGCATTCGATATTCAATTGGGTCCTCAATGGTGGTAATATTCACTTCCGGTCGGTTTAGGATGTTTAAGACGGCATAAAGAGTTGTGGTTTTTCCCGAACCAGTCGGTCCGGTTACCAGAATTAGGCCGTGGGGTTTAGCGATATTTCTTTTAATTCTATCCAATGATTTTTTCTGAAAGCCGAGCTGCTCCAGAGTGATTACACTGGTTTGTTCATTTAAAGCCCGCAAGACTATTTTTTCTCCGTCATAGGCCGGAATAATGGAAACACGAAATGATACTTTATATTCATTGGTGACAATTTTGAAACGGCCATCCTGGGGTAAGCGATGTTCATCTAATTTTAAATTTGCCAAAATTTTGATTCGGGCAATAATACCGGCATGAATCGATTTAGGCAGAGTCATGACATTCCGTAAGATCCCATCAATTCGGTAGCGAACAACCACCTCTTTCTCCGTTGGTTCAATATGAATATCCGACGCACTTTCAAAGATTGCATATTCCAGTAAAGTATCGACTATTCTGATTACCGGCAAATCATGGGCTAATTCTTTTAATTTAGTATCGCCGGAAATTTCAATATTTTCCTTGCCATTGGTAAGTTCTTGAAATTCTGCTTTTAATCCTTTGTGATAATTTTTTATTCCCTCATTAATGCCTTCCGGTGTGGTTAGATAGATTTTTACTTCGAGGCCGGTTTTTTTACCTAAAAATTCAAAGATTTGTAAATCGGCTGGATTCAGGGCGGCAAGTTTTAATTCCGTATCGGTTTTGTCGAAAGCGAGAATCCGATGAGTGGTCGCTATTGGTTCGGGGATTAAAAAAAGAATATCCTTGCGGATAGTTTCGTTTTTGAGGTTAATAAAGGGGAGATTAAAATATTGGGCGGCAGTCTGGTAGAGTTGTTCCTCGTTGATAATTTTCTGGCTGATAAGGTATTCTTCCAGCTTTTGGTTCCTTTTTTTTGACTCCTCAAGGTATAAATTTAGTTCTTTTTGGCCTAAAATTTTGGTTTCCAGAATAATTTTTTCAATTTCTTGCTCAGTAAACATAAAAATTTGTTTTTATCTTAGCGATTTAGTTAGTTTTATTATACCATAAAATCGAAATTTTAAAAAAGGGCAGGTGGACAAAATCGTAAATAATCATTATTATAGAAATAGCCTTATCTTATCATTTTTTATGGCCGCTCAACCTTTCCAACAAACTTTTTTGGGTTCTTACTACCGTAACCGGTTTATTAAAATTAATCTGGTTTTTAGTTTGATTGCCAATATTATTTTATGGCTTTTTTTGGTCTGGCAAGCCAGAAATTTTTCTGATTTAATATTTCTTCATTATAATATTTATTTTGGTATTGATCTGCTTGGCCCTTGGCACCAGATATTTTTTCTGCCACTGTTTGGATTGGGATTTCTCGTAATTAATCTTCTAATCAGTTTGATATTTTATCAAAGAGAAAGAATCCTCAGTTATTTTTTGGTTGGTACCGCTAGTCTGCTCCAGTTTATTTTTATTTTAGCCGGGGTTTTCATAACTTTAGTTAATTAAATTGAGATGACTAATTTTTTTATTACCAAAATTTTCTTTTTAACAACGGTTTCTTTTGTTTTAACTTTGCTTTGGACGCCGTTTTTAACCCATTTTTTGTATAAGTATCGTTTAGGCAAGGGAATTCGTGATGCCCAAGCTGCCCCGGTTTTTGCGGCCATGCATAAAAAGAAAGCCGGAACGCCGACAATGGGTGGGATTTTGATTTGGGGCACCACTTTATTTCTAATCCTTTTATTTTTTTATTTAAGTAAATTTTTTGATGGGTGGTTTTCAAAATTAGATTTTTTATCACGTAAAGAAACATTGCTGCCTCTTGGCGCTTTACTTGCTTCAGCTGCCGTTGGTTTGATTGATGATTTGTTTGATGTTTGGCGAATGGGCAAAGGCGGCGGCGGGTTGCGGATGCGCCACCGCTTCCTGATATATGGTTTAATTGCTATTGTTGGCGCCTGGTGGTTTTATTTTAAATTGGAATGGACCACTCTTTATGTTCCTTTTTTTGGCTACTTGGATATTGGCTTATGGTATATTCCATTTTTTATTCTTGTAATTATTGCTACGGCTCATGCCGTCAATTTGACTGATGGCCTCGATGGTTTGGCCGGTGGAACTTTACTGATTGCCTTTGGCGCTTATGGGGCAATTTCTTTTGCCCAAGGCCGTTATGATCTGGCCACTTTTTGCGGTGTCATCATTGGCGCGCTTTCAGCTTTCCTCTGGTTTAATATTAATCCGGCCAGGTTTTTTATGGGTGATACCGGCTCAATGTCTTTGGGAGTCACTTTAGGAATTATTGCGATGCTGACTAATGCCGCTTTGCTTTTGCCAATTATCGGTTTTATTTTTGTCATTGAGACTATCTCCGTTATTATCCAGATGATTTCTAAAAAGTTTTTTGGCCATAAATTTTTTATTTCTTCGCCGCTGCATCATCACCTTGAAGCCAAAGGTTGGCCTGAGCCAAAAATCGTCATGCGTTTTTGGGTAATTTCGGGAATTTCTGCGGTAGTTGGCTTAATTCTATTTTTAGTGGATAAAACTTAAAGCAAAAATGAGAAATTTATTTAGTGGTAAAAAAGTCACAGTAATGGGACTAGGGCTCCACGGCGGTGGAGTCGCTTGTGTTAAATGGCTAACAAAGCATGGGGCCAGCGTTACGGTGACGGATTTGAAGACAGCCAAAGAGCTAAGCGTATCTTTAAAGAGAATCAAGAAAACAAAAAATCAAAAAATCAAGTTAATACTTGGGCAGCACCGGGCAGGTGATTTCAAAAATGCAGATTTAATTATTCAAAACCCGGGCGTGAGGCGGGAATCAAAATACTTAAAGCTTGCCAGAAAAGCCGGTATTCCAATTGAAAATGAGGCCAGTCTATTTTTTAAAAATTGTCCGGCCCAAATCATTGGCGTGACCGGAACGCGGGGAAAGTCAACGACGGCTAGTTTAGTTTATGAAATATTAAGGCATGGAACACGGAACATGAAACACGGAACAGTTTGGCTGGCCGGTCTTCCTCAGCAACCGATGCTGGAAATTTTAGATCAAGTTAAACCAAATGATCTGGTGGTTTTGGAATTATCTTCCTGGCAATTAGAAATTTTAGGGGAGCAGAACTTAAGCCCGCATATTGCTGTTTTCACTAATATTTATCCGGATCACCTCAATCGTTACTTTGGGATGGCCTCTTATATTTCCGCCAAAAAAAATATTTTCACCTGGCAAAATCAAAATGATTTTGTCATTTTAAATTTAGATAATCCCCAAACCAAGAAATTGGGTCAGGTAGTAGTTTCACAACGATTTTGGTTTTCAAAAAAATATTTTACTGAGGAGAATGGTTGCTTTGTCAGAAGTGGTCAAATTTTCTTACGGCGGAACGGCGGGGAAAAAAGATTAGCCAAGGTAAGTGATATTAAGCTTTTTGGTTGGCATAACTTAGAAAATGTTTTAGCCGCTTTGGCCGCTACCGCTTCTTTTAATATTTCGCCCTTGGCTATTAAATCAGCTTTGAAACAATTTAAGGGTTTGCCCGGTCGGTTAGAATTAATTAAAGAAAAAAAAGGCATTAAATATATCAATGATACAACAGCAACGACACCGGACGCGACAATTGCCGCTCTGAGACTGGCCAAAAAAAGAAATGTAATTTTGTTGGCAGGCGGCGACACCAAAAATATTCCTGATGCCAAATATCAAGAATTAGCCAAAATTATCAAACAAAAATGCAAAGCGGTAATTTTGTTTTCCGGTCCGGGCAGCGAGCAGTTAAAAAAACAATTTAAGTCGTTGAAATTCCGGCCATTTATTGCCGAATTAAACAAGATGACTGAGGCCGTGAGTCTGGCTCAAAGTTTTGGGAAAAGCGGGGATACAATTTTACTTTCACCCGCCTCCGCATCTTTTAACCTATTCATTAATGAGTTTGATCGAGGCGATCAATTTAAAACAATTGTTTTTCAGTTATGAGAAAGTTTAATTTTAGAAAAAAAAGCTATTTAGCAAAGTTTATTAAACCGAAAAAACAAATCACGGGTCGCAGTGACATTTTTTTGTTAACCCTGATTTTTATCATCGCTGCCTTTGGTTTAATTATGCTTTCTTCGGCATCAAGCGTTGTGTCTTTTCAACAAAAGGGCTATACTTATTATTTTTTTTGGCATCAGGTTTCGCGGGGGATTGTGCCGGGCCTGATTTTATTTTTTATTTTGTCGAAAATTGATTATCAGCGCTGGGAAAAATATACGGTAGGTTTTTTTGTTCTTTCTATCATTTTATTAATTTCGGTTTTTATCCCTGGCCTTGGTGCCAGCTACGGCAAAGCTAAAAGCTGGCTTAATTTTGCCGGTTTGTCGATCCAACCGACAGAAATTTTTAAGCTGCTTTTAATTTTATCTTTAGCGGGTTGGTTTTCTTATCGCGGGAGGGAAAAAAATGCTGATTTCTGGAACGGACTGGTACCTTTTTCAGTTCTGCTTGGTCTAGTTTCCCTGTTGATAGTTTTAGAGCCTGACTTAGGCACGTTACTAGTGATTATTACTATCGCTTTTGCAGTTTACTTTGTAGCCGGGGCGCGCTTCACCCATATTTTGGGTTTGATGACTCTTGGTTTAGGTGCTTTTGGTATTTTAATGACTCAGATGCCGACAAAAGTAGCGCGCTTAATGACTTTTTTGCATCCGGAATTGGATCCCCAGGGAGTGGGCTATCATATTAATCAAGCACTACTAGCCATTGGTTCGGGTGGCTGGTTTGGTTTTGGTTTTGGCCAGTCCCGCCAAAAATTTGCTTATTTACCGGAAGTGATGGGGGATTCAATTTTTGCTATTATTGCCGAAGAACTTGGTTTTATTTTTGCTACGGCTTTGATTATTTTATTTTTACTTTTGGCTTGGCGTGGTTTTAAGCTAGCTCAAGGGATTGAAGATGATTATGGCCGGTTTATTGTGGTTGGGATAATTTCCTGGTTTACTTTTCAAGCTTTTCTGAATATCGGTGCCATGGTTGGTTTATTGCCGTTAACTGGTATTCCTTTACCATTTGTCAGTTATGGTGGTACGGCTTTAGCGGTTTCTTTGGCCGCCTCAGGCATTTTAATTAATATTTCTAAGACTAGTAAATAAAATTAAATTTAATTTTTTAAAACTCTATTTTAGAGTTTTTTTAATTAAAAAAAGAGCCGTCCGGAGACGGTCTCAAGGGTACGATTGATTAGTGCTAACCAGGAGGAGTGGTTACCCCAGACAGGGGTAGCCAAATACTTCGGCCTGAATAGCCCGGATCACCCGCCTGAGCCAAAGTCCCGGCCGGCCATAGATGTCTTCCTCGAAAAACACTCCTTGCCGGCAGCTTTGGGGGCAGCCTTGCCGTTTGGTTGGCTCCTTACCGCAGTGGCGGCAAGCAATCAACGTATGGAGCCGGACGCCGCGGGTAAAACAGAACCACAGTTCGTAGAACAGGTACAGT
>Ga0172379_10005421_pt1 | contig 17871 bp, 21 predicted proteins | sample GrowelOW334metaG_FD_119756 | JGI IMG/M metagenome (GOLD analysis project Ga0172379, IMG submission 119756) | Groundwater microbial communities from an aquifer near a municipal landfill in Southern Ontario, Canada - Groundwater well OW334 metaG | ecosystem: Environmental > Aquatic > Deep... | reverse complement strand
TAAAGGAACTTTAAAATAATCTGCAACTAGTTTTACCCCCATTCCAGAATTATTCATAAAAGTCTGAGGTTTTACTAAAAGAAGCGTATAGCTACTAGCGTCTAGGGAATAGTTTAATTGCAAAATTTCAGCTTTCAGTTTTTTATCGTTTTTCCAACTAGCCGCTAGACGCTGAACGCTAGAAGCTAGCTCATCCAAAACTCTAAATCCCAAGTTATGTCTGGTGTTATCATATTTTTCTCCTGGATTACCTAAACCAATAATTAGTTTCATTTCGTTATTTTATCATGGAAATAGAGTTAGCTGATCTTCAGAATTTTCTTCTGCTTCACTTCCATCCCAAATTTTTATCACACCATAAGTATTATCATAACCTGGCTTGATTGATAATTTTCCTTGTCTAACTCTATTTACCCCATCTGCTATTTTTTCACCAGAATATTGTTTTATCAAATCAATTGGAGTTTTGGTTAAGATTTTTAATTCAGTATCTAAATTCATCACTAATTTATCATATTCATTTCTGACTTTTTGAGTCCCAGTTGATTGCCCCAAAGCTTCTGCTATTATTTTTTCAAGACCCACTAACATTCTAAACCCTGGTCTTTTAGGAAATGCTTTTGATTTTATTACACCATCAACTGTTTCAAGGTCTAAATCTTTTACAGATCTGGTAGCCAATTTTTCTACCCTTTCTGCTACACCAATGGTTAATCTTCTATTACACTTTGGACAAATTTCACCATTTTTTCTTATTTCTTCAGGGCTCATGATCACATCACAATTTCTGTGTCCTGACCAATGATACTTTCCCTCTTCTGGGAAAAATTCAATTGTTCCAACAATATTTTGAGTTTTTAAATCAGAAACTAAATTATCAAAACCCATTAAACCTTTAAAAATAGTTACTTCCCTACCTAAATTAGGTAAAGAATGAGCATCAGAAAAAGAAACAATTGCCTTATTATCTAAATCTGCTATTCTCCAATTCATTATTGGATCAGAAGATAAACCTGTTTCTATAGCATAAATAGAATCAGAAAATTCCCCAAAACATTCTTTGAAAAAATCATAACCAGACTCAGATCCAAATAAAGAAAACCATGGTGTCCAAATATGGGCTGGCACAATAATTGCTGTCTTCTCAACATTAAAAATTATTTCACAAAGTTGTTTAGAAGATAAACCTGTAATAGGTCTGCCATCTGAAGCTAAATTTACTTTTCTTTTAACTAACTCTGCAGAAAGTTTAGCAACAGATTCAAAAGAAGGCATAAAAATTACCAGATGAATTCTTCTGGTTTTACCCCCTTCAGAATAAATACAGGAAATTTCTGTAGTTAATAAAAATTTAACTCCATTACTTTCATACAAACCATTCCCCATACTTTGCAGATTTTGTTTTAATTCTGCAAACCAAATGGGATGTAAAAAATCAGAAGTCCCAAGTAAATCTATTCCTTTAAACTTAGCCCATTTAGCCATATTGGGAATATTAATCTGAGGAGAGCAAGCCCTGGAAAATCTGGAATGAAGATGAAGGTCTGCTACATAAGGCATAGTGGCATTTTAGCCCATATTTCGTTTTACTGCCATCCTCTTTTTAAACAAATTTTCCCTAAATCCGCCTTCACTCACAAACTTTTCCTCCAACCATCTAAGTTTTTGATCCATTAACCCATTCGTTTGGTTTATCAAACAAACCATAGCATTAGCTGCTTCTTCCGGGTTTTCAATATAATTTTTATAATCGTTATAACTATTATAACTGTTATAAACGAGGCTTCGGACTTTTTTAGCCTCATTATTATCCTTATCCCAAAGTTTTAGTCCTTTTTGTCTTAAAAAATCCTGATAATCATTTAAAAGTTCTTCTAAACTTCCTCTTGCAACTCCTACAAGTTTAATTCTTCCTTCCAAACTTTTTTGTAAATATCCTTCAGCAATATTTTGCTTCCCAGACCTGGCAGCCTGTTCCATCTGATCTTTAGTTCTGGATTTATAATCAATATATCTTTTAACAAACTCTACAGTAAAATCATAAATAATTTCTGATTGTTTGAAAAAAGGAAGATCTTTATACCCACCTAAGCTCATATAATCATTATAACAATTATAAATTTTATAACCGTTATAATTTTTATTAACAAGTATAAAAATTTGATTTTCACTCCTTAAACTCCTCAAATAATTATGTTACTATATTTTCAGGAGGTGATTGTAAATGAATAAATATAAAGGGCTAATCGCTTTTGCTACCATCTACCCTTTTATAGTTTTTGGGATTTATAATTATGTTATGAAAATCTCCATCGGGATGGCATTATTTTTATATGTACTTATATTAGTATTTTTCTTTTTTACAGTAAATAAGAAGGTAAAATAATTATTTCTTGTATTGCTGGTTGTACATTTCTGAAATTTCTTTGACAGTTGTAGCATCTTCTGGGCGTTTAAGAACAACGTAGCCATTCTAAGACAACGATCATTAGAATAGGCGAAGTTTTCGCAAGCGAGCAGTCTATATCTCAATCTTTTTTGTACTGGAGTTTATACATTTCTTTCAGCTCTGCAACAGTTGTACAGTCTTCTGCTCGCTTATCTTCTTCCCTGAACCTTACCAACCTTGGGAATCTTAGGGCATATCCAGGCTCAGAATCTGTTTTTCCTGCTGTATGAGTTGGACTTTTTGTAATTTCATCTGCCAAAACTTCTATCACAATTTCTGGCTGAATCCAAACTGTAGGAGTGATTTCCGAATCAACTCTGGCTGGTTTATGATCAACGCTAATTTTATCAGACCTGGCATGAATTTCTTTCCATTCTATATCTGTTAACCCTGTCCCAATTTTGGAAACTGTGACAAACATATCTTTTTTTTGATCATAAACCCCTACTAAAAGTGATCCTGCCCCAAAACCAGACCTTTTTCCTTTCCCAAAAATATAGCCTAAAATCACACAATCAATAGTATCTTTTAACTCTCCTGCAGAATGCCTTTTTAATTTTACCCAGTTAAAATTTCTGGCTCCTGCTTCATAATTTGAATCTGGTTTTTTAACAATTAAACCTTCCAAACCCTTAGTAATTGCATCATCAAACATTTGTTGTATATGATCAGCAGAATCTGTCACCTCCCCTGGTTCTGGGATTAATGTTTCATCACCTTTTACCTCTGAAGTTAAAATTTTCATTCTTTCATTAAGTGGTAAATCTACCAAAGATTTGCCATTAAGATACATAATGTCAAAAACAAAAGCTTTTAATGGTAAACTTTTACTCATCTCTTCTACCTGGTATTTTCTCCTTCTTTTGGTAGTTTCCTGAAAAGGTAAAAATTCTTCAGAATCTGGATTATATGCTAGTGCTTCTGAATCTAAAATAATGGTTTTGGCTTTTACTTGTTTCAAAACTCCCTCTATAATTTCTGGCATCATTAAAGTTGTTTCTTCCAGGTTTCTGGAAAATAGCCTCACAATATCCCCATTTTTGTGAATCTGAACCCTGAAACCATCATATTTATATTGAATATGTGCCCTACCACCCATTTTTTCCAAAATTGTTTTAGCATCAGGCAATCTTTCTGTAAGTTCTGATCTTAAAGGTCTACCCACTTCCACATCTAATTTTTTTATACCATCAAGCCCTTTTTCCCATAAAGTCTGCCCAATAATCCCCAAATCTGATGTTTTATTGTAAGCTTCTTCTAATTCTTTTCTTTGATTTCTATGCCCTAATTTGCTTTCTGCAAAAGCATCTAAAATTGTTGGATCCCCCACCCCAAGCCTACTTGATCCCATGGGAATTCTGACTAAATGTTTAGCAGAAATTGGATCCATTTCTTGTAATAATCCTGATAAAAGATTAATTCTTTTTTCCACAGTCCCTGCACCAGAAGTCTTTGCAATTTCTAACAATGTGTTAAATACATCTCCTACTGTCTGACGACTGACAGCTGATGACTGATGGCTTAATTGCTTTGTCACAACACCTAAATCCCCCATCTCGCTATATTTTTTTAGCACTTCCTCACGACTCACCCCATAAGCTTTTGCAATTGCTTCTGCCACTAATTTTTCACTCATCCCAATCTCTATTGCTTCATAAAAAGGAGCTACTCTACCCTGTATCAAATAAACAACCTGGGCTATATCTTCTTTTTCTACTTCTGAAAAAAGTTTAGATAAAATATTTATTAAAATAAGCCTGGAAGAAGTTTCTTCTAATTGTTCTAAATACCCTGCAAATACAGAAAATATCATGAATGAATTGTAGTAGATTCTAAAACTATTGTAAAACATAATCCTTTAGACTATCCTAAAGAAAAATATGGAAGATAAACCGGAAATCATTGATCCTCAAATAGAGTTAGCAGAATTACGTCAAAAAAACCAAGCTTTAGAAGACAGAATTATATTCTTGGAAGAAAGAAATCAAGACCTTGAAGCACGATACATAACTCTTCAAAAGCTAAATGGCAAAGATAATTTAACTGGTCTTGATAACCGTCAGAGATTTGATGAAGAACTGGAAAGAGAAATTAGTCTGGCTGTTCGAGATGGGCAACCTGTATCTTTAATTTTTGCTGATATTGATTTATTTAAAAGGATTAATGATACCAAAGGCCATCAGGCTGGAGATGCTGTTTTACAAGGAGTTGCTGCTGCTTTAGAACACGGTTTAAGAGAAGGAGACCGAGCCTGTCGCTATGGAGGAGAGGAATTTGTGGCAATATTACGTGGTATTTCTTCAGAAGCTGCCAGAGGAGTTGCAGAAAGACTGCGACATATAATAGAGAACTTAGAAACTCCTTTCCAGGAGGAAGAGTTAAAAGCAACTATAAGCTCAGGAGTAAACTCATTTTATCCAAAGGTAGGAATAGATCGCACCTCACACGAAGAAATCATAGAAATTAAAAAGGGTTTAGTCACAGGGGCAGATGAAGCTATGTATATTGCAAAAAATGCAGGGAGAAACAGGACTGGGTACAAAGATTCTAAAGGAAAATATTATATCCTAGAAAAAAGCCCTACAAATCATAATAAAATGATATCAGTACCTATTGAAAAAAATTGACTTATAGTTAATAATATACACATGGGTGAAGTTGAAAAATCACAACCTTGCGACAAAGCATTTTTTGTAGACCTTACAGAATTTTCTGTTAAGCGGGTCTGTGAATTTCTTGAAACTTCTCAGGAACAAACTGCTACGCAAGCAGCAACTTCAATGTACGGCAGAATTCAAATGTTAAACCTGTTACTGGCTCAAGAAGTTCCATCAATTGAAAAAATTAGAGTTCTGGTAAATGAACTAACCCCAAATATAATTCACAATAATACTCTTGTTGAAAGATTTAGAATTATACTAAAAAACCCTGAACACTACCCAATTAATCGTAAATGGAGACAGGCTAATTTTTTTCATCCAGGGTTACTTGACGAAGATGTCAGCCATTTGGGAGAAGTTTCACTAGTTCCCCCTGAACAATTGCCATTATTTTAAAACATATCTGGCCATCTTAGTTCCACCAGTTTTTTTCATCAAACCTTTTTGTTTTAAGAATTTAATTTCCCTTAAAACTGTATCATCAGAAAAATCAGGAAAAATCTTTCTAAAATCTCTGTTAGACATCTCTTTGTGCCTATGTAAAAATTCCATAATAATCATTTGTCTTTCATTCAATACTACCTGCTCCCCCAGTTGATCTTTTATCCTTGCATCAGCAGAAATTCTTTTAACTCTTTCTTTAATTCTGTTTAGCTCAATTGCTACGCCTTCTACAAAATAATCTAACCAAGGGGATAAATCTCTTTCATGAGTATCTAACACTAATTGATTAGAAACTGCCTGAAGAGTTAAATAATAATCCATGGGGTTTTCATCAAAATATTCCTCAAAAGAAAAGAATTTTCTAATATCATAGTTATCCAAAAACATTACCAAGGTAGCAACAGCCCTGGCAGTCCTACCATTTCCATCAGTAAAAGGATGGATCCTGGCTAACTCATAATGAACAATACCAGCTTTTAAAACTGGGTGTACTTCTCTAGCTTCTTCTGAGTTAATCCAATTTAATAAATCTTCCAGCAAATATGGTACTTCTGCTGCAGGAGGAGGAGTATAAGAAATTTGTCCTGTTTGGGTATTTTTTATAACTACCTGTTTATCCCTAAGTTTCCCACTTTTTTCAACGGGCAAAATTTTATCTGTAGTTAGCTGATGAATCTTTAAAATAGTTTCCAGAGTTACAACATATCCAGATCCTTCTGGGGCAGAACCAATTTGAGTAGAAACTTCATCAATAAATCTTAAAACATTTCTATAATTTAAAATCTCCTGAATATCCCTATCTCTACCTACCACTTCCTCCCCTGCTAAAACTTCTTTAGCTTCTTCCATGGTTAATTTATTACCTTCTAAATGAGTACCATGATGAACAGTTCTCTCAATTGCTTCTTTTCTGAATTTTGCTTCCCAGGCAGGGATTAAAGGAGAACTTAAGATTACTTCTCTGGCAGCATCAACAACCCCAATATTTCTGAGGATTTTATTGGTAATAGTGTATTTAGGTACAAACATAATTTTAGCGGCTAGCTTCTAGCGTATAGTTATTTTTCATTTTACTTAACATTGAGTTTAACATTTTTAACACTTCTTCTAAAAGAGCCTGTCCTTTCACTAATTCTCCTGGGCTAATAAAATTTAATTCCATACAAACTATCAATTGTGTTTCAAGTTCTAGCGCAGAACCATAAGAAATTGAATAAAATTGAGCATATTCTTTTGCAGATCGTCTACCATAACCTTCAGCGATATTAGATGGAATAGATACCGCTGCCCTTCTCATTTGGGATACTAACCCATAAATTTCTGATTTAGGTAGTTTCTCAGTGAGAATAAAAATCTCCTTTACTAGTTGAATTGATTTTTGCCAAACTATCAGTTCTTTATAAGATTTTAAATACATCTATTTGCTTGTTCTAACTAAACGCTAGACGCTAATTCCTAGCCGCTATCTAATTATCGCATATTTCCCGCAAAGAGACAATGTATAATTAATAATGTAGAATGTATAATATCCTTAATTATCAATTTTAAATTATAAATTTTACATTATTTTATGGCTAAACAAACTAATACAAAGATTAAAGCAAAGGCAAAAGTAAAAAGACAGGAGAAAAAGGTAGAAGAAAAGAGATTTCATGAAGAGCTAATTGCTCAACTTTTAACATTAGCAACTTCAGGTTTTGGGTTAGTAGCAGCACTAGCCTGGAATCAGACAATTCAGGCTTTTGTAACTCAATATATTACTCCGCGTATTCCAGGTTCCGGGCTTATTTCTCAATTAATTTATGCAATTTTGATAACCAGTTTGGCAGTTTTTATTACTTACCAGCTTTCTAAACTCTCCAACCACTTTTCTGCTAAAAAGTAATTTTATTTATATGGGTTTAATTCCAGAGTTTAACGATAAGCAACTTGATAGAATATCCGAATTTTTATCTAATCTATCACTTTTGATAATTGCTACATTGATATTGCCAAATATTTTTGGAGTCAATAAACCAAATATAAACGACATTTTGTCTGGAATTACGTTGACAATAATGTTCCTATTAACTAGTATAATATTGATAAGGAAAAATGATGAGTGACTTACAAACTTTCTATTTAATTCTTGCAATCGGACTCCTTGCCATCTCCATTTTGGTGGCTCCCACTCTTTGGAAAAGATCAAAAAAGAAGAAAAAATAATGAATCAAAAGGGTTTTGCTCCAATTTTAATTATTATCCTAATTGCTACCCTAATTGGAGGATATTTAATTTATCAAAATCAGAATCAACCCAAACTCACTCCTCCACCTACCATTCAACTTACACCCACCCCAATACTTGTTCCTGAATCAACTAATTCTGCAGAAACTGCCAACCGGAAAACATATAGCGACACCAGATATAATTTCTCTTTTCAATATTCTCCGGGTTATGATCAGTATTTAAAAGAGTACTCATGGGGAATTCATATGGGTTGCGCTTGTGAAATATTTAACTGGTTTGATATCGAATTTATCCCAACGGACCAAAATTCCGCAGATTGGTGGAATATAACAGGAAAACAACTTTTCAATGGGAAATTAGGTATTAATGAAAAAATTTATCCTAAAATTACTGAAAGCACTGTTTCAAGTAAAATCATTAACAAAAGTAACATTTTAATGATTAATGCTAAAATTAGTTTTAATATTCCACAAAAATCACTTGAACAAACCAGTGTTTCTTCTAAAATTTACATATTTCAAGCTAAAGGTGGTTTAATTGTTATTACTGAATATCATACAAACGAGATACAAGCTGAAGAATTTAATCAAATTCTTTCCACCTTTAAATTCCTACCCTAATTGTCATTCTGAGTGATTAGCGAAGAATCTTTTGTAGAAGATTGCCACAGCCACTTCGTGGCTTCGCAATGACAAAAAAGATCCTGAAGCAAGTTCAGGATGACTAAGTGAGGGTTCCTTTTTCTACATTAATCCTTTGAACTTTTTTTAAAAAACCAGCTGGGATTTGTTCATTTTCCACAGCTGAAATTATTGTTTGCTGACCTGATACTGCAGCAATAATATATTCACGATGATTAGTATCAAGCTCTGAAAATACATCATCCAGTAAAAGTATTGGGCAGGTATTTTTAAATTGTTTGATAAACTGCAGTTCTGCTAATTTCAAATCTAGTACTGCAGTTCTTTGTTCTCCCCGGGAACCAAAATGAGCCATATCTTTCTCCTTTTGTCGAAAGATGAAATCATCCCGATGGGGACCAATTAAAGTATTGGCTGCTGCAATTTCCCTGCCTAAATATTCCTGCAAGCGATCTGCAGTTAAAACACTTTCCAAATAATCAAACTTAAATTGGGATTCATTTTTTAGATCATTGATGCTATCAAAAAAAATCCTTCTTTTTTCAGAAACCACTATCCCAAAATCCAACACCTGTTTAGTCCAAAAGGTTAATTCATCAGTTTTAGCTAAACCTTCTTTAATTCTTTTAAGCACCCTGTTTCGGGAAACAACTGCCTCATGATACTTAGTTAAAGAATTTTTATAGAGTTTATCAATTTGAGCCAAACAAAGATCAATGTGCCAACGCCTTAAGGCTGGTGGACCGGTTACCAAATTAATATCTTCCGGAGAAAAATGAACTACGACTAAGTTACCAATATAATCAACAGACCTGCGTGGTACTCCATTTACTTTTACTCTTTTTTCCAACCCATTTCCTTCTTCTCTCAGCTGCATACCTATCTCTAATTTAGTCATCAGTACTGAGTCTTCAGCTTTCAGACTGTCTGACGACTGATGACTGACGACTGACAACTCTTCCAAAACCAATCCTTCCACAAAGCACCCTCCTTCCCCATCTTTAATTAGCTGAATATCTTTTTCTGCTCTGGGGGATTTTGTAGTAGCTAAAAAATATATTGCTTCCAGGAAATTTGATTTTCCCTGAGCATTTTCTCCAATCAAGAGGGTGGTTTTGGCAAAATCCAAATTTAATTTGGAATAATTTCGAAAACTTGTAAGCTTAAGATTTTTTAAAAACATGCTCTCAGAGGATAATGCAGTCTTTGCAAAGAATCAAGTTATTAACTTCTCTTTTCCCAATGGCCTAATCCTAAAAATTCCCGACAATGATCTGGCAAATGCCATTCTTCAAAAAACCAACTGGGTCTTCTGGCAATTAAGCCAATTACCAAAGTAATTATTCCCACTACTACTAATATTGGAGCAGCACCAAAAAGATCTGCAAAACCTCCAGCCAAAACTACAGGCACAGCAGAAAAGGCAGTCATCAAAACTGCCAACATTGCAAAAACCTTACCCCTATTTTTTTCTGTAGTTTTTTCCTGCAAAGATGTTTGAGTGGGAATAATAATAGAAACAGCACTAAGCCCAGCCAAAAATGCCAGGATAGCAAAATAAAATGAAAGAGATGGTGCTCTTAAAAAATATCTTGGGTGAGTAATATAAGAAGGCAAATCTGTTGATTGTAAAATATCAGCAATAGCAGGAATCACACCCATCAAAAAAAAGATAATACCGCTGGCAACTATGGCTGGAATAACCAATGACCTTCTTGGCTTACCTGCAAAAAGTCTACCTACTAAAATTGCCCCAATTACCATTCCTAATCCAAGCGGCAACATCACAAAGTATGAAGCATCTGTTGCATGAATCTTTAAAACTCTTTCTAAATATGAAGGCATCAATACTGCCAATACTCCAATAATCCCCTGCACCCCTGCAAGCAAGGCTATTGAAACTGTAATATCAAACCTGCTTTTTATAAATTTATAAGTAGTAGAAACTTCTTTCCCAGTTAAATCCAATAATTTATCTAAATATTGTAAAGAAAAAGATCTTTCAATTTTTTTGTGACTTTCAGTTCTGATCACTGGCAGGTTTCTGGATAAAATAAATGCCAAGCCTAATGATCCTGCTCCAAATAAAAATGCAGCATTAATTCCTAAATGAGTCAAAATTGGGCCTGCCAAAGATGATCCTGCCATAAATGAAGCATAAAGAGTTAAAGAAAATAAAGAATTAGCAATAAATAATTGTTTTTTGGAAACTAAAATTGGAATAGAAGAGCTTTCTGAAGGCATAAAAAATTGAGCTAAGGAATTAATAAAAAAAGTATTAATTAAAATTAAAGGAAAATAACCTCTGATTGGGATAAATAATAAAAATGATAAAGCCAGTAATAAATCTACTGCTAAAATAATCTTTCTTTTATCTGCCAGATCCACAAAAACACCTGCAAAAATACCAAAAAAAACTACTGGTAAATAAACACAAAGCAAAAGCATAGCCACAGCCAAATTAGAATTTGTGAGTTTATAGACCCAAATAAGTAGGGAAAAGTTTAAAGTATTGTAGGCAAGCTGGATTAATACCTGATTAATCCATAAATATCTAAAGCCCCGGTTACTTATAACCGAGGCAAATGTTGGTTTATCAGACATAAGTTTTCACAGACCAGAAAATATTATACCAGAATCATTTTTGACAGGTAGAACAAAAATAGGTTCCTCTGCCTGCTTGTTGGATTTTTTTGACCAGACCTGGGCAACCATTACATTTCTTTCCTTCCTTACCATAAACATTAGCATAATCCAGAAAATATCCTTTTTTACCATCAACATCCACAAAATGAGCCCTGGTAGAACCTCCTTTTTCTATAGAAACTTTTAAAGATTTTTGTATTCCTTCAACCAACTTTTTAAAATCATTATCAGATAAAGTAGAAACTTTTCTTCTGGGATCAATTCTTGCATCAAAAAGTGCTTCACTAGAATAAATATTCCCAATTCCTGAAACAACAGATTGATCCATCAGAGCTACCTTTATTGGTTGAGATTTATGATGCAGTAGATTAGATTTAAGAATTTCCCAATTAAAATCTTTCTCCAAAGGTTCAGGACCTAATTTTCCTAACAAATTATCAATTTTTAATTTTTCATTATCAAAGACCTTTTGGTCGCAAGCTTCGCTTATTAATTTCACCCAACCAAATTTTCTTTGATCATTAAAATATAATTTAGAACCATTGCTGAATTCAAAAATTACTCTTGTGGATTTATTTGGTAAATCCCCTTTCATATCAGGAGTGGGGTGTCCACCAATAATTCTTTCCCCTTCTCCCTTCACGCTTTCCTCTACAAAAATCAACTGCCCTGTCATTTTCAAATGAAACAAAAGGGTCACCTTACTGTCATTCTGAGCCAAAGGCGAAGAATCTAGATCCTTCGTTTCACTCAGGATGACATTTGTTAAATCTACCCCTAACATTTTTGCCCTCCTCCAAACTCCCTCCACCTTTGCTTCTTCAGCTTTTTTCTCATTACCTATAAATGTTTTTGGATTTAAAACTTGGATTTTTTGTATGGTTAATCCAACAATCTTTTTCTCTAATCCGCGTCTAATAGTTTCTACTTCAGGCAATTCAGGCATATGTCACATTATACATCCTGAGCGTAGTCGAAGGACTACTTCTGGAAGCTCTGGCATAAAAATTTATTTTATTTTTTTGGAAGAGGTCTAAAAAGATTTACCACCATTGAAGCAATTGTTCCAAGTCCAATATCTGATTGATGCATTCTTTCTGCTAACCTCTCACAATCAGAAGCAGTTAAAGACGTACCATCAATTACTGTCTCTCTTCTATTATAAGCAGCTATAGCCTGATCACCAGATCCAGGATTATTATCCGCTCTTCGACTTTCAGCAATAGCCATTACTTTAAATATGGCAAAATAATTTTACCCAGTCAACCCGGTAAAATTTTGTTTTGCAAAATTTATTCGGGTCAACCCTGTAGTTTTTTATCTATTAAGTCTGACATCTTTTTCTTAAATTCTTCCTTAGAAAATTTTTCAGCCTGTTTAATACAATCTTCTGATCTGTATTTTTCAGGATTAAATTCTTTTAATACTTTTTCTAAGGATTCTGGAGTAGCTTTTTCAAAAAACTCCCCTGTTTTTCCCTCAATAATTGTTTCCAAAAACCCTCCAGCCCTAACTGCTATTACTGGAGTCCCTGCAGCCATAGATTCAACTGGTACTATTCCAAAATCCTCATCTTCTGAGGCAACTATTGTAGCTTTTGCTCCTGCTAAAATTTCAGGTAATTTTTCATCACTCACAAGTCCTAAAAACTCAACATTATTTCCTGCAATTTTTTTAAGTCTTTCCAGTTCAGGCCCACTCCCTACTACTTTTAAAGGCAGATTTAACTTAGTACATGCTTCCACAATTACCTCTGTCCCTTTCCCCCTAACCAACCTACCAAGGGATAAGTAATAATCTTTTGAATTTTGACTTGCAGTTTTGAATTTTGAATTTTGAATTTTGAATTTCTCAACATCAATTGGTGGATAAATCACAACAGAATCTCTTCTATAAAACTTTTTGATTCTTGAGGCTATATTTTTAGAATTAGCAACCAGGATATCTGGCCTTTGAGCAATTTCAAAATCCATTAACCTTAAAAAATGATTAGCTATTTCTCCTAAAATTCTGGTCCACCAATGTTTTTTGTAATTGTAAGAAGTAGCATACCCATAAAGGTATCTGGGTGGAGTATGAATGTAATTAATATGTAAGGCTTCAGGAGAGGTAATTACAGCATTGGCAAAATAGGAAGAAGAGGAGGAAATTACCAAATCATATTCAGTTAAATCAAAACTTTCAAAAGCAGCAGGAGCTAAAACTCTTAAAGGAGAAATTAAAAAATTGGCAAAAGGCAGCTTTTGCATCCAGGAAGTTTTTATATCCCAGCTCTTAATTCTTTGGGCATGTGAACCTAATCCTTTTGGATTATAGTAGGAAGTATAAATAGGAGCTTCTGGAAACATCTCATGCAATACTTCCAAAACCCTCTCTGCCCCCCCATATTCCCTCAAATAATCATGAACCAAAGCCACTTTCATTTGTTAATTTTACCAGAATTTGATTAATAAAAGATGATACAATAATTTTAATGTTAATTTTAAAGAAATTAATCTTTGCTGTTCCCTTTTTATTAGTCTTTGTTTTGTTTGTATCTCAAATTAATCCTTTTTTAAACGATGTTAATCTAATTTTTTCCCTTTCCCTGGATATTTTGATCCAACTTTTATCCTTGGTAGTTTATCTTTCCCTAGCAGGATTGTTTTTTGTTGTTTTTGCTACTTTAGCTGAGCAATGGAAATATGTTTTACCAGTTTCTTTTATAGCTTCTTTATCACCTTTATTATTTTTAAATCCACCAGAAGCATTTATATTAACTGGAGGATTCTTTTTAAGTTTTATTATTACCTTTTTCTTCCTCAAAAATGAATTAAAATCTTATTTATCCTTCCATGCTACAAAACTATTGTTACCAGGAATTAGTCAAATAGTTTTGTTGTGCACTTTAGTCATATCTGCAGTATTTTATTTCTCTGCTAATACACAAATTACTGCAAATGGATTTAAATTGCCTGATTCAATTATTGATACAGCTATCAAAGCCAGTGGTGGAGATCAAATCTCAGAGCAATTAGATTCCGCACTGCAACAAAGTGGATTACCAACTACCCTTTCTCCAGAATTAATTGCAGCTGCTAAACAAAACCCAGCCTTACTTAAACAATATGGAATTGATCCTAAGATATTAGATACTTTAAGTACACAAAATCAAAAAAATCCAACTGCTTCTCCAGTCAAAGCAATTATAGAACAAAAAGTACAGGATATTATTCAACCATTCCAAACCTTTATCCCAATAATCCTAACTGCTTTGTTCTTTTTTACCATCAGCACCTTCTCTTCCCTCTTTTCCTTAATAAATAAATTCTTAATTTGGTTAATTTTTTATCTTTTAGAAAAATCAGGCTTCATAAATTTTACTAAGGAAATGAGAGAAGTTAAAAAATTAGTCGTTTGAAGGAATCACATCTCCCCAATGAGCCTCTTTTTGTAATTTGTTCATATTGTTAATTAGAATAAATCTTCCTTGATGTAAGATGAGTCCTGCCCGTTCCAATCTTTTTATTTCAATACTAGTTGTTTCCCTGGTTAAGCCAGTCAGATTAGCAATATCATAATGAGTAAGAGGTAATTTAATTAAAGTTGTTACCCCTTTTTTTTCTCCAAAACGCTCCCCACAAATAACCAACATTGAGGCAACTTTTTGATAAGCATTACCAAAAACCAAATATTTAATTCTTTCTAATAGCCCATCTAATCTGGCTAACAAACTTCTGGTAACTTCAAACTGCATCTCTGGATGTTGTTTTAAAAATTCCAAAAAAGTTTCTCTTGAAACCCGCCATACTTCTGCCTCAGTCATAGCCTCAAGATATTCAATATTTTGGCGGTTATTAATAGCCCACATGACTGGAAAAAAATTACCAGATTTAAAAATAATAAGAGTTAATTCCTCACCACTTTCAGAGACTGTATAAAGCCTGACAAAACCTTTTTTAAGATAATAAACTCCAGTTGGGGTGTCTTCAGGACGTAAAATCACCTGACGCCTTTTATAAAAAATTGGGCGACTGTTGGAAAACAAAAGATCTATGTTAGTTTCTTCGTTTTTCACTTAAGCACAAGATTGTAAGAAATCTTACATTTTTTTGGTAATAATTTCAACTAGTAATTTGTAATTATTATTGCGGAAAGATTTTATCATTCCTGTTAATTTACAACCATAATAATTTTTTATGAAAATACTAAAGATTAAAAAACAAACTGTGGTGCTGCGAAAGTATATTATGCTGGCTGGTAAAATTTTTGATGTTGGTGAAATAGGTGGAAAAATACACGTTTATCTTTAAAACAAATGTGTTTTAAGTCTTAACCCTTCTAATAACTCTTCTGCTAAACCTTTATTTGGATTTACCAGTAATGCACCATATAAATCTACTGGCAAAATTCTATTTTCACCACGACTAATCACTTGATCTGTTGCATTCCTAATAGCAGCACTTACTGCTTCTGTCAGTGGGTGATCATAGCTAAATTCCCCTTCGTAAAATTGATTTGTTACTAATCTTCTTGCAACCTCTATATTTGTTGAATATCCAGTCCTTAGCATTAACCTCCTAACAGACCCTTCAATAATTAACCCTAATACTAAGTGGGGTGTGCCAACTATATGATGGCGCATTAAGCTAGCCTCTTTTCCTGCTTCTAGAAAAACTCTTTCTGTTGTGTCAGAAAATTCAACATTAAATTTTTGTATATCACGCTCAAACATGAAAGAAATTATACCATTAAAATAATAATAAAGCCTAAAGAGGCTGCATTTCTCCCCAGCTTTAGTTTCTTAAAGAAAATGAATTCCAGGATATTGTAACTTAGGTTCTTCAGAAGCTTCCTTTAAAAATATATAACAATACTCCTTAGGCAAAGGACATTTTTCTCTCCATTCTTCAATTGAAGGAATCATTGCTTTAACAATTTCCAGGCATCCTTCAACTTGATCTAAAGACAAAGCTTTTCTTGAACTATCACAAACCTTACCTGTTCTATGAGATTCAAAAAGGAAGATCTCCCTGCCTTTTCTTGGATCATCATCCTCAAAAATACGGGCAACACCGCGGTACTTGTTATAATTGAACATGTGATGACCTGGTACCTCTATAATAGTTGCCCCAATTGCAAGTAATGCTTTTTGACCATCAATCGTGGTTTCTACTGAAGGGGTAGTCCAGGTTGCATTTCTTAAGGCTTGATAGGAAGATTGATCACCGCAGTCAATTAATGGGTTACCCACTAAATTATCGCACAAGCGGTATAAATCAACTCCAACTTGAGGCCATCTCGGTTCTTTAGCTTTTTTTACTGGATCAGGGGTTTTTATATTTGTAATAAAAGTTTGTGCTTCAGGTGAAAGTTCTACTGACATAATAAAGCATTTTTACTACTCTTCTAAAATATTGTCAATATTAAATTTCCAAAGGCTGCATTTCACCCCAATTAGAGCCTGTTTTTAAATCAACTATCACAGGCACAGAAAGTTTTAAAGCATTTTCCATTTTAACTTTTACCATTTTAGCCACATTTTCTACATCTTTAGGATCACATTCAAATAACAGTTCGTCATGAATCTGTAGAATTAGGGTACAGGGTTTAGGGTTTAGAGATAATTCTTTCTCTATTTCTATCATGGCTCGCTTTATCATATCTGCAGCAGTGCCTTGTACAGGATGATTAATAGCCGCTCTTTCGCCAAAAGATCTCATCATGTGATTTGAGGCCTGCAGCTCTGGAAAATACCTTTTTCTGCCCCCCAGAGTCTCCACATAACCCTTTTCTTGAGCTTCCTCCAAAGTTTTATTCATCCAAATCTTAATTTTAGGGAATTGTGCAAAATATTCATCAATATAGCCTCGGGCAGTTGCATAATCAACTTTTAATTGTTGAGCTAGTGCATGAGCACCCTGACCATAAAGAGTGGCAAAATTCATGGTTTTACCCACCATTCTTTGCTCGCGGGTTACTTTATCTAAAGGAATGTTAAAGATTTTAGCAGCAGTAGCAGCATGAATATCATCCCCACTTTCAAATGCAGCTATTAAAGCTGGGTCTTCTGATAAGTGAGCCATAATCCGAAGCTCAATTTGTGAGTAATCTGCAGCTAACAGTATTTTCCCTTTGGGTGCAATAAAAGCCTTTCTGATTTCTCCTCCCTGCTCACCTCTGACAGGAATATTTTGTAAATTAGGATCAGATGAAGAGAGCCTACCAGTTGCTGCACCTTCTACATGAAAGGTAGAATGAATTCTGGAATTTTCATCTGCATACTTTGGTAAGGCATCAACATAAGTGGAAACTAATTTATAAAGAGTTCTGTATTCTAAAAGTAAAGGAATTATAGGATGAATCTCGTATAGCTCTCTTAAGGTTCCTTCATCAGTTGAATACCCTGTTTGGTCTTTTTGCCTGCAGGTAGTTTTAATTCATCAAACAGTACTACTTGTAGTTGCTTTGGACTATTAATATTAATCTGATGTCCTATTTTTGAGTAAATATCTTGTTCAAGATCAAACAATTTGCTTTTTAATAGCTTGCTAAACTTACTTAAAAAATCAACGTCTATAAGCACCCCAACTGAGGACATTTTCTTTAAAACCTTATCCACTTCCGAGTCCAAATCAATTGTATCTTGATTTTGGTTATAGGTTACTTGGTTAGTTGGTTCGCTGTCTTGTTTTTCTGTGAACTGTGAACTAAGTAACTGTGAACTCATCCCAGGAATTCTTTTGACTAAACTTTTAAAACCCAGTTCTTCAAAAACTTGTTTTGCTTTTTCTTTGTCAAATGAATGAATCTTACTTTCTTC
>Ga0172379_10005420_pt1 | contig 17871 bp, 20 predicted proteins | sample GrowelOW334metaG_FD_119756 | JGI IMG/M metagenome (GOLD analysis project Ga0172379, IMG submission 119756) | Groundwater microbial communities from an aquifer near a municipal landfill in Southern Ontario, Canada - Groundwater well OW334 metaG | ecosystem: Environmental > Aquatic > Deep... | reverse complement strand
GCGAAAGACTTGGCATAATGAGAAAAAACATATATTATAGAACTATAATTTAAAAACGACTTTATGGGTAATCATAGCAATAAAAAAATACTGGTAATTGAAGACGACCGTGTTTTGCGGCGGGTGATCGTAGATAATTTGAAAGCTGAAGGATTTATAGCTCTTGAAGCGGAAGACGGAATGGCAGGGCTTGCAACAGCGATTGCAGAACACCCCGACCTCATGCTCGTGGACGTTGTTATGCCAAAAATGGACGGGATAACGATGCTCGGTAAACTCCGCGAAGACGAATGGGGGAAAACCGCGCACGTCATCATGCTCACCAATCTTTCCGATACCGAGAAAATTTCCTATGCGGCGAAGCAGGGAGTGAATGATTATCTGGTAAAAGCGGATTGGGATATTGCGTCTATTATCGACAAGGTCAAAGAGAAGGTGAGAGAAAACTAGAGCCGTCTTTTTCGCGATCTTCGCTTTATTTTAAAAAAATATCGTGGGGCAGTACTCCTGTACAGCCCCACGACTTTTTTTAAAAATAACGCAAATCTCACTGCGCCCCGCCGTAGCCTTTGGCGGAGGAGGGTCCAAAAATCCCGTCTCTTGGAATGTGATAATTTGGGAAACGAAAATTGAAAAAAATTGACAAAATTACACAGTGGTCTACACTTATCCTGGGTACAAATTGGGCTCATCTTTTAAATAGGAGTAAACGCTATGAAGTTTCTAATGAAACAAGTCCGTCTTTTCTTTCCGTTCGTTTCTCCGATGAACATCATGATTCCGGAAATGCCGGCGGGGATATTTGCAAGTTTACTTGCAAAAGACGAGGAGCTTTCTTCTTTAGGGATTCAATTGGGAGAAGCAAAAAAGGAATTGCACGACATGGAAATTAAAGCCGCGTATCTTGTCGGTCGAGAGGAAGAGCTGGAAATTATGTCTGAAAAAATCGATCGTGTTTTTCGTCGTCGATAATCCAAAAGCAAAAATTGGCTCATTTCCTAAAATAGGAGTACAAAAAATGAGATTTATATTGAAACAACTGCACCTCTTCTTTCCATTTATTTTTCCGTTGCATGTAGCTGATGGACCGTGTTTTAAAGAAACAGCGAATGAGGAAAAGATATTGGCTCAGCAAAAAAGAATAGAAGACCTTGAAGCTCGTGTGAAAGAGCTTGAAAAAGCCCTTGAGGATGAAAAAAAGAAAACACCGAAAGAGATCCATTATGTCGGCAGAAGACTAGGATAAGTAAACGAAGACCGGTCATCTCGATCGGTTTTTTTATGTTAACTATCTATCGTCGGTAAATGCTTTAATCTTTAATCATTAATCTTTAATCTTCATCTTTTATGCTTTTTCAAACACCATGAAATATGGTATCGTAAAGCATATGGACGAAAACAATAAAATAACCTATTTTGGCAAGGCGGATTTCCGCAACAAAATGACCAAATTCGGGATCAAGGCGACGGATCGGACGCGTCATATGTATGTCATTGGAAAGACGGGAATGGGGAAATCTACACTGCTCGAAAACTTGGCGGTGCAGGATATTCAAAGCGGCAACGGATGCGCTTTTATTGATCCGCACGGCGGGACAGCGGAGCTTTTGCTTGATTATGTGCCGGAACATCGCATTAAAGACGTCATCTATTTCGCGCCGTTCGATACCGATTATCCCGTGGCGTTCAACATCATGGAGGACGTCGGCAAAGACAAACGCCATCTCGTGGCGTCGGGTCTCATGAGTGCATTCAAGAAAATTTGGGTGGACGCTTGGTCTGCTCGTATGGAATATATTTTGGGTAACACTTTGCTCGCGCTTCTCGAATTTCCGGGCGCGACGCTCCTTGGCGTGAATCGCATGTATTCCGATAAAGATTACCGAAAAAAAGTCGTCGATAATATTACCGATCCGTCGATCAAATCGTTCTGGGTTGATGAGTACGCGAAATACGGCGACCGCTACACTCAAGAAGCAACACCCGCCATTCAAAACAAAGTCGGACAATTTGTTTCGAATCCCTTGATCAGAAATATTATCGGTCAGTCCAAATCGACATTTGATATTCGCGACGTGATGGATTCAAAGAAGATTCTTATTATGAACCTTTCGAAAGGTAAAGTCGGAGATCAAAATACAAGTCTTCTCGGAAGCATGCTCATCACGAAAATTTATCTTGCCGCCATGTCCCGCGCGGATGCGACCGCGGTCGAAATGAAAGCCCTTCCGAATTTCTATTTCTTTGTCGATGAGTTCCAGTCTTTTGCCAATGAATCATTTGCTGATATTCTCTCCGAGGCGAGAAAATATAAATTAAATCTTACTATTGCCCATCAGTATATCGAACAAATGCCCGAAGAAGTGCGAGCAGCGGTGTTTGGTAACGTCGGAACGATGATCACTTTCCGCGTCGGTTCGTACGATGCGGACGTTTTGGAGAAAGAATTTTTGCCGGCGTTCTCCGCAGAAGATATTGTGAATCTTGATAAATATCAGCTCTATCTTCGCCTCATGATTGACGGCGTCGGCTCGCGGCCGTTTTCCGCCGTGGCACTTCCTCCGATCCACAGGGAAGGGCCGTCCTTTAAAGATGAAATTTTGGAAAATTCCCGCAAGGTGTTTGGGAAGCCGCGAGAAGATATTGAAAAAGAAATTTTGGAATGGCATCAGACGAGTTACGCCGAAGTTAAACCGAAACCGGCAACGTTCACTCCGAATCCTTCTTCCAGCGCGGGAACACCGCAACACTCATCGTTCAGTCCGAGCTCGGGCGGTTCCTCCGGCGGATATACACCTCGCCCGCAATCTTCCGATAGCCGTCCTCCTTATACGCCGAGCCAAAATCAAACGCCATATCGACCGCCGGTACGAACTGAACCGCAGGCGACGCCGTACCAGCCGCCCGCACAGCAAACTCCGCCATCACAGCAACCGCAACAATCTTTCACTTCTCAGCCGGTCGTACCCCCGAATCCTCTCGGCAGGCAAACATTTGCTCCGCGAGTCAATCCCTCTTTTGACCGCCGTTTCCAGGATCGCGATAATTCAGCCGGACAAAACAAGAATTTCAGCCGTCCACCGGAACGGAGGGTAGAAAATATGCCGGCATCGCGGCCAAATCCATCTCCCGACCCAACACCCTCGCAACTTCCACGAACCCCAAGTATTTCTCTGAATTCACTCAGAAAAGATCCGACCGCAAGACCGGAAGCGACGCCGAATCGAAATACTCTGAAAGAAGCATTACAGTCAATTTATCCAAAAGTTCCCGCGGAAGCAAAAAAACCGCAAGTGGAGGAAACAAAGAAAGTCGAAACACCCGTAACTCCGCCTCCGACACGACGATCCGAGCCGGATAAACAAGCGCAAAGAGAACGGATCAATTCCTCCATCGCTCACCAAACCAAAGAAATTCCGGAAGATGTGTTGAGAGGAATGTTAAAGATCGACGAGGACGAATGATTTAAGATTATCGAAAAAGCCGGTCGATACCGGCTTTTGGTGTAATTTGCTACGGTTGATTATAACAGCCAAGGATTTCCCACAGGCTTTTTAGCGTACGTTTCTTTTTCATCCTCAAGTGCTTTTACTCGCGCTTCGAGGACGGATATTTGATCTCTTATGGAATTGATGTCTCTTGTGTGATTGCCGATTGCTTTCGAAAGATTCTTGATTCCATCCGCTAGTTTACTGACTGATTCGCAAATATTACTTAGTGCTTTTTCAAAACTATTCATACGCCTTTCCTTACTCATGTTGTTGTCCGATTTTGATAATACACTTATTTGTAAATTTGTCAATGTTTCTGATTGTGTCATTTTCCAGTACAATAGAAGGGAAGTATTATGTCTTCTCCTCAAAAAATCCTTATTGCCACCCCGCTTTATCCGCCGGAAATCGGCGGTCCGGCGACGTATGTGAAATTTCTGGAAACAAACCTTCCGAAAGATCTTTTTGAAATTCAGGTAGTTCATTTTGGAGAAGTGAAACATCTTCCTTATATTATCCGGCACATTGTTTTTTTTGCAAAAGTCTGGAAGAGCGCAAAAGATGCGGATATCGTCTACGCGCTTGATCCGCTTGGGGTCGGGCTTCCCACCGGACTTGCGGCGAAATTGCGCGGAAAAAAATTTATGCTTCGGATCGCCGGTGATCGGGCGTGGGAAACGGCGGTGCAGAAATGGGGGATCACCGAATCGCTCGATACTTTTTCTGCGTCGCATTTCTATGGCTTGAGGATTCGCGCACTGAAATTCGGACAAACCTGTACTGCTCGTTTGGCGTGGAAAATTATCACTCCCGGAAATTATTTGAAAAAGATCGTCTCGAATTGGGGAATTGCGAAAGATAAAATATTTCCGATATACAACGCTTTTTCTCCTCTCGTTATGAACGAAACAAAAGAGGAGCTAAGGAAAAACCTTTTGATCTCCGGCGAAGTTATAATGAGCGCCGGCAGACTGGTGGCGTGGAAGGGGTTCGAAATGTTGGTTCGTGCATTGCCTGAAATGCAGGAAGATTTTCCAAATGTAAAGTTGTATCTTGCCGGGGACGGTCCCGACAAGGAAAAACTAACGTCTCTCTCTCAAACTCTTCATCTTGAAGATAAAGTAATTTTTCTCGGCAATCTTCCGAAAGAAAAGCTTATGCAATATATCAAAGCGGCGGATGTATTCGCTTTAAACACATTCTATGAAGGTTTTTCTCATCAGCTGCTCGAAGCTATGTCTCAAGGAACACCGGTCGTCACGACCACGGCTGGCGGAAATCCCGAAATGATAGACACCGGAGTGAACGGGCTTTTAGTGACGTATAATGATTCCCGCGCTTACTCGTCCGTCATGTCACTTCTCCTGAAAGACAAAGCGTACGCGAAAGAACTGGCGGAGAGAGGAAAAGAAAAAGCGAAGACATTTAGCATCGAAAGAGCAATCCGCGAATTATTGGAAGTGATAAAATGACCTTTCTATTTCTTGTCCTGCCGTAGCTCCGCAGGGCGAAGGAGGGTCTTATTTTTCTATTAAAATTTTATGTCCATATCAAAACAATTGCAGGTGCTTTTCATTTCGACCGATCGAGAAATTTTTCGGGAGGGGAGTGAGGTGCGCGGGAGAATGAAAGATTTCGCTTCTATTGCCGAAGAATTGACTATCATCGTGTTCAGTAAAAGTTCTCTCGGTTTAAAACCGATTCAAATTGCTCCAAACTGTCATGTGTATCCGACGAATTCCTTGTCTCGATGGCTGTATGTGTTTGACGCGTACCGGATCGCCATGAATTTATTTTCGCTTTCAAACTACAGCAAGAAAAGCACTGCCGAAGCGCAATCAAAGGTGGCCCTTAATTTGGTGAGTACTCAGGATCCCTTCGAGTGCGGGATTGCCGGTTACCGCATTGCAAAAAAACTTCGCATCCCTCTTCACTTGCAGATACACACGGATTTTTTGAATGACCGATTCCAAAAAGGTTCAAAATTAAATTACCTAAGAAAATATATTGCAAAATTCCTTTTTCGCGAGCATGCCGACATCCGCGCTGTTTCCGAACGTATCAAAGCATCGATCTTTAAAAAAATGTCATTCCGCCCGAATGCCTTTCCACGCGTTGAAGTGTTTCCGGTTTATGTTGACTCAGCTCATTTCAGGGATGCCGTCGACACTGTTCACTTGTCTAAAAAATATCCCGGACATGACTTGCTTATTCTTATGGTTTCAAGGTTGGAAAAAGAAAAAAATATAGAGCTCGCCATACAAATTGTTGCTGTTGCGCACAAACGAAATGCTGAGGCAATGATCGGACTTATTCTTGTCGGTGAAGGAAGCCAAAAAGAAGCACTAAAACAATATGCCGAAAAGTACGGCGTTGCCGACCGCGTGTATTTTGAAGGAGCGGTATCCGATCCTGCTCCCTATTACAAATCAGCCGACGTATTGCTCGTAACTTCGCTTTACGAGGGGTACGGAAGACAGATCGCCGAAGCGATTGCGGCAGGATGTTTAGTTGTAACCCGCGATGTCGGTGCCGCAAGAGAGATCGTAAAACCTTCAAGTGGAATTGTGTGCCGCGAAGACGATGAAGAATGTTTGCTTCACAATATCCTACTGCTTGCGGGGAATCACCTTGTCCGGGACCAGTTCAAAAACTCAGCACATACCGTATCGCAGCATGCTTTCGTCGAATCAAAAGAACAGTATCTTGAGAGATACAAAAAAGTGTGGGAAAAAGCGGTGTTGAACGAAGAATTTAACCCGTATCTATAAGTTATGTTTTTTCTCTCATTTGCTGTCACCCGTTTTGTGTGATATGGTTTTTGTATGGTTTTCGAAAAAATCCACAATGAAAAAGATGTTGACTCATTAAAAAAGCGTATTCTTAAAGATAAAACGCTTTTTTCTCGTATTTTGGAGATACGCAAAGGGCTTCGGTATTCGCGGCGCGGAGGAGACAAGGGTGTTGGGATGATGCCAACCAATGCGGAACTTCTTGCTTTGTATCGTGAGATGGCGGAATCTGGAGAAATTTCTCAGAATAAAGAAGTGGAACTTTTGTTGCGAAAAATAAAAACAAAAAGCAATTCCGGCGTTGCTGTTATTTCCATTCTTACCAAACCGTTTCCTTGCCCGGGAAGATGTACCTATTGTCCGACAGAGGCGAACATGCCAAAAAGTTATCTCTCCCGAGAACCGGCCGCCGCGCGCGCACTCTCGAATGATTTCGATCCGAGGAAACAAATACACATGCGCCTCGAAGCACTGATCACTAACGGTCATCCCGTCGATAAAATAGAAATAATCATCATCGGCGGAACCTGGAGTTTTTATCATTCCACTTATCGTGAATGGGTCATAAAAGAATGTTTTCGCGCCTGTAATGTTTTCTCCGAAGGTTCGACCTTCGAGAAGGTCGAACCTTCGGAGAGCAAGCTTGAGGAACTTCAAAAGGTCAATGAAACCGCTCGTTGCCGCATCGTCGGGCTTTCCATTGAAACTCGTCCCGATTATATTACTCCTGAGGAAATCCGCCGGCTTCGTACCTACGGTGTCACAAAGGTCGAGATCGGCGTGCAGCACACTGACGATGAAATTCTTGAAAAGACTAAACGCGGAATGACGACGGCGGATGTTGTTCGGGCGACGGAACTTCTTCGCGATGCCGGGCTGAAGATCGTGTACCATATGATGCCCAATCTTCCCGGAAGCGATACAAAGAAAGATGTTCAAATGTTTCGGGAACTTTTTCGTGACGGGTCGGGACTGACTCCCGATATGCTCAAAATTTATCCGTGCATGGTTCTCGAAGGAAGTGAATTATATGAGACATGGAAAGAGGGAGGTTTTCAAGCATACAGTGACGAACAACTGATGGAAGTTTTAAGAGAAGCGAAGAAACTCGTTCCGCCCTACGTGCGAATTTTGCGCGTGATCCGCGATATTCCCGCCGATTACGTGAAAGCCGGAAGTAAGATATCCAACATGCGACAGTGGCTTGAAAAGGATCAGAAAAAATTCGGCTGGAAGTGCCGGTGTATCCGCTGCCGCGAAGTGAGAGAAAGGGAAGTCTCGCTTATTGATTGCACGCTCATGAAACGCGAATATCGGACGGTTTCGGGAACAGAGATATTTTTGAGTTTTGAAGATAAAAAGAAAGATCTGCTCGTTTCCTTTCTTCGTTTGAGATTGCCCGATGATACACAAAATGCTCCATTTTCAGCACTTAAAAACGCCGCGCTCGTTCGCGAACTGCACACCTACGGAAGAATGGCGAAAATAAACAAAGAAGGCGATCAGGGTCAGCACCGCGGTTTCGGCAAACTCCTTCTTGAAGAAGCCGAAAAGATAGCGAAAAAAAACGGATACAAAAAACTCGCCATAATCTCGGGTGTCGGCGTGCGGGAATATTACCGAAAGCAAGGGTACGAACTTGAGGAGACATATATGGTGAAAAATATATAAATAGAACTTACGGACTTGGCGATCTTCGCGTCATCCGCCAGCTGGCGGATGACGCGAATCTCATCCAAGTGCGTAAGCCCTAATAAAAAAGGAGGCAAAAATTGCCTCCTTCCGTGTTTTGTTCAATCTTCTTCTTATTTTCCGCTAAAATATTGTTTTAATATCTTGAAGTGATCAAAAACAAATTGAGATTCTCGGAGCTGTATCTCTCTTTCGTCGAGGAACAGCACTTGAGTTTTTCCCGGTTCATCGCGCGGATCTCCGTAAGCGACAGCCGTAAATACCGTTGAAATATAATTTCCTCTCGGGTCGCGACAGGGTTCCGCGTATGTTCCGAGTACTCCGGTAATCGAAAGAGATAAACCCGTTTCTTCTTTCATTTCACGTTCGATCGTTTCGGAAAGCGTTTCTCCGGACTCCTGTTTTCCTCCGGGAAGCGACAGCCCCAAAACGGAACCGAGACGTCTCACGACTGCAATTTTTGATCCGTAGTGCGCGATGACATCGGCGCAGATTATCGGTGACCTGTTCATTGATTATTCCTCGTATGCAACTAATGTTTGTATGGTCCGTCCCTTAAGGAGTGTTCTTCCTCCAAGAGCGGAAAGTTCGACGATAAATGCGTATCCTGCGACGATTGCTCCCGTTTTTTCGACAAGTTCACAGGCAGCTTTTGCCGTACCTCCCGTTGCCAGGAGGTCATCGATCACGAGCACCCTCGTATTTTTTGCGAAAGAATCGATTTCGACTTCGATAATGGCTTGACCATATTCAAGGTCGTAAGCAACTTCGACCGTTTTTCCGGGCAATTTTCCTTTCTTCCGTAGCATTACCAGAGGTAATCCGAGGTCATAGGCAAGTGCGCCGCCGAAGAGAAATCCTCGCGCGTCGAGAGCGGCAATTGCATCGATCTTTCCACTCCATTCATTTTTTATTTGAAGAACGGCTTCCTTAAAAGCTCTGGGATCTGCCAAGAGCGGAGAAATATCTTTGAAGAGTATTCCCGCTTTTGGAAAATCGGGGACATCCTTTATGTAATTTTTAATTTCTGTTTTCATAGTATTTCTCCCTTTATGCATTTGATCAAAGATTTAATCGGCTCATACTGCCGCCGACAAGAGCACATTCAAAAATAGCGTCAGCCAGCATACGGTCGATGGAAACGATTTTCATCCACGGATTTTCTTTCAGAAATGATCTTTCTCTTGGGATGGAATCGGTACACGCTACGGAAATTTCGGAACTCGAAAATTCTTTTACGGCATTACCGCTAAATATACCATGCGCGGTTGAAAGAAACACTTCGCTCGCTCCGAGTTTACGAAGCAATGCCTCTGTTTTTCTGATTGTCCCGCCTGTGTCGATCATGTCTTCGAAGATGATCACGATTGCATCGTTGACCGGTTCTCCGATGACGGATACGATCTCTGACTCGTTCGGATTATTGCGGCGTTTTTCAATGATAGCAACGGGAATATCTCCGTATCTTTTGGCAAAACGTCGAGTGCGAACGGCACCGCCGAAATCTGGAGCGACCGCTACGACTTTTTGCGTATCATTTTTGAGCAGTTCTTTGAAGTAACTGACAAAAAGTGAATAACTCGGCAAATTATCGACCGGAATATTGAAGAAACCGGGTATCTGCTCGGCGTGCATGTCTACCGTGATAATTCTCCTGACCGATCTGTTAGACTGTATCAGGTCTGCAATCACTTTTGCTGAAATGGGAACGCGCGGCTTATCTTTGCGATCTTGGCGAAGATAGGGAAGATACGGTACGACCAGATTGATCTCTGCGGCGGATGCTCTTGTTAAGGCATCATTTGCCAGAAGCATCATCACTAATGCGGTGTTCGGGTCGGGGTGTTGCAGAGGATGAAGAAAGAAAACATTCATTCTTCTTACCGTTTCGGGAATTCGCGGCAATATCTCGCCGTTCGAAAATCGTGTGTACTCGACGCGATGATGATGTATTTTTAAACCTTTTTCTTCGAGAATCTTCTGTATCCTGTCTCCCATACCATACATCCCGGGCGAAGAAACCAATACAAATGGGCTGTTTTCGGTAAAATTGTTGTTCATGGCTGACCTCTCTTTTGCTTGTTGTCAAATAACGAACCTTTCTCACTATACAACATTTAAAAAATCCTGCATAAAAACTTGCAAAAGTGTACAAAATATAGTACACTTATATCATGGATACAGAAAAAATATTTAAAAGACTCGGGCTCGCTAAACACGCCTATCCGGTATATCGGATCCTTGAGAAGCAAGGTCCTATGCTTGCGGCTGTTATTGCTAAGGATTTGAAACTCCATCGACCTTCCGTTTACGCCGCTCTGGCAAGTCTTTCCGAACATCACTTTATCTGCACCGTGATCAGAGGCAAAAGGAAATGCTATAAAATTACCGATCCTTCGCTTATCGCGATTGAATACGCAAAGGCTTCTTCTCAGGTCGCAAAGGAAATGGAAAAACTTGTTTCCTCGAACAAAAATATCATCAACGAAAAGGTGCGTTTTCTCGAAGGGAAGAATGGGATACGAGAGGCGTTCGACGATGTGATCTCACATACTCCGCGAGGTGAAACTTTCTATCGTTACACTTCCGAAAAAGATCTTGATGAAGTGAACAGCTATTTATCGGAAGAGTATCGCATACGACGCGATGCGAAAAAATTGGAACGATTGGTTATCAGCAACCCTCTCTCCGGAGAACAAAAGCGTCCGCGGCTTGAACGCTTCATAAAGTACATGCCGGAGAAACACACTCTTTTTGATCAGAATGTGATCGAGATTATTTATGGCGATCGCATATCGTTTATTGATCTCAACTCGGAGAAAGTAATCATCGTAGAAAACAAAGCGATGGCGGAATTCCAAAAAGTCATTTTTCAACAGCTCTATCGCGCACTTCCGTAGGGCTGATTTTGAATCACTGAAATTTCTTGATATACTTTTTGTATGCTTGGAATTATTTTGACGTCCATCGGTACTTTTTTTGAGGAGATATCCGATACGATTGGGAAGAATAAAGTATTGCATCACGAAGAGGGAACGTATACGATGGCATTTTTGACGTTCTTCTGGGGGACCATAATCTTTCTTTTTATTGCGGTATTCAATGCGAATGCCTTTGTTTTTGTGAGGGAATCCGTGCCGACGTTTATACTTCGCATGATACTTGAGGTGGTTCAGATATATGTCACGATCAGGGCGATCATCGAAGCGGACCGATCGACTTTTACTTTTATGCGTTCTCTGACAATCCCTCTTTTGCTCGGCATGGATATATTGCTCGGTTACCAGATCGGATATACGGCGATCATCGGCATGACCATAATCGTTCTCGCTCTCATTATCTCTTTTTCAGGACGTTCCATGGAAAAGAAAGGACTTTCCCTTGTTATTTTTTCGGCCATAAATTCCGTTTTCACTATTTCATTATTTAAATACAATATCACGCACTACAATTCCATCGTGGCGGAGCAGGTTATATCAAATCTCATCCTCCTTGTTATTTTCTTTTTCCTCGCTTTATATAAAACAAAAGAAAACCCGATCATGTTTTTGACCAAGCCGGCTTTTTTTCTGCAATCCGCTTTTATCGGGATCGGCGGAACGCTCGAAAGTTTTGCTTTTGGTTTTGGCTCCGCGTCTGTCATCACCGCGGCAAAACGTTCCTCTTCGATCTTGTGGGCGCTCGTTTCGGGGAAAATGTATTTCAAAGAACAGCATATCATTTTCAAAATGTTCATCTTTTTGCTTATTTTTACCGGTTTGATATTCTTGGCGACATAACCCGCCTCCGCTCTAAGCTACGGTGGGCAAAGAAAACCGCCGGACATAATTATCCGGCGGGGATTGGTTTATAATACTGCTGCTGTTTTATTACACACTGCCACGAGGACCGGCGGCGCGAATTTCATCGGGAAGATCCGAGAATTTTCCGTTGTGGTTTTCGTGGTAGTAGCCGATAAGTTTTTCACGCATGGTTCGATACGCCTCTTTGTCTTCCCATGTATTTTCTGGGTCGAGCAATTCATCGTTGATTCCGTCTATGTGGACAGGGATATCCAGATTTAGCGCCTCAAGGTGTTTGGTTGAAACAGTATCGAGCTCACCGCTTAATGCCGCGTCGCGGATGTTTCTCGTGACTTCGAGCGAATATCTATGTCCGCCTTCTCCGTCTGCTCCTCCGAAAAATCCGGTGTTGATTAGCCATACTTTTGGCTGATATGTTTCCAAGTTCTTTTTGAATAACTCGATATAATATCGGTAGTAAAGAGGAAAGAACGCAGCGCCATAGCCGAAGCTGAAGTTATGTTTCACATTTCCTTGCTTCTGACCCATAACCGTTCCAGAGCCTTCAGATGTGTAAGCGTTGGCAAAATGGTAGAGTGCTTGTTCCGGCGAGAGGACTGATATCGGCGGAAGTATCCCGTAGGCGTCTTTGGTAAGAAAGACAATATTTTTTGGATGCCCGCCCATACTTCCCGGCATAACTTTTTTGTTGTGCGACAGGTCGTAGGAAATGCGAACGTTCTCAATCCGAGGTTTATACAAAATCGGTTCGTTGTCGTCCGAGAGGTCGGCATTCTCTATTATTGCGCCGTTGTAAATGGCGTTCCAGATGCTTGGTTCTGTGGCGGCAGAGACATTGACACCTTTGGCATAACAGCCACCTTCAATGTTACAGACACCTTCCGGCGTCCAAACGTGTTCATCGTCGCCGATCAAGAATCTTCTTATGTCCGCCGACAGCGCTGTTTTGCCTGTTCCGGAGAGTCCGAAGAAAATGGCGGTATCGCCCGATGCTCCGACGTTGGCTGCGCAGTGCATAGTGAGATATCCTTCCAGTACCAATATAATATTTAACGCGGTGAATATCGCCTTCTTCATCTCACCGCCGTAGTGCATGCCCGCCAAAAGCAGTCGCTTATTCGTGAAGTCGATGAATATGCCGCGGCCATTTTTTACGCCATAACTTTTATGAAGAAGAAACGACGGATCATTCAGTATCGTCCACTCATCCGCGTGTTCCAGATCCATTCGTTTTTGAAGCTCGATGAACATATTCTTGGCAAATATCATATGCCAAGCATAATGTGTATACACTTTCAACCGTATCGAATATTTAGTATTCGCCACTACGTAAAGATTGGAAAAAAACATCGGATTCGGAGCATCCATATTATGATAGAGGGCATCTTGCCATACCTGTTCAAAAAGCGTCGGATCAAATTTCTGATTGAGTTTTACCCCCCAGTTGATGAATTCGTCATATTTCTCGTCGGTAACGAAATACCGCGCATCTTGCGAACGTCCGGTCAACTCGCCGGTCCCCACGCATACGGCCCCTTTTCTGGAATACCGAGCTTGTGGGACGCCACCCGTTTCAAATTTCAAACAATGTCCGGAAAGTTGGTTTCTTCCCATTGTAACGGTTGGAAGATCTGCCGTTGTTAAAAAATCAGTTGCTGTAACCATTCTTTGGTCTCCTTTTTGGTTTTAAGGTCTTGTTAATGTACAAGATGCCGAGGAAAATAATAGCACACTTTTCAGAAAATGAAAAGGTGTTTGAATCTTCCGAAATGTTATGGTAAAAATGATCCGTGATATTCTCATGAAGTCGTCTCGTAAAAATCGGAAAAGTGTGGTATGGTACATGTATGTTAATTGATGACGTCACCATACGAATAAAAGCGGGGCACGGCGGAAAAGGCGCCGTGGCTTTTCAGAAGATCAAATTTGCTCACGGTCCGACAGGGACAGCTGGCGGAGATGGCGGTTCTGTCATCGCAGAAGGGGTGTCCGACCTTGGCGTTTTGAATGCATTTCGCTACAAAAAAGATATTTCCGCGAAAAAGGGGATGGACGGACGTTCGCAATTCCGCGACGGCGAAGATTCCGCGCCGGAGATCATACAGCTTCCTGTTGGGACAGTTCTTCATAATTTGGACACGGGAGAAGATTCGGAAATAACTCACGTTGGAGAAAAGATCGTTATCGCCAAAGGAGGAAAAGGGGGACGAGGGAATTTTCATTTCCGGTCATCGACGAACACAACGCCGAAAGAATGCGAGCCGGGATTGCCGGGACAGGAATTCACTTTTCGCTTCGAGCTCAAACTTATCGCGGATGTCGGACTGATCGGTTTTCCGAACGCGGGGAAGTCGTCGCTCCTCAACGAACTTTCGAGCGCCAAAGCGAAAGTCGCGAACTATCCGTTCACAACACTCGAACCGAATCTCGGCGTGTATTACGGACTCATCATTGCCGATATTCCCGGACTTATCGAGGGCGCCGCGGAAGGAAAAGGTCTCGGTATAAAATTCCTGCGACACGTGGAACGCACGCGCGTACTCTTCCATCTCGTCTCCTCAGAAGCGGAAGACGTCGCAAAAGAATACCAAGCGACAAGAAATGAGCTAGAAAAATATAATCCTGAAATGCTCAAAAAAACCGAGTACGTTTTCTTGAGCAAAGTCGACACCGTCACTCCCGCCGAAGCCAAAAAGAAACTCGCCGCGCTAAAAAAATTAAATAAAACCGCGATCGCTCTTTCTGTGCTTGATGAAGAAAGTCTGGAAAAAGTAAAAAAAATTCTCGCAAAGGTTGAGAAACAAAAGAATACAAAAGTCGTCACCCCTGTTTCCTCTACTGATGAGGAGACGTAAAATTACGAAAAAAACCGCCCTTCGAGATTGCTCAGGGGCAGTTTTGCATGATTATTTCTTCCTTCTTTTTGCGGCTTCGATAAAGAACTTTATTGCTTGGGCGGTTTCTACTGCGCCGAAGTTTTCTGCTCCGTCGAAATAATGTATCGATCTCGGATTCCCTAAGCTGAAAACTACACGAGAGGAGTCGCTTCTCACTTCCGGATGGTCGGAATTTTCCCAAGAGACGGTGAAGCCGATGCATTTTTTTGTCAGAGCGGAAACGATCTCAAATACGTCGGATATGAGTACCGGCGGTACGGAATCGGGTTCCAGGAGGTATCGAAGGATCGCACTCGTATCAAACATATCGAATTTTCCGTACGGATGCCAGTTGAGAGCATAACCGTAGTAGATAACAGCGTCATTTTTATCGAATTCGATTTTTCTGTCTCCGGCGATTATATGAGGAAAATCATCCTCAAATGGTGAAATATGAAAAGAGGCGATGCTTTGCAAAGAGACGAGGTCTGAAATAATGTAATGCGATAATCTGAGTAAATCCAATTTTTGTTTTTTTGTGTACATAAATCTCTCCCGAGTATATTGAAAGAACAATTACACACAATCGTATCACGGTTGCGCCGGCTGTGCAAAAAAACCGCACATGAAGTGCGGCTATTCGGCCAATAACAATTTCCATTTATCACGATCGTCGGATTACTTCGGGGATAGTCATAAAACGTTTTTCCATCCCCATGATCAATCCCCAGAAGAGCGATGCATAAAGGAAAAGAAAATATACGATTAATTCCGCACTGCCCTCGCTGAGTCCTTCTCTAAAAAGAACAATCGCGACGGAAACGGCAAAGAATACCTCGCAAAACTTTTTCAGGAAACGAATTGTTTCTTTTTTGGTTTCGGCTTCGTTCATTAATTCGTTTTCTTCGTTGCTAAAGCAACGGATCATCGGGAGAAGCCCGAATGCTCCGAGTAATGATCCTAAAAACAGCATGTAGGGCAGCGCCATGAACAACAGATTTTGAGAAAACACAATAACCTCCTTTTTTTACAATATAATGTTCCAAGTTTGATTATTACAGTAGCATAATCAAACATGTCTGTCAAACAAAATATAAGGTGTGTTAAACGGGGGTTCTTTTGATATAATAGCTCATATGGAAAAACAACCGAATATTTTACGCGTACGGACCTTTCAGGAAATGCCGGAAGAGTGGAAAGAAATTCGTCGAGAACTTTTGGCTCTTCGAAATGAGTCGCGAACTGAAGGTCTCGATTTGAAACGCATCGATGATTTTATGCGGGAGAAAGGATTGCCGGTAAAAGAAGCGCTTATTTTTAGCGACGAAGATTTGTCGGAGATACTAAAGATATGTGAATCGTCCGGACTCTTGCCTGATGATGCCTTTGATGAATGCTTTGCGTACTATATTCTCGAATTGGAACTCGTTTTACTCAAAAGACAGCCGGAGAAAGAGCTGTTGAACGGAGTGATATATACCGAGAGTGATATCATTCACGAAAAAGGTCACGCTTCATCCAACTATCAACATTACTCAGAGTTCGACGGAGGAGTTTATGTTCCAAGAGCGGGTTTTGGCTTGCCGAACAATGATCAAACGGGAAGTTATTCCTCTTGGGGAATGTTTTTTGAAGAAGGGTTCGTGGAAATGCTTTCAGGAGAGTATAAGGCGCGATTTTCAACGGAGAAAGAAAAACAAGTCCAGTTCGACATGTTTGACCTGCCGGAAGGATTTTCTACGGATGCGATCGAAGATATGGTGGATTTTGCAGATGAGGAACTTCCGCTGCCCATAAAATATTCCTATTTGGAAGACGAAGAAAGTTTTGTAACTTCGCCGTCATCCGCCGCTGCTTTTGGAGTAGAGCTTTTGTGCAGAAAATCTCCCGAGCTGTACGAGACAATGATCGCAGCACGGAGTGATCTCGACAGTCTCCGAAAAATCCCCGTGCTCATTGAAAAAATAAAACCGGGATTGTACGGCAAACTCACACATCTTCTTACTCCGGGCGAAGAAGGAGGAGAAGAGGATTTTGCCAAAGGACTCAAGATCATAATCGACGAAGTGTACGGAGGGAAGTTGCCGCTCAATGAAAAACAAGAATTAGACTTTTCTTTACTTTAATAAAAAAAAGCCGCGATTCGCGCGGCTTCAAGAGGTAGTGACGAAGAGAATCCTTTTTCAGTATTTTTGTCGTAATTACCGGGGTTCAAGAGTGGTTCTTGTTTCTTCTTCCCATTCGCAAGAGCGGCACCCTCTTTCTATAAACCAGTATTGTGTTTCGGGGAAAGAAGCATCGCAGCCCGAGTAACGCTTCTTTTTTGTCACGGAATGTTTTTGACACTGCGGACACTTGCCGAAATAGTTGTCTGAGATCCGGTAAAGTAGGATCATGGCCGACACGAGAAATACAATGAGAAGAAACAGAACGATCAACGGGTGGTGTAAAAAAACAACAGAAATCACAGGATATAAATTATTCATGGTTGCACCTATATGATATAAATATGAGAAGTTACTTGCCTTAGTATATCACTAAACTATATATTTGTCAACTGTTTATTGTGGGTGGTATACTTGAACTATGAGAAAAATAGAAAACAACTATGCTTTTATCGACAGTCAAAATTTGAACCTGGGAATTCAAAAATTGGGATGGAAATTGGATTACACTAAATTTAGAATATATCTTAAAGAGAAATACGGGATAAAGAAAGCTTATTTATTTATAGGTTTTGTGGCGTTGAATCAAAATTTATATGACAGTCTTCAAGAAGCCGGTTTTGTTTTGCGTTTCAAACCGACCATTCCGGATGAAAATGGAAAAATTAAAGGGAACGTGGACGCTGACTTGGTTTTGCGTGCTGTTTTGGAAATAAAAGAATACGATAAAGCGGTCATTGTATCTTCCGACGGAGATTTTTATTCTCTCGTTCAACATTTATATGAGGCCAATAAGCTTCGGTCTGTTTTAAGTCCGGATAAGAAAAATTGTGCGGTTTTGTTGCGTCAGTCCGCAAAAGAAAAAATTATCTACATGGATAATCTTCGAAAGAAACTGGAGTATAAAAAAAGAACCGCTTAAGGACGGAACCTTAAGAAGTGCTTTTGTGGAGATACATGTATATTATATACCCTTCATTCTAAAAGTCAATGCCTACTTCATCAAAATTTGACGAATCGTATAAAAAGCTGAACCCTGCTCAAAAAAAGGC
>Ga0172379_10005419_pt1 | contig 17875 bp, 18 predicted proteins | sample GrowelOW334metaG_FD_119756 | JGI IMG/M metagenome (GOLD analysis project Ga0172379, IMG submission 119756) | Groundwater microbial communities from an aquifer near a municipal landfill in Southern Ontario, Canada - Groundwater well OW334 metaG | ecosystem: Environmental > Aquatic > Deep... | reverse complement strand
CATCCCGCTTCAAATCTCAAAATAAAATCAATCTAAGGTTAAAATAAGCCGAAGGCGCGTCCGCGAATTAAATTAATTTTTTCTATAAACTCCCTTTGGATTTGTGGCGGGAGTTCCATTATGAAAATATTTTACCACAAAAAATACTAAATAGCAATAACCGTGAAAAATTTCATCTTAAATACTTATTATTTTATTATTGAGTTTGTACACTTATTTTACACGGCCGTGTAAAATAAGTGTACAATGAAAATACAATAATAAATAAAAAAGAGACTTATTAATAAGTCTCTTTTTTATTAAATCTTGCTTTATAATTTAAATAATTTAATTGCGTTTTGGCCGGTTATTTCTATAACTTCTTTTAATGGCAATTCTTTAATTTCAGCAATTTTTTCAGCCACAAAACGGACATAAGAAGGTTCGTTTTGCTCTCCCCGATGAGGTTCGGGCGCCAAAAATGGAGAATCAGTCTCAATTAATATTCTTTTTAAATCAACATTCTTAACAACCTCTAAAAGAGAATGCGCATTCTTAAAAGTAATAACTCCGGTAAATCCAAGATGAAAACCTAAGTCCAAAAATTTTTGAGCAATTTCCAAATCAGATGTAAAACAATGAATCACGCCTTGAGGTATAAATGGCGAAACGCTGATAATTGATAATAAATCCAGGTAAGCATCTTTTGGATTTTCCTTGCTTCCTCGGCAATGCAAAATAATCGGCAAATTTAATTTTTGAGCCAATTCCAAATGTTTTTTAAAAATTTCCTTTTGTTTTTCGCGCTCGGCATTGTTCGTTATGTGATAATAATCAAGACCTGTCTCCCCTATTGCTTTGATTTTATCCGGATTTGAATTAACCAAATCAATATATTTTTTTGGATCAAAATTTTCTTTTTCAATATCAGTCGGATGAAGTCCGACAGCGGCATAACAATTTTGAAATTCATTGGCAATAGCCAAAACTTTTTCACTACTTTTTAAATCAGTGCCAATATTAATAATCGCTTTGACGCCGTTATCAAAACTTCTTTTAATTACTTCTTTGTAATTATTATCAAAAACTTTAAAATTGAGATGACTATGAGTATCAATCATATCTTCTTAGAATAACTGATTTTTAAAAATTGAGCAATAAATAAAACGGGTTAAAACCCGTTTTATTTATTATTTTATAACAATTAAAATTAGAATATAGGATTTGCTTCAGTATAATATTTTAACTCTTTGGCATCAATATTAACTATATCCGAGGTGGTAAATCCCAATTTTTTAATAACACTGACCGAAGTTACCCATCTGATTATTTTTTGATCCAAAAAATAAACTTTTGTTTCTCCTTTGGCTCTGATTAAACCATTATCCGGAATAGCGTTAAGTATATCATTTGGCAAAGTTACAACCTCTGTTGTACGGCCGTAAAAATTAAGAACTTTAATATCCGGCATATATCTTTTAAATCCGGAGGCGGTAATCAAATAAATTTTTTTATCATCCTTGCCTTTAATAAATTTAAATAAAGGAACTTTCTTAATACTGGAGTCAATAACCACGTCTTTCGCGACAGCTCCAATTTTTTCCAAAACTTTAGAATCTCTTATCCATAAGCGGCGATTATTTATTTTTAACCAAACACTGGGATCGTCCTTGCTGCTTCTGACAAAAGTTTCACCCTGAATTTTATTTGCTTTATTTTTAGTATCAAAAGGCTTATTAATGATTTCAATTTGGCCCGGAGTACCTTTTGATGAAAAACAATAAATCGGCGGAGTGCAATTTATTCCCAAAAGACTGCCCTTCCAATAATCAGATTCGGTAAAGTGTTTTGAATTTGCTTCCTCCAATCTAACCCACATCACATAATACGCGCCTGAATCACCTGTTAAATATCCATATTTAAAATCATTACTCATTCCTTTTGTTTGAGAAACAAATCCGCTGGTATAATCTTTGCGCCAAGTTATTGAAGCGGAATCTAAAACATCTTTAAATAATTTCCATTGATAATCTTTATTTTCTTTATTGTCATTGGATACGCTTACGGCCGGATACTGCTTTAAATCTTTATAAAAATTATTAATGACATTTCTTATTTTTTTTAAATCCGAGACTCTGGTATTGTCACGATTAATCGGTCCATTATCAGAACGATCCTGCAGTTCCACTCTTACTCTTAATTCATGAATTACCGGCGTCAAAAAATGATTATCACTGGCCAAAAATACTCTTAGGCGCATTTTTCTGACCCTGCCATCAGGTTGATATGGAGCTGCCCATTCCAATGGACTTAAAGGATATTCTCTAATATCATTGTCAAAAGTAACAAAACCTAAAACAGTGGTACCGCTGGGACGATCAAAGGAGCCATCCAAAGTCACATTAAGAATATCTTGATTGAAACTTATGGTATTAGTCCATAAAACGCCGTTTGACATATAACCAGTGCCTTCCGTATTTAAGGAAACATTGTTTTTTACCCATTTAATAGTGCTTTGTTTTGCATCAATGGCAGACTGAGAACCAAAATCAGTTTTCCAATTACCTATCTCAATTGTTGCCGCTCCTCTGGGCGGAAGATAATCAGCAAGAACCCCTTGCAAAGGGGCTAAAATAAAAGAGATAATAATTAAAATAATTGGAAATTTATATTTATTCATATTATTATGATAGCACAAAAAATCTGTTTTGTCAAATTAAAAAGCGCTGTTTTGCAACAGCGCTTTTTAATTATAAAAATTTTTTATTTTTGAATTTGCGGCTGCGGCATGGCCGGTCTGAGTTGAATTGATTTGGCGGTAATACTGCCGTCTGAATTAGCAGGACCATTTACCATAACATTCTCCCCTATTTTCAAATCAGCACCTGATCCTTGAGAAAATTTCATAACTTGAGTCGTATCGGAATAAAAAATAATTTTTGATCCACCGTCATTCAATTTAACGGTAATGCTTTTATCATCTTGAGAAATAATTTCTCCGCTGGCAGAATTCACACCGCCTTGTTTATTTCCCATGGGTGCGCCATTTCCCATTTGTTGCCTGCCAAAATTTTGTTTCGCAAAATTTAAGCGGGTACTTTCACTATATTTCATGCCTCCAAAAAAAGCTCCTCCCCCCACTACGATAATCAATATTATAATAACTGGTAACATTTTTTTCATAATTTTAAAATTAAATTATTAAATTATTTTATTCGTATCTTAAAGCTAAAATCGGATTTAACGCAGCGGCTCTCTTTGCCGGGTAATAACCAAAAATAATTCCAATCGCAGCTGATACGCCGAAGGCCAATAAAACCGATGATAATGACATTTTAGTGGCGATACTGCTAAATTGGGAAACGCCAAGTGAAATAAGCCAGCCAAATAGAACGCCGATAACTCCACCTAAAAAAGTAATCATCACGGCTTCGGTTAAAAATTGAAGATTGATTTCCGATCTTTTTGCGCCAATGGCTTTTCGCAAACCGATTTCTCTTGTCCGCTCAGTAACATTGGTTAGCATCATATTCATAATACCAATACCGCCGACAATCAAAGAAATTCCGGCAATCGCCGCCAAAAGCATTGTTAAAGTTTTAGTTATTGAAGACGCGCTCTGCACAATATCAGCTTGATTCATGGTGCTAAAATCAGCCAAACTGGAATCTGAAATATTATGGCGGCTTAATAATAATGTCGTAATTTGAGCTTGCAATTCAGTCATTGATTTTTGATCAACTGCTTCCACACTGATTGTGCTTACATACTCGCTGCCGGCCAAAAAACGCTGTGCGGTGGATAAAGGAACAAAAATTTGATCATCTTGATTACTAAAACCGCTTCCGCCTTTTGTTTTGGTAAGACCGATGACTTTAAATTCAATTTTTTTAATGCGAATTGTTTGACCGACCGGATTTACATTTTCACCAAAAAGATCATCTCTGACTGTCGGACCGATAACCGCCACTTTTGATGAACTTTGAACATTTTGATCTGAAATAAAAGAACCAATATCAACTTGAACATTGCGAACTGAAGGATAGGCGGCAGTTGTTCCGATAACCGAGGTATTGGTATTTTTGCCTTTTGTCGTAATTTGATAACGGCCCGAAAGTTCGGGAGCAACGGCTTTTACAAGAGTAATTTGTTCTTGAATGGCATCAGCATCCGCCGGTTTTAATGTTTGAGCTGATCCCCGACCCGCGCTTACCTGAGTACCGACTCCTCTTTGAAAACTTGGCATTACGATAATTAAATTTGAACCGATTGATTGAATACTTGATTCTATGGAACCTGTCGCGCCTTGGCCGATTGAAATCATGGCAATGACGGATCCGATGCCAATCACAATACCAAGAACAGTCAAACCCGTTCGAGCTTTATTGGCAAGCAAAGCAAAATATGTTTCTTCAAATAAATCTTGTACTTTCATAAATGATCATGATTAATAGTTAATCTGTTCGTGTTTTTTGAATCTTCCACAATAGCGCCATCGCGAATAAAAATTATCCGATCCGTGTGTTCGGCCACATATCGTTCATGCGTAATTAAAATAATCGTGCGATGCTGTTCTTGATTTAATTTTTGAAAAGCTTCCAAAACAATATCGCCGGTTTTGGTATCCAAATTTCCGGTTGGTTCGTCGGCAAGAATCAAGGCCGGATTATTCACCAATGCCCGAGCAATTGCCACTCTTTGCATTTGACCGCCGGAAAGCTGATTGGAAAGATGATGAAAATGCGACTCATCCAAACCGGCATTTTTCAAAGCCGTTCTTGCCAATATTTCGCGCTCCGCTCTGGGAACATTTGAATAAATAAGCGGCAGCATGACATTTCTTAAAACAGTCGCGCGCGGCAAAAGATTAAATGATTGAAATATAAAACCGATTTTATTTTTTCTGATATCCGCCAATTCATCATCTGAAAGAGTGGAAACATCGTGATTGTCCAAAAAATATTGGCCGCTGGTCGGAGTGTCAAGCGCTCCCAAAATATGCATCAAGGTTGATTTACCGGAGCCGGAAGGTCCCATAATCGCCACAAATTCTCCGTCTTTGATGGTAAATGACACTTTTTGCAAAGCAGCAGTTTCAAATTCTCCAACTTGATATATTTTTGAAATATTTTTGCATTCAATCATAATTTTTCTTAAAGCGTTATGGAATTTACAATACGTCCTTTTAAAGAAGCATAACCTTTTTTGAATTGTTTTAATCTTTTTTCTCTTATTAAAGCGTCTTTTTTTGACTTATATGCCTCATAATAAACCAATTTTGGCGATTTTAAATTATTGGGCGACTTAATATTATATTTTAATAATTCTGTTTTCAGATTCGGCGCCAAACCGATATGCAAACTGTCATCTTTTTTTGATTTTAATAAATATACGTAGAACATAATTAATTTTATTTTAATGGTTAAGTTTCGGCCGTTTCTCTATTAGTCACGCGGTCCTCCGCCTCCCATTTGAAATAAATTTCTTGTGTTCGTTGTTTTGATTTGCGTTGTTGAAGAACTGCTGTTGGTTCCGCTGACCACCCAATCACCTTCTTTAAGACCGCTTAAAATTTCCGTGAACGAATCATTTATTAAACCGGTTTGAATCGGTTGCTGGGTCGGAGAATTTTTCGCGGCAACAGTGGCCGTATTTGTCGTTGAATTTTTCGGATTTATCGTTGAATCAAACATTTCCACATAAGACGTATCACCAGTTTTTACCGCGGAATTAGGAACCAATAAGGCGTCTTGTTTGACATCAATAATTATTGTCGCTGACATACTCATTCCTGATTTTACGCGTTCGTCCTGCGTATCAAATCCGATTTTAACATTATAAGTTACCACCCCCTGAGAAACCGTTCCGATCGCATCAGTTTCTATTACCTCGCCGCTGATGCTTAAATCTTCAATCGCGTCAAAAGTGATGGTTACTTTTTGTCCTGTTTTTACTTTGGCAATATCAACTTCATTAAGAGTAACTTCTGCCATTTTTTGTTTGGTGATAAAGGTGATAACCGAAGTGCCGGAAGAAATTGAATCGCCATTTTTAACATTCAGCTCGGCAACCACTCCGTCAAAAGGAGCCTGAATAAAATAATCGGCAAGAGTTTGTTTCGCGCTTGTTAAAGCGTCTTGTTTTTGCTGAATAGTTATTTTTTGATTTCTAATATCAAGATCAGTCGCGCCTGCTTTCAAATCAGCTAATTTTTGTTCTTTTTCTTTTATGCTTTCTTCACTGGCGGCCAAATCAATAGGATTATTTTGATCCATTTCTTTCAAATCTCTCTCTTTGGTTATAACCGTATCCCTGCTTGTTTTAAAAGTATTTTTGACCGAAAGAAGATTAATCAGATAGGTATTTGTTTTGCCTATATAATTATTAAGGGTGGAAAGATGAGTATCGGCAAGTGTTTGCGGTCTAAAACTGCGCCCGGTTAAAGTATCTTTATAAAATTGAATTAAATTATTAGCGCTTTTTAACGCTTCGGCAATATTTTTGGTAGTATCATAAGTTTCACCAACTAATGATTCAATCACAGTCGTACTTGAAGATCTGTTTGTTGTTTTATAATCCTGAAAATTTTTATCATATGCGGTGCGGGCAGCCTGATATTTTGTATACGCATCATCTCTGTATTGCGACGCCTTTGTATCATAAAGTTGGGAAATACTCGTATAATAATCAAGATTATATTGAGTTGTTGAATAATTAAAACCAAACAGCATATCTTGAAGACCGGTCATAATACTGGGAAGATCAAGAAACGTATTTGATACATCATTAAAACCGTCTTCATAAGCTTTTTGAAGATCATCTTCGGCATTTTGTTTGGCGTCCAGAGCATTTTGATAATTAGTTTCTTGGGTAAATTTAAGTTTGGTAAGACTATCTTTGGCTTGGGTAAGAGAATTTTCCGCTTGCAACATTGTAAGTTTATCTGCCGGGGCCAATAAATCTTCCAATTGAAGATTGGCTGTTTCAAGAGCCGTCTCGGCATTTCGCACATTTATTTGAGCATCACTGGAATCCAATTTAACAAGAGTGGTTCCATTTTTAACTTCTTGTCCCAATTTCACTCCCAAAAAAACCACGTCGCCCAATGCTTTTGCTTTAATATCCACTTGATTGGAGGCGGAAATTTGTCCGCTTCCGGAAACATAAGTGATCAGCGTCCCCTTTTCAACTTTGGTTAATGTATAACGAGTTTCAGTTGCGCCACTCTTATTTTTTTTATATACAAAATAACTTCCGCCGGCTATTAAAATAATAATCAGCGCGATAATAAATTTTTGTTTAGAGGTAATTTTTTTCTTCATACCAAGTAGTAGAACTTTGACAATTTTTGTCCAATTATCAAAGTTTTAAATTATTAATTAAATTATTTAGGAAACCTTTGTTTATCTTATAAATTTTTTGTCCGACCAAAAATCAACAAAATTAAAGTTTTTCAACAGATTAAGCACGCGATATGATATTACCAGGTAAATCTTTTTAGCTGCGAGAGGACAAGTCAAAGTCCACTACCTGGCATAAAAAATAATATAATAAAAAATTAAAATAATTTAACGCTGATGTCCGGGTATTGGAGGCTCTGGCAATTTGCCCATTGGCATTTCTGTTCTAGGATCAGGCATAATTCTGATAAATTTTGCTTCTATTTGCCCACTGGTATTCGGCTCGCCTATAACCACGATTTGATCGTCAATTTTAAGATCTGTTAATTTTATGGTTTCTCTGAAACGCTCAATTACGGTATCATCTTTGACAATAACTGTTTTCTCCACATTATCAGGACTCTTGATAATAAGCGTTGAACCTTCAATTTTAATAATTTGCCCGAAAACTCCGTGCGGTTCTATAAAATCTCTACCGCCGAAATCTCTGAAAAAACCGCCGCGGGGACCGGCAAAATTTTCATGATAATTTTCTCCCCACTTGTAAGAAAAATTGGCCTTTCTGAATCCGACAATCATTCCTAAATTAAAAATAAGCAAAAATAAAATAATTACCGCAATTGACCAAGTAATAATTTGAAATGATTTTGACTGAAAAAATTTATTAACCCCGTTAGAAATTTGTGGGGGTTCATTTTTTGTAAATGTAGTATTATCCATAAATTTATAAATTATTGCCCGTTAATTTTTACTTTTATGGATTTCTAACGGGGTGAAAATCCATATTATTATTTAATATTAATGATTTAATATTTGCGCATGCTTGAAAATAATCCTCAAATCTTGCGTTAAAAATTTGAGCGATTCAAGGAATACGAAAATAACAACCAGAAAAGTGGCCACGCTCATTAAAGGTAATGTCCCTAAAAGCGTTAAAGTAAAGCTGTGCCAATAAGTCATAACCATTCCGATATCGGTAAAAAGCAAAGAGAAAAAATTAATAAATCCCGATTCATTGAATCCGGATTGCATTATCTTGAAAGCCGGCGCAAAAGCCGCCATAGAGCCGATCAAGCCGACAAAAAATATGGCAAATCTGCGCTTAACCATTATTATTTTCTGTTCCTCGTGAATGCGAGACATTATTTGATCAAAAAGACCATCCGAGGGTTCAAGTAATTTTTTGTAATTTTTATTTTGCATAATGTTAGTATATATTATATACGATTAAAGGACGCATTTTGGTGCATCCTTTTAAAATTAATTATTTAATAGATTTATATTGATTCAATAAGAAATTTTTTAAGAGAAATTAGAGCGCGTCTGTATCGGCTTTTTATGGTATGAAGCGGTTCATTAAGAGATTGGGCGATTTCACGGAAAGTAAAATCGTCATTATAATGCCGACCAAGCACTAAGCGATATTTCGGGGAAAGTTTTTTTATAGCCGAATAAAGAGATTGGGCTGCATTTTTTTGTTCAAGAATTTCATCAGGTAAAGGAGAATTATCTTTTAATGTATCCGCAAGAATATTATTCCCTTTTTCATCTGTGAATACGGAAAACGGTAATGTTTTCTTTTTCCTTAAAAAATCAATTGAAGCGTTTTTGGCAATACTGAAAAGCCAAGTTTTAAATTTTTTTTGTCTATCAAATTTCCTTATATTTTTCCACATTCGCACAAATACTTCTTGAGTTATGTCTTCGGCGTCAGAAACGCTGTTTACATAATGATAAACAAAATGGTAAACAGGTTTGAGGTATTGCTGAATTAAAATTTCCAGCGATTTCTCATCGCCTTTCAAATATTTTTTAATCAGTTGCTCGTCATTTATTTCCGGCATAAATACATTATGGCATATTTTCGTAAAAATTTCAAGATATAATCTTTTTTCTTTTAAATACTTTTGACAATAATCAAAAAAAGATTTAAAATGGATTCAATGAAAAATAAAAAAACAATCAAAATTGCCGTGGGAATGAGCGGCGGAGTTGACTCCACAATCACCGCTTTGATGCTCAAAAATGAAGGTTATGACGTTATCGGATTAACAATGAAAATTTGGGATGACAATCCTCTGATTAAGGGCAACCGAAGCGGATGCTACGGACCGGGAGAAGTAAAAGATATTGCCGAAGCTAAAAAAGCGGCAAAAATAATGAATATCCCCCACTACGTGATAGATCTTAGAAAAGAATATCACAAAAGCGTCATTGATTATTTCAAGGAAGAATACCAAAAAGGAAAAACGCCGAATCCGTGCATAATGTGCAATTCAAAAATAAAATTCGGATTATTAATAGACAAAGCGATTAACAGCGGAATTAATTTTGATTATTTTGCTACCGGACATTATGCCAGAACAAGCTTTGATAAAAAAAATAATCTTTATTTGTTAAAGACCGGTCTTGATAAAACTAAAGACCAATCTTATTTTTTATACCGATTAAAACAAAAACAATTGAAAAAAGTCATTTTTCCTCTTGGAGAAAAAAGGAAAGATGATATTAAAAAATTCGCTCAAAAAAACGGATTTGCCGATTACGCGGACAAAGACGAAAGCCAGAATTTCATTGAATGCGACAATTATTCGGTCTTGCTGCCGGCCGGAAAAATCGGATCAATAATTGATTCTCAAGGAAATATTTTGGGACAGCACAAAGGAATATCAAATTACACCTTGGGTCAGAGAAAAAATCTCAATCTCGGCGGACTGAAAGAACCTTATTATGTTTTAAAAATAGACGTCAAAAAAAATATTGTTGTCGCCGGACCGAGAAATCTCGCTTTTTCAGATAAAGCATTTGTGAAAAAAATCAATTGGATTATTCCGTTAAAACTGATAAAAACTAACAAAATCAAAACTAAAATAAGATACGGAGCCGAATTCGCCGAAGCCGTGTTTTTATCAAAAACAAATAAAAGTGCTGTTTTAAAATTTAAAAAACCGCAATTCGCGGTTACTCCGGGGCAATCAATTGTTTTTTACGACAAAGATATGGTTCTTGGCGGAGGAATTATTACTGATAAAAAATAAAGGGTATTAAACCATTTTTTATCTGCACTTGCTCGGAAAAGTAATCCGCATTAGCGGATTACTTTTCTCTCGCTCGCTTGATAATAATAATTTTCAAATAAAAAAAGATGGGGCAGAACAAATCTGCCCCAATTTTTATTTTTTTTCAAAAATATTTTCTATATTTTTCTTCTACATCTTTTATGTCTTCTCCTGTTAAATCAGACATCGATTGTATTGCTTTCGGCAATGTCTCAAATCTTCGCAGATTCTTTGATTTTTCCACAAACGTCAATATAACCTGAGCGGCTGTGAATTTAACACCAACTAAACTTCGGCTTTCTACGTCAATTCTTATTATCACCGTTACTTGTTCGGGAAGTTGAATAATTCCCCAACAATTTTCAATATCTCCCATTTTTACCCCCCCCTTTTTTTTAATTTACTTTTTTTTGAAAATCCACCTGGAAAATACTTTTTGTATTTTTTTGAAATTTCTTCCTTCTTTTCTCCTGTTAAATCAGACATCTCTTGTATTGCTTTTGGCAATGTCTCAAATCTTTTTGAAATATCTGATTTTTTTACTTTATCAAAAACAGTTTGTTCAGAATATTTTTTAACTCCAAACCATGTCTCACTCTCTATTTCAATTTTAACTATTTTTCCCAAAAAAATTACCCAAGAATTTTTAATATCTCCCACTTTCATTTCTGTCCCCCTTTTTTAATTTTGAACTGTTAATATCATATCAAATTTTAAAAAAATGTCAACCCCGTAGTAGAATTTTGACTTATTTTTTAAGGCGGTCAATGACATATAAATTAGTCTATAACTTAATAAATTTATAGATGAGATAAAATAATAAATTAAATAAAATAGCAAGCCTTGTCAAAATTTCACTACGGGGTCAACCCCTATAAAACAAAAAGACCGCTCTCAAACGAAAGTGGTCTTTTTTGCTCACGACGACTATGCGCGTGCTACATTGATGGCAGCTGGGCCTTTATCGCCCTGCTCGACTTCAAAGGTGACGGCATCGCCAACCTTTAATTCGGCAAAAGTAACGCCAACCAAGTTTTTGGAATGAAAAAATAGATCTTTTGTTTCGCCTTCGCGAGAAATAAATCCAAATCCTCTATCCGTAAGAGTTTTAATAGTTCCGTTCATACGTTTAAACTTTTATTTTAATTTTGATAATTTTTAATACAGAAAAACTCGACTATGTTTCCGCATCTTTTGTAACTATATTAGTATACACTATTGATAATGTTTGTCAACCCCCTCACGGGGTTGTTGTTTATAATTTCCCCAAATCAAGTTCTTCGTTGATTTTTAATGATTCAACGAATTTTTCCATATGACTGACCAAAATAACCGGTCCGTGAAAATTATTTATCGCTTCGGCAATCAAAGGCAAATGGCGAAAGTTAATGTGATTGGTCGGTTCGTCCAAAATCAACAAACCGGGCCGCATTAAAACAAGCCGGGCAAAAGTCAAAAGTCCTTTTTGCCCTTCGGATAATTCGCAAATAAGATTATCCATAATATCCCCTGTTAAGAGAAATCCAGCTGCCACTGTTCGCAAATGCTGGGAATCAGAATTGTCAAACACGACATTTTTTAACGAATCAAGTACGGTTTCCTGAAAATTAAGATTTGAAAAATCTTGGCTGTAATAACCGATTCTTATATCGTCGGCAATTTTGACGCCTTCGTGTTTTTCCGAAACCAGCGAACGCAAAAAAGTGCTTTTGCCGATTCCATTCGGTCCGACCACTGAGAGATGAATTTTTTTGTTAATATCTTTTTTAACTTTTTTGACAACCAATTTATTGTCTTTAAAAATTTTTACTGATCTGATTTCCACTATATTTCCGATTAAATCTTCCTGTACCGGAATTGAAAATTTTCTGATAACTTTATCTTCTTTTCTGACGTCAACCATATTTTCTTCCAACTCTTCGGTTTCTTCGCGAAGTTTGCTGGCCAATTTTCTCATCTTTCCGCCTTTGTTGGCGAAAAAATTAACTTTTTCTTTGCGATCAAGAATTTGTTTTTTCAACTGGGCGTTTTTCATTTGTTCTCTCTCCACCCGCTTGGAAATTTCTTCAACCACTGAATAATAATCTCCCAAATACATTTCTGTCTGATGCGTAAAAATATCAAGATAAATTACGCCTTCGGTAAAACAATTTAAAAAATCCGCGTCATGAGAAATGACAATCACGGTTTTCGGATACATAATCAAAAATCCCAACAAGTGATCAATGCCTTCTTTGTCCAAATTGTTGGTCGGTTCGTCCAATAATAAAATATCCGGATTTTTAATCATGGCAAAAGCCAATAACAATCTTGCTTGCTGGCCGCCGGAAAGATCGCCGACTCGCCTCTTTAAACTGATCGCTCCGCTGCTTTCCTCGGGACCGATAGACATATTAACCGCATCCATAACTTTGGCTATCTGACTGCGCAAGTCGGCCGGCACAACAGAAAAAGCTTTGGAAAAATAATCTTCTATGCTTAAATTCAAATCGTTTCTGCTGATGGTTTGACTGGCAATGCCGACTGTGGCGCCCAAAGAAATTGATATTTGACCGCTTTTAGGTTTAATATCTCCTTTGATTAAATTAAAAATCGTGCTTTTGCCCGATCCGTTCTGACCCATTAAAGTTATTTTCGCGCCTTTTCGTACGCTAAAACTGGCCTCGTTCAACACGGGCTTTTTGTGGACATATTCAAAGGAAACTTTATCAAAACGCAAAACTACTTCTTCGGCCATAAAAAATTTAAATTATATAATCACAATGCTTGATTTAATAGATTAGCAAATTTTAAAAAATTTGTCAACTTTTATAATTAATGAAATAGCCCAGCATTTAAAATTGCTGAGCTATTGAAATTATTTGGATTTTATCCTTTTCCTTTCTTGAAAATTGCCATATTCTTAATCCTATAAAAGCCAATCTTCATACTATATTTTTTATCCAATAGCCTGCTTTCCCACATCAAGTGAATTGCATTCTGATGAGTGCAAATGCGAAAACATCCCTGAAGCGTAGTATCATAAGCTAAACCATTGATAAAAGCCGGGTAAGTAATTAATACTTCTTTACCGCAGAGAGGTCTAAGTAATTTTCTTATCCTTTCATTGGATTGCGCGTCGTCTCTTTTTAAAAGATTATATTGCGCATCAAAATGCGATATTCTCATTTTCTCCCCCTTTTATATCCACACTACCTCTTCTTTAACAGAAGTATTAAATGCATACTCGCAATTATGACAGGTCCATATGCTATAAGCAAAAAAAATAGAATCTCCAAATGGAATTTTTACTTCTTCATATTTAACCTCTCTCTTATCCCTGTCATCAGTAAGATGATTCTTACATTGCGGACAAATTATATAGCCCGGGTCAGAAGGATTCTCCTTGCTTTTATATCTCTTTAAATTCTCCTCTTCGTTGAAAAATTGATCTATGAATAAATTCAAAAGACCTTTCGCTATCCTTACAACAATTATAACAACAACGATAAGGATAAAGATAATAAAACCTATTTTCATTTTTCCCCCTTTTTTTTATTTTAAATAACCGTTATTATTTAAACATATTTTTTCATTTTTGTCAACACGTTAACCAAAATGAAAAGGCGGATGAAAATCTCATCCGCCTTTCCGAGGTTCAATTAAAACTTAATTATTTTATCAGTGGTTCTTGTTTTACTTCTTTCTTAACTTTCTTTTTATTTCCTTTAAGAATGAAGTAACCAATAACACCGAGTATGATCAAAGTCACTATTACAGCTAACCACGTTTTGCCGGTTCCAAGAGACAAGATATTAGCCATTGAACCCAATAAATTTGTTTTCGCAACTTTTTTAGGAGCAACAGTTGCGGTAACAGTATAAGCTTGGGTTGTCTCGTCAGCGGCACTAACCGTGTAAATAACCGAATGAGTGAAATCTTGTGTTATTCCGGAAGCCGGGCCGACTGCCACTCCGTTAATAACGATTGTCGGAGTAAGAGCATCAACCTTGGTTCCAAAAGGAACGGTTACGGTAATAACATGATTAGTTTCATTAATAACACCTGCGCCTAAACCTTTAAAGCTGAAATCGGTGATTGCTTTAGCCGGGTTAGCGGCAACAGTTACGGCAACAGTATAAGTTTGAGTGGATTTATCTTCAGCCGTGACTGTATAAGCGATTGGATCAGTGAAATCCTGAGCCGCTCCGGAAGCCGGGCTGACTGATTTTCCGGTTGTAGTAATTGTTGGAACAAGCGCAGTAACATCAGTGCCATAAGGCAAAGTGGCCACGATTGTTTTTGTATCTTCATTAATAGCGCCTACAACTCCATAAGCTTCAAAGTCAAATGAAGTAATAGCTTTGGCTGAATTGACAACAGGTTTAACCACAGGAGCAGGTTTAACAACAGGAGCGGGTTTAACCACAGGAGCAGGTTTAACAACAGGAGCGGGTTTAACCAAAGGAGCAACATTATAATTTCCGGCCACAGCAGCATTGGAAACAGAAACGCCTTCACCGATAATATCAATGCCTTTAAAATTAATTGAAGATGGTTTAGTATTTTCTGTTTTGACAGATATTGTCATTAAAGTTCTGTCAGATACTGTACAGTTCGGTACTCCAATTAAGAAATATGGACTTGAACAGCTTGGAGAAGATATTGCTTGCAAGCCGCTTGAAAGAGTTATGCTTTGACAAGTTAAATTGTTAAAGACTAACGTACCTTCAACAGTACAAACTTTATCACCGGCATTATTAAGCCCCACGGTTGCGTTAAAAACGCTTCCGGCGGTTTTACTGACGTTTGTCGGCGAGACGTATAAGAAAGTACTGGCAGCATCTGCTGTTCCAATAAAACCGACAGCTGAGAGTAAGAAGACGGTTGTCAACAATACAATTTTCATTTTTATATTTTTCATATTTTTATATTTATAATTATTTATTTAATTTTATAGAGACCAATTTAACATTAAGAATGAGAAATCATATTTGTCGACTTTACCATCAACATTGATGTCGGCAACATTCAAGCCTGTTTGTCCCCAATTTGCCATCAGTAATGAGAAGTCATATTTATCAACTTTTCCATCCTTGTTAATATCGCCTTTCTTAATATTCTGAGTAAAGGATACTGTTACGGTGTAAGATTGAACTGCGGAACTTTCAGAAGTGACAGTATAAATAACCGGATTAGTGAAATTTTGAGCCACGCCTGAGACTGGTGAAATTTTTGCTTTATCAGAAATAGTGATAGTCGGTATTAAATGAGTTACGTCAGTATTATAAGGTACAACCAAGAGAACGGTATAATTTGTTTCATTAATAGTACCTTTAACAATTGGATTTAATCCGGCAAAACTGAAAGCAGTAATCGCTTTGGCAGAACTATAGCTATAAGAACTTCCGCCTCCGCCGCCTCCACCACCAGTGGTTCTGGTAACAGTTATAGTAACTAAATAAGTTTGAGTTGAACTATTGGCAGCAGTGACAGTATATGTTACCGGATCGGTAAAATCTTGAGCCACGCCGGAAGCAGGACTGACGGAAGCTCCGGTAATTGTGATTGTCGGAATTAAAGCAGTCACTTTGGTTCCAGCAGGCATTGTTAAATCAATAGTATGAAGAGTTTCGTTAATTGTTGTATCGCCCGTCTGATTAGGAATAGTGAAAGCAGTAATCGCTTTAGCCGGGCTAGGAGCCACGGCAACAGTTACCACATAAGCTTGAGTTGAAGAATCAGCGGCCACAACAGTATATGTTTTTGGAGTGGTAAAGTTGTTAGCCACGCCAGAAGCAGGACTGACTGAAGCTCCGGTAATTGTAATTGTCGGAATTAAAGCAGTCACATCAGTGCCAAAAGGCATAGTTAAATTAACAGTATGATCTGTTTCATTAATAGTAGTTGCGCCAACCTGGTCAGGAATTGTGAATAAAGTAATCGCTTTATCAGAAGCAACAGCCATAGTAACAGTTACCACATAAGCTTGAGTTGAAGAATCAGCGGCCACAACAGTATATGTTTTTGGAGTGGTAAAGTTGTTAGCCACACCAGAAGCAGGACTGACTGAAGCTCCGGTAATAGTGATTGTCGGAATTAAAGCAGTCACATCAGTACTGGTGCTATAAGGTATGGTTATGGCAATAGTATGATTAATTTCATCAATAACACCTATTGCAACCGGATCAGTAAAATTAAAAGATGTAATTGTTTTGGTTGGATTAGCAGCCGTGTTTACAGTAACAACATAAGTCTGAGTTGAACTGTCTTCTGCCACTACTGTATAGGTTTTTGGATGAATAAAATTCATGGCCACGCCTGAAGCAGGACTGACTGAAGCTCCGGTAATTGTGATTGTCGGAATTAAAGCAGTCACATCTGCACCAAAAGGCATAGTTAAATTTATAGTGTGATCTGTTTCATTAATAGTTGTTGCGCCTACTTGGTCAGGAATTGTGAATAAAGTAATCGCTTTAGCCGAGTTAAGAGCCGCGGTTACGGTAACCACATAAACTTGAGTTGAAGAATCGGCCGCAGTAACAACATAGGTTTTTGGATGAATAAAATTCATGGCTACGCCGGAAGCAGGACTGACTGAAGCTCCGGCAGAAACCGTAATTGTCGGAATAAGTGAAGTCACATCAGTGCCATAAGGCATAGTTAATTTAATAGTATAAACGCCTTCATCAATAACCGTATCTCCTATTTGATTAGGAATATTAAAAGCGGTAATCGCTTTAGCCGGGCTGGCTGTTGTAGTAACAGTCACCACATAAGCTTGAGTTGAAGAATCGGCCGCAGTAACAGTATATGTTTTTGGGGTGGTAAAATTATTTTGCACACCGGAAGCAGGACTGACTGATGTTCCGGTTATAACAATCGTCGGAACAAGCGCTGTAACATCTGTACCAAACGGAACAGTTGCGGCAATAGTGTGATCTGTTTCATTGATCACGCCATTAACAGTTGGAACTAATCCGGTAAATCTGAAAGTAGTAATTGCTTTAGCCGGATTGAGAGCCACTGTAACAGTCACGACATAAGCTTGAGTTGAATCATCAGCGGCAGTAACAGTATATGTTTTTGGAGTAGTAAAATTATTGGCTACGCCTGAAGCAGGACTGACTGATGTTCCGGTAATGGTGATAGTCGGCACAAGAGCTGCCTTGCTAGTGCCATAAGGCATGGTCACAGCAATTGTGTGAGCAGCTTCATTAATAATAGTTGTACCTGTCTGATTAGGAATTGTAAAAGCAGTAATTGCTTTAGATGAACTATCTGCCACAGTTACGGTAACAGTGTAGGCTTGGGTAGTTGTATCAGCAGCCATAACAGTATATATTTTCGGATTAGTAAAATTCATGGCTACGCCGGAAGCAGGACTGACTGAAAGACCATTGGTAATAATTGTTGGAATCAAAGCGGTAACGTCAGTACCAAATGGAACAGCTAAAT